>Ga0315277_10006291_pt1 | contig 15588 bp, 14 predicted proteins | sample YL17G05_15_MG_FD_203695 | JGI IMG/M metagenome (GOLD analysis project Ga0315277, IMG submission 203695) | Sediment microbial communities from Yellowstone Lake, YNP, Wyoming, USA - YL17G05_15 | ecosystem: Environmental > Aquatic > Freshwater > Lake > Sediment | place: USA: Wyoming | collected...
GTTCATGGTGATCGTTCGCGGCGAGAGCGTCGCTCTGTCGGCCCAGGAGCGCAAGGCGATCAACGATCAGACCAATCCGACCTGGCCGCACGTTCACGCCCGGCTGCGCTGCTCGTTCGAGGAATTCCTGAGCGTCTTCCCATGCAATCACGTTCTGGGTGTGGCCGGCAACTACGTTCGGCCGTTGACCTGGCTGTGCGAAATTGCCGGGATCGCGCCGGTCGTCCTGGGCGACGACGGCCGCGCGCGCATTGCGCCGATCTGGGAGCGAGTGTAGGCATGTCGGATTGAGTGAAAGTGCCCATGGTACCGCGAGTGTATATTGACACATCGGTCATTGGTGGTTGTTTGGATGAGGAGTTTCGCGAGTATTCGCAGCGCCTTTTCGAGGACTTTCGAAAAGGGCGGTTTCGACCTGTGGTATCGAATATCACTATCGAGGAAATTCGGCTATCACCGGTTCAATGCTGTAAATCTCCTGGCAGGTTATCGCGAGATCGAAATTCGTTCTCCACGCGAGGTGTCTTATGATTAGAGCCAAATCGTATGACGCGGTGAAAATGATGCGCCGGATTCGTGACCGATTGAGTCGCGAGATCGAGGGAATGACTCCGGAACAAGAGATCAAATACTTTCGGCAGAAGGCGGCGGGATTTGACGCCGATCGTAAACGAAGCGGGAAAGCAATGAGACAACGACGGTCGGCTGTGAGGTAGCGAAGCCCCGAAGATCGCCGAAAAGGGCATACTTCAAAGAGCAAGGAGGTTCGAACCATGCGTGCACGAAGTCTGATCGTTTTCGCGGTGTTGCTTTGCGTATCGGCGGTGTGGGCACAACCGGGAACCCTGGGCTATCAGGGCATCGTTCTGAATTCGAGCGGGCAACCGGTGCCCAACGGGATCTACAGAATGCTGTTTGAGCTCTACCCCGTAGAGACAGGCTCCTCTCCGTTTTGGTCGGAGACTGACGGGGCGGTGCCGGTGACCAGTGGGCTGTTCTCAACGATTCTGGGCGATGACCAGCCGTTTGGCCTCACCTTCTTGATGTTGGCGGATCTTTGGCTCCAGGTCACTGTTGACGTCAATCGCAATGGGACTCTTGAGGCCAACGAGGTCTTCTCTCCCCGGCAGCAACTATGCGGAACACCGTGGGAGTCGCACCGGCTCGAACCCAACTTGAACAGTCCGAACGTGATCGGGGGCCACGGCGCCAATTATGTCGCGCCAGGCCGATATGGTGCGACAATCGGCGGTGGCGGAAGTCTCTTTAGTCGGAATCGGGTTTGGGACAACTTCGGAACGGTTGGCGGCGGTGAAGGAAATGTCGCAGGGGGCCTTTGTGCGGCTGTCGTGGGGGGCACTAGTAACAGCGCACATGGTCGGTACGCGTTCGTAGGAGGCGGCGAAAATAATGCCGCATCCGGTCAGTATTCCGTTGTCGGTGGGGGGGTTGGCAATTATGCTCTGGGAGAATACTCAACAGTGCCCGGCGGATTTGGGAACGGTGCATATGCATCATGCAGCTTTGCCGCAGGACGGTGGAGCGATGCAAGCCACGATGGCGCCTTTGTTTGGAACGATTCAAATCTCCCCAATTTCTATTCAGCAAGGCCATACGAGTTTGCCGTTCGCGCCAGCAACGGCATGAGGTTATGCGATTCCCCTATCACGGGATATGAATCCCAACTTTTCGTTTCTTGTATGGGTAAGCCGCAGCTATATCTGTATGGAACGGAGAGTGGCGACTTTGCCCGCCTGCGGATGGCCAACTCGACCTACGAGACACAGTTCTGGGATATCGCCACATTGGGAGGTGTTTTCAATATCTGGTACAATGGCGACGGGCAGAATATTCTCCAACTGCTGCCCGATGACGCGACCAACCTCCTGATGATGCGAAACGGCGCGCGACTGACCAATGGCGGGGCGTGGACCAATGCCTCCGACCGCGACGCGAAGACCAACTTCGCGCCCGTCAATGGCCGTCAGATCCTCGATGAGCTGGTCGCCACGCCGATCATGACCTGGAACTACAAGAGCGAGCCGGAGAGCATGCGGCACATGGGGCCGACGGCCCAGGACTTCCGCGGCGCGTTTGGCCTGGGCAGCGACGACAAAACCATTTCCACCATAGATGCCGACGGCGTGGCGCTGGCCGCCATTCAGGGACTTCACCAATTAGCTGTGGAGCAGAACGCCCAGATTGCCACGCTCCGGCAGCAGAACGCTGAGATGCAGACTCGTCTTGCGGCGCTCGAGGCCGCGGTGGCCCGCATGGCCGCCGAGCCGTCGCCGCATTGAGGAAGAGATAGACTAATGGATGGGAAAAAGGGTCTAGTCGTATTGGCGCTCTGGTTGGCGCCGATGGGTGCCCTGGCGCACACAGCCACGATGGACACGGGGCGCAGTCTCTCATCAGTGACCTCTGCGCACGCCGCGTGTGGCAATGCATCGAGGCATTCGTTCACGGGAGAGAACAACCTTTGGACCTGCTGGTATGATGGCGCGCCGGTCCACAATATGCCGCTGCCGGCGCCCAAGGCCGTGGCTTCTATCGCGCGGGCCGGCCAAGTGTTCGCCGCCGACGCCGTCGAAGCGACACCGTTGGGAACCGAATGGATTCGCGTGAAGTCGGGATCGAACGGCGATCGGCTGTGGGTTCCCTTGGCCTATTGCCGGCGCGTGGCGCCCGAGAACGCCGCAACCGGCGACTTGCCCATCGGGCGCGAGCGAGTCGGCCCTCGCGATGGATTGCCGCTCGACTACTGTCCCAGCGATCTCGTGACGGTGCCCGGGCGCTATTGTTTCAATGATCTGCCCCAGCAGCTTCGCGCCGAAGCGCGTGAAGCTTTGCTGCAAATGCTCGATGCCGCCCGACGCGAGGCCGGTCTGACAATCCAGGTTCTCTCCAGCTATCGTTCGGCCCAAACGCAGGCTTCCCTTTGCCGTCGGAAGATTGCCTCGATGGGGATCGAGCAACGCGAGGTGGCGCGCCCCGGCCATAGCGAGCATCAACTGGGAACGACGGCGGATTTGGTGAGTCATGCGGGCCTTCATTTGCTGCACGAGCGTTTCGACTCCACGCGCGAAGGCCGATGGCTGCGTCTCAATTGCAGGCGCTTCGGCTTCGTGCAATCCTATTCGCGTGGCCGCGCCTCGCGCGCAGGGATCGCCTATGAGCCCTGGCATTTTCGCTACATCGGCCCGGCAAACGCGGAGCGGGAAAAAGCAACGATGAACGATGAATGATGAATGCTGAACTGAAGGGTGGAAAAGAGAAAATGGGGCTTTTGTCAACTTGCCATTTGTCGTTTTTCTTTCATCGTTCATCATTCATCGTTCATCATTCATCGTTCAGGTAAAGATGATCCTCGCTGTTGACATCGGTAACACGCACACCAACCTTGCGCTTTTCGAGCGCACGGAGATTCGCCATCATTGGACGCTCGCGACGGTTCTCCATCGCACGGCGGACGAGTATCTGGTGGCGCTCGATCATCTTCTCAAGGCTGCCAAGGTTGCGCGCGGCGCCATCCGGGGGGCAATTGTTGCGTCTGTGGTTCCCCCACTGACCGCAACATGGACCGATCTGGCGGGACGCCTTGCCGGACCGCAAAATGTGCTGGTGATGGACGCCGAAACGCGCACGGGAGTCGCCAACCGCTATGAAAGCCCGCGCGATGTCGGCGCAGATCGTCTCGCCAATGCCGTCGCTGCCAAGGCCACCGTCGGCTGTCCCGTGATCGTCGTGGATTTCGGCACCGCCACGACACTGGACGTTATTTCGCGCGATGGCGCCTATCTGGGCGGCGCAATTCTGCCCGGACCGGAGATGGCCGCTGAAGCGCTCTATGCGAAAACCGCCCGGCTGCCGCGCGTCTCGATTGACAATCCGGGTCGCGCCATCGGCAATTCGACCGATCGAAGCATCCGCGCAGGAGTTTTTTACGGAATGGTCGGCGCGATTGATTCGCTGATCGAGAGAATCCATGGTGAGTTGGGTGAAAAGTGTCCGGTCATTGCGACCGGAGGCGCCGGCCAGCCATTCGCCAATGCGTCACGCTTCATCGAACGATACGATCCGTTTCTCACCCTTCGCGGGCTGCACGAAATCTGGCGTCTGAACCGCGGGAAATGAATTCGGAAGAAGAAGACGACCCCAAACGGCTCCTACCGCTTGGCCTCGCCCGCAATCTGAAGCACATCATCGAGATTGATGCCCATCTTCACCGCAACGGTGTCATCCTTGGGATAGCGCGTAGCGATTTGTCGCGCCGAGAGGATCAGCGAGCGCAGACGCGTTGCGATCATGACATCCTGCGCCATCAGATCGCCCACGAGTTTGGATTCGCCGGCCGGCATTGCTTCGACGTAGTGCAGGAGTTTCAAGCGCGCATCGCGTTGCGCCAAAGCGATGGCCTCGATTCGCGTTCTCGGCTCGCCCATGTCATCCGTCAGCCGAGCACGGCCCGTTTCGATTCGCCAATTGCCTTTCGGGACGCTCTGGCAGCCGCCCAGCGCCAATGCGAACCCCACAATCATCAATGCCTTCATTCCACCTGAGCGCATCCGCATTCTTTTGTCTTCCTTTCCTATCGTGCGATCCTGGTCTCGCTGATCGTGTCCAAAACCGGGTCTCGTAAATGTTCAGTCTTGTAGCGATGAATTCTCGGTTCGGAGTTCAAACCTCAGTTTGCCTCTTCCTTTGATTCTCTGATTCCATTTGGAATGTCTCTCAAACGGAAAAAAGAAAGGAGAAAGTCAACGTGAACGTTGAACTCCGAACTCATCATCTCAATACTGAAGGCCCACTAGGGCAGGGGAGGAACGGGCGACGGATCGGGCGCTGGAAGATCCAGCGGGTCCGTGTGGCAACCGCTCACCGCAATCAGCATCACAATCAAGAACAGACCCAACAGGAGTATCAGGTTTTTCCGACGCGTCATTTTCCCCTTTTCCCATGGCGCAATACCAACACATTCATTGCCCTGAACTATGGAACGGCTCGTTCAAGCGTCAATCGAAATCCACGTTGATTGGCTTCAAAGACGGGCCGTTCTACGGTATTTGATTGACAGAGCGCTCTTTTTCGGGAACTTTGGAAAACAGTCTCAAAGTCCAAAGGAGCAGGTCTAATTGTACACCGAGAGGAGGTAGGCACATGAGAACGTTTGTCAAAGCCATGGCGACTGTCTATCTGGTCTTGGGAACGGTCGTCGTCCTTGCCCAAGACAGCCCCACGACCGGCCAGGATCAAATCCCCAAGAATGCCGTGCGGCTCACCTATGCGGGCGATACGTCGAAAGACTATCGCAGTCTGGGTGCATCGGGTCAAGCTGTTCTGTTCGAGCGTCCCGAAAAACTCTCTTTTGTTGAAGCGGTGCAGATTTTCGCCGCTCGCTATGGGTATCCCCAGCCACCCGCCGAAGACTTCCATCTCTATTTACTCAATGACAAGTTCCAGATCCTGAAGGATTTGCCCTATCCGTATGGCATGATCGAACGCATAACCGAAAGCGGCGAGCTTCGGTGGTATACGCTTCTGACGCCTTCGATCGAGGTCCCGAAACGCTTCTACGTCGCGCTTTCGTTCAACCCGCACCAAACCAAGGGCATCTATCTCGGCTTGGATAAGAACGTAAAGCAGGCTCACTCTTTCATGGGTTTGCCCGACAGCGGATTTCAGCCAGTCAAGGAGACCGCCGACTGGATGGTCCGCGTTTACATGACCGAGCAACCGTCGGGCGCCAAGGGCATCCAGCGCTTGGCCGACTGGGGGCAGGCTGTGGTCGAGAATCCGTTCAAGGGGTGCATCGAGGCCAAATACGATACAGGGAAATCGGGCGGCATGCAAAGCTACGGCGGCAGTGGTCCGGCCATCCGCTCCAGATTCGCCGATTTCCTGAAGGATACATCGGCCAAGAATGCCAAGCTCAAGGGATTGCGGCTTTACGGCAGTCGCTACGGTTCGGGCTATGACACGAAGGAGACCACGCTCAAAGTTCTTTTCCTCGATGCCCAGGGCAAATCGGTCATACAGAACGCCTTTCCGTACGCTTTGTTCAGCTACAAGGAAAAGTGGGTGGATTTAGTGCTCCCCAAACCCATCCCGCTCGACTTCCTGGCGGGCACAGATGGAACGGTCACTATTGCCTTCGATCCCGAAGCCCATCAATACAAGGGAATCTATTTTCACTATAACAAGAATCCCAAAACCACGCACTCGCTGGCGGGCTCGGTCGCGTCGGGATTCAAAGAAGTAACGGATCGGGAATGGATGATCCGGGCGTATCTGACGACCGAGTGACGATCGCCCCTCTCACGAAAATGAGTTCGTAGTTCCGCCTTATGGCCATCAACTATTTGACTGGACGAATCCACGGTGTCCAATCCCGTAGGGATGCCTGATAGTAGCCCAGTGATTTATCGCTGGGAAGACGAGTCGGAAAACCGGCAAGTCCCGTCGGGACGACTGAGAATGGCGGCGTTCAATCGTCCCTATGGGACTCTCTGCAAGGGTGACGATCTCGTTCCCAGGAATCAATTCCTGGGCTATTTTCAACGATCCCTACGGGATTGAAGAATGGCAGTTTGTAAGAATAAATGGTTGAAAACCATTAGGCGGATTCCAAAGGCCCCACTAAAGTGGGAACTACGAACTTCTCGTCCCTACGAATCTGCCCGTTGACTCGCAGGCAGCGAACAACGGGCAGATTTGCTTTGACACCTTTGCCGGCGCCGTGAAATTCTCCCGACCGAGAGTTTATTGACTGATGATTCCTGTTCGTTGCGGTCGCGTGTTTGGAACCGCCCATGAGTGAACGGAGACAATGATGACTCGATTGCTTGCGGTCCTTTTGGCTGGATGCTTCGTCGTGGGATCGGCTGTTTCCTGTGCCAAAAAGACGCCGGAACAAAAACTACGGGATGCAGTGGCAGCCCTGCAAAAGCGCGATCCCTTCGGCGCCATCATGTTGGCCAACGAGGTTTTGCGCGAGAATACAACGGGACCCGTCGCGCTTCAGGCGCGGGCGCTTCTTGTCCAATGCCACATGGCCAGCAACGACATTCGCGCCTGTCGGCTGGTGTTGAATGACATCATGGATCAAGTGGGTCTCGAAACTCCCGAGGGCCAGGCCGCCGCGTATCAGAAAATTCGGACTTATGAGATCGTCCGTCAGACAACCGAGGCGCTCGCGCAAACGCAGAGTTTCCTGCAAACGGTCACGTCAGGGACGACCTTTTGGGCCGACCTCATGCTCAAGCGGGGCGATCTGCTTCGGGCAACCGACCAACTGACGACGGCGCAGAAGGTTTATGCGGAGGTTTTTCGTGACAATCGAATCTCGGAGTCCGATCGCCTGGACTCGCTCAATCGCCTGGGCAGCTGCTATGCCACCACGCAGTCAGCTCCCGCCGGCATCCAAATCCTGGAGCAGTATCTGGCGGACAAGCCCAGCACCGAGACCGTTCCACATGTCCACATGATGGTCGGCTATCTGCACTCGGTGCTCAAGCAGACCGACCTGTCAAAGGCCGAGTATAACAAGGCCTTCGAGGTGTTTGAACGTCTGTATCAAACCGCCTCCGGCGCCGACGAAAAGATCGGTGTTCTGATCTCCTACGCGGCTGCGCATAAGTTTGCCGGCGAGGTGGACCAAGCAGCGACGTTGCTTCGCGAGGGCCTTCAGAAGTTCCCGACCAGTTCCAAACGAATAGACCTCTATTACAATCTCGCCATTTTGTTTCGCAACAGTGACAAATACGACGAAGCAATCGCCATTTGCCGCGAAATCCCCTCGCAGTTTCCCAACGATCCGCGCCGCGTGGACTCCTATTTCGTGGCCGCCGACTGTCGCCGGCGACAGAAAAAATATGACGCGGCCGGTGCCGATTATCGCGAAATCATCGCCCTATTTCCGGGAACCAACTATGCCCGGTATGCCATGATCGAAATCCGACGCACCGAAGATCTGAAACGCAGGGAAGCCGAAACCAGCGCCACCTTGGCGGCTGCCGCCGCAGCGACGTCGCCGACATTGTCGTTGACGACGGGCACCGCCGTCAGGGCGCCCTCTTCTGCCACAACCCAACCGGTGCCGCCGCTGCCACTGCCGCCGGCAAAGGTGCGGCCTTCCACGTCACCCCAAACTCGGGCGCCTGTCCCGCAGACCACAGGCAGCGCCGCCACGAAGCCACCCGTTCAATGAAGAAGAGGTCGGAGGCAAGAGGCCAGAGGTTGGTGAAGAAGCAGGAACGGGTGCGGGGGTGGATTCCGCTGGTCGGAATCGTAATCTCGCTCGCGGGTATCTTCACACAACCCGCCGGCGCCGCACCCGCCGAGGTGCCGCGCTATCAAGCCGTCTGGGTGGACGCCTTCCACGAGGGTTTCAAGACGCCCGAGCAAACCAAGCAACTGATTGAGTGGGCGCGCCGCAACAACGTCAACGCTCTGTTTATCGAAGTGCGAAAAGCGGGCGATGCCTACTATCCGTCCAAGATAGAGCCCGTGGCGCACGACATTTCGCCGGCCGGCTACGATCCGTTGGCCGATTTGATCGCCCAGGCCCATGACACCCGCGCCGGTCGCTCGCGCATCGAAATTCACGCCTGGCTGATTGTCTATCGTGTGGGAACCAGCCAGGCGTCGCTGCCGTCCGGCCATGTCGCGCGCCTGCATCCCGAGTGGCTCAGCAAAACCTTTCGCGGCGGACGCGAGGACGAGGGCAGTATCTTTCTCGATCCCGGCGTTCCCGACGTCTTGAGCCACACCGACCGCGTGGTGGCCGATCTGGTCTCTCGCTACGGTCTCGACGGCGTCCACTTCGACCGGATTCGCTATCCAGGGAAAGACTGGGGCTACAATCCGATTGCCGTCTCGCGATTTCGCGACAGGGTCCGCCGCCTCTTTCGACCTCGCCCCGACGACCCCGAATGGAGCGAGTTTCGACGCCGGCAGGTCAGCTTCATGTTGCGGCGGCTCTATATCACGGCCAAATCATACCGACCCTCCATCAAGGTTTCGGCGGCGACCATTGCCTTTGATGAGTGCTATCCCGATTTCCGCCAATCGCGCGCTTTTGGCGATGTCTTTCAGGATTGGCCCCGATGGGTGCTCGCCGACTTGCTCGACTTGAATTGCCCGATGATCTATAAGCGCGATCACGTGCCCGAACAAGCCGAGCAATATCGCCGCTGGCTCGATTTTCTCGCCCTCCATCGCGGCAGCGCGCTGGCTATTGCCGGGCAGGGCAGCTATCTCAACGCGCCGTCGGGTTCACTGCGCCAGATCAGTCTGGCCCTCCAGCGGCCCGCGATTTCGGGAGTCTGCTTGTTCAGCTATGCTCAACTGGCGCGCGAAGGCGACCGCGGCGAAATGCTCGCCGATCTTCTGCGCGACCGCTATTTCCGCCGCGGCGTTCCGACGCCGAACATTCCGTCGGCCGAACGCAAAGGTCTGGGCTGGGTTGCAGGAACCGCCACCGTCGGCGGCAAGTCCGACTACATCGAGGTTACTCTTTCGACCGACCCGCCTCGAACAACTCACACCGACGGCTCCGGCTTTTTTGCCTTCATGAGCGTTCCCAAAGGCGACTATCAGGTTTCCGTATCCCTCAGCCGCGGCAAGAAGGCTTTAGAGTCTGTATCCGTTGTACCCGGAAGAGTCAGATGGATGCGCCTTGTGCAGTGAACTCGTTGGAGCGACCACGCCTCGCCTCTGCTTTTTTCCCACGTCTGTGAACGCACTCCCTTTTGTCCAAGACTATCGGCCGGTTAAATGTTCTACAAGCCGATAAACTTCCGTCGAGGAATTGCAGTCGGCAATCTTGGGTTTATCCTTATGATGGATTTCTCGAACCCACTTGGCATTGGAGATCGCGTTTTCTGTTCGATCCGAAACCCGATCGTAGATGTCCTCGTCATTCTTCTGATAATCTTGCTTGTGGTGCTTTTGCCAATACTTGTTCAATTAGACAATAACGGCATCACAATCGTTGTAAGGCTTACCCTTTCCTTCGAAGTGTGATAGCAACCAGACCTCAAAGGATGGGTTGGAGAGACAGGTTCTGATGCCGTTTCTCTGCGCTATCGTTATTGCTTTTTCAAGTGATTTGCGTTTTTTGGAGCCTTCGACGTCGAGCACACACCAGACTTCGTCAAAATCTTCCCCCCGACTCTCGGCTCGATTCTTGTGGTTGATGGTGTCGTCAACAACTCGCTGGGGCGAAAAACCGTGTCCCTTCTTGATGGTCACCGCGAACCTTGCTGCAACATCATTCTCTCGCTTGAGCCCGTCGAAGTAGTTGGGCTCTGTCTCCCTCCCTTCACCAACGATAAGAATCGTAGTCTTGATCGGGCGCCTATGCGATGATCGCATGGGGGTGCTGCCCCTGAATTGGCGATGACGGATCCGGCCGGTCTTTCGTGCGCCTTTGCTCATTTGGTCTCCAAGTTTTCGAAGATCGGACCGAACTTGGGCACGCCGCCATAGCGCCCGGCCAAATAGTTTCGTTGGAACGCTTCGGTATTGCGCGGCCTATCTTTGGTGTCAAAGTCATAAAGCGAAAAGAGCTCGGAAGCCCCGCTACTGTTCTTTTCGACCATCCAAATCTGGTCACGTCGGAAGAGTTCCGGGTCCATGAGTGTACTATCATGCGTCACGAAAATAAGCTGCGCGCCCTTTTTGTTCGCTTCCGGGCTCTGAAATAATTCGATCAACTTACGCGTGAGCAACGGGTGCAGGCTGCAATCCAGCTCGTCCACTACCACAACGGCCCCGTTGTCGAGTGCGTCAAGAATCGGCCCGGCAAGCGAAAAGAAACGTTTTGTCCCGTTCGACTCATCTTCTCCAAGATCGAATTCCACCTGAGCATTTGAGTGAAGGATGCGATGAGTTGTATGAACGACAAGTCTAGTGGTAAGTACTTCATGCATAGCCTTTTCAGAAAGGAGTGCTTTCATTTCCGTGGGGAATTCTTCTGCACGGAACGATTCCTCAGCAACAGTAACTGCATCAATGCCGAGATCGGCGTGTCGAGTCATCTGAATGACGCGGTTAGCAAAGACTGGGTCTTCTTTGATCCGTTTCGCAGTTTCCATCATTATGAGGCCGACTGGCTGATCCGAGAGATCAAAGACCCATAGTCTGCGAAACCATAGAAATAATTCGCTTAGAGGCTTTATGTTTAATTCTGCGCCTCGGGAGAGAACCAAACCGTTATCACGTGTCTTTTCTTTCAGAATCCGCTCTTCGGCCCTGAGCGGACCCCTGAAAGCCCATACGGTTTGTTTGGTTTCTAGGTCAAATCTCCGTTCAAACCAACGCTGCGCCCTTGGAGCATAAGCCACGAGCCTCTCGTCGTGCACGCGGTCGGATGTCGCGCTGAAACTATAGTTAAAACGTGTTCCGTCAACAACAACCGTCATTTCGAAAGAGGACGGTTTCATTCTCGAATCAGCGTCAAGTCGAAACGGGACAATCCCCCGAATCTTATCGCCTACATTCATTCTCGTAGCCGAGTTTCGGACAAACTGTCTCGCGACCCCAATTGCCTTGACCAGATTGCTCTTACCTGATGCGTTCGAACCATAGATCGCAGCAGCTTTGAGAAGATTGGACTTCTCGCAAGGGATCATGTTGTCTGGGTGCTTCTCGTCCTTACTGGCGACGAGACTGATAGTTTGCTCTTCCTCAAATGAGCGGAAGTTGGCGACCCGGAATTCGATTAGCATGGCAACACCTGTACGAATGAGAATGGGAAATGGCCGTTTATTCAAGTCACAGCCATTTCGTGCATTTTTTCTACACAAAGCGCAAAGTATTGCTCCATTATCCGCGCGTCAAGAGGTTTTTGGACGTTTTTTTCGCATTACTTGCGCATTAGTGCAACAATCGCTTCGGCGAGAGCAGCGCGGTAGCGGTAGAGATCGAGCGGGTCGTGGGTGAAGTGGGTCTGATCGCGCGTGATGGAATCGGGGATTTTCAATAGAGCTTCGGCGCGCGTGATCCCATCGCTTTTCTCGCCGCGCTTTTTGGCCCTCTCGACCAGCTCGCGCAGTAGCCAGAAGTACTCATAGTCCTCGATCCCTTCGCGCAGCATCTCCCAGCGGATCGAATTGACCGGCCCGACGAGATACTTGTTCTTGTCGCGTTCGGGATCGCGGTTGGGTGGATAGATGAACCGCCCGTCGCCGTTGCCCCAGTGTTTCTTAGTTCCGACCGGCGTGCTGTAACCGCTGACGTAGGACATCGGGTCTTCCCACGGGTTTTGAATCTGCGGCGACGGAAAGGCGACATCGCTTGTCCAATAGTTCGTCTGCCAGATCAGCAGCCCTTGAACGCCGGTTTTCCACGTCTGCCACGACCACATGCGAAACTCGATCGCGTAGTGGTCAATAAAGAGCGTGCAATAGGGACCTTTGGGGCCGGTGCAGATATACCACCACATTTCGCGGCCCTTTGCGCGCTCGCCGGCGACGATCTCGGGCGTGATCGTGGGCGTCAGTGGACACCAGATGTCCACCGCCCCATCGAGTTCTTTTTCGGGCTGTTCGGTCAGCATTCGGCGCAGGCCGGGTGCGGCGCGATGGATACGTTCCATGCCGTCGCGGACGAATTCGTAGTCTTTCGGCTCCGGTTCGTCGAACCAATAGATGTACGATTTGTCGAGCCAACCTTTTTCACGGAAATGCGATTCGAGTTGCCGCAAGTAGTCAGTGAACAGCCGCTCATATTCGGGAGTGCCTTGTTCGAAGCGGCCGATTTTCCCCGGATGGCGTGAGTGGAATGTGCCGCCGCCCATGCCGCTCAGATGCAACATAAACGTCGAGAAACGATAGTCGGGTCCGAGATACTTTTCGGCCTGTTTGTCAAAGCGCGCGAAATCCACTTTGACCGGCTCCTCGGGCTTTTCGGGAAAGCGAACTTGAATGGGATCGAACGGCGCAAAGTCGTAAGGCGAAATGCGATGCTCGGCGAATTCTTGAAATAGAGATCCACGACCTGGCGCAACTCGTCGTCGTTCGTCAGATTGTGATAGCGGCGGACATTGCCGGTCGAGAAACCGAACGCCGTCTTGAGATGGTTCTCGCGCGGGATTTCGAAGTCCCAGACGTGGACCGTGAAGGGCACTGAGGTCTTCCAATCGTCGGCCGAAAGAGTAATCGTTCCTCGATAATCGCCGGCGGCCGCATTGCGCGGGACGTGGACTGTGACCCACAACGGCTGAACGCCGTCTTTGGACGCAAGATCGAACGGCTTGTCGCACGGAGGCAGCGGATCGGGCCAGTCGCCCACGCAGCCGATCTCGTCTGTCGGCTGCGTGACGTTGACATAGCCCACGCGACAGACCTCGACGACATCGGCGGGGATTTGAGCACCGCCATCTGATTTGAGCGTCGAAACCTTTACTCGCACATTTCTCAAATCCCGCTTCGGCGCGAGGGCCAACTGGAACGACTCGTATTCGCCCTTTGCCGCGGAGATTACAATCGGCTGGCGGCGTTCGGGCGTCGGACAGCGCCGGCTGATCTTGTAAGGACCCTCGGCCCACCAAAGATCGCAGTGTTGCTCGTCGGAAACTAGGTAGCCGAAGCTCGAATCATACAGAATCGGTACGCGGTAGCCCCATGCGGCAGTGAGAAGCAGGCTGCTGGTTTCGGCATCTCGAAGAGTCACTGTGGCCTTGTGGGAACCGGGACGACCAGCACGGTACGGGAACCGAATGCCCCAGTATTCTCCAGAGGGAACATCCCTTACAGGAGGGAGTTGTGTGATCCCGTCAATTTCGATTCTGGCTTGCACCAACAACCGCTTCCCCAGGCGGTTTTCGATGACAGGGCAGATGAAATCTCCCCTGCCGCCCAACGAAGCGCCAATGGAATCCATGCGAGCGATTCCGCCGGGACTATCTTCTTCCGAAAAGCTGGTTGTGCCTGCCAGAGTGCGATCAGCCTCCGCCACCCGGGCCGAAAAACGATAATCGTTAATCTGAAATGAACAGGGTGTCCTGCTTATTTTGTCTTTCTGACCGGTGAGGCGGATCGAGATTGTTCTAGCGCTGTCGAACTTCGGCGCAAGCGAGAACTCTGCCGTGCGGCTGCCATCAATCTCGCCGAGCGGAACCCACGGCGTTCCAGGATCGTACCGCGCCGCTTCGACGAGACACTTTCCACCCACGTAGTGGCCGATGGTCAGTTCGATTCGGGCGTCGCGTAGCGGAAGGTGTACAGCGGAGAGTACATAATCCACGCTGTGAACCAAGACAATCTGCGAGTCCTCGCTGAAAACCCAGCGATTCGAGTTGAAGCTTGCGCTGCTGGACAGGACGGGTGGCGCCCAATTGAGTCCACGGTTTAGTGGAGCGACAAACTCGTAGCGTCCAGTCCGGATGGATTCACCTTCGCCGAGACTCCAGTTCTCGATTTCGGTTCTTAAGGGACGTACGCCGCTCATGCGAATGTCGTCGAAATAGACTTTGCCTTTGGCCTGCCACTGGCCGAAGCGAAGAAAATGCGGGTCATTTCGCTCAGGGGCGCGGAAGATAACTGAGCGAGGCGTCCATTCGGTCGTGTGACGAAAATCCACGTTACACAGGTTCGTTCCCGAAACGACGGTGCCGCCGGAGGCATCGGGACTCGATTTGGTCCAGAAATCAATTCGATACAAATTGCCGGGCGCGATTTTGATCTCCAAGCACTTCCAGAAGTTGCTCGACTGGCCGTCGCCCGTGACGCTGATGCACCGCTTGCCGGTATGGCCCTCTTTCTCCCACGCGCCTGTGCCGCCGGAAAGTGCCCACTCGATCGGCGTCGCTTGCCCTTCCTCGAAAGAACCGTTTGGAACGAGATCGGAATCACTCGCACACAGAATTGTAGTGGACGCAAGGAGCAGAACAAAGACGTCGGTCGTTGCGCTCATTTTGGACTCCCTTGCCATGATGGATGCGTTTGGCGTCACAGCGAAGACATAAGGCCCACAGGCGGCTGAGCTACGGGATCATGCAGTGATTTCGGAAACACGGACCATGGCATCAGACTTTCTTGCCGCGCGATCGAGCCGCTGCCATTATATCCACGTCGAGTCCCTCGACCAGCACGTCGAAGCCAACGTTGCCGAGTTCGCGCCACAAGCCCTCGTGCCACTGATCCATGAGCGAACGGGAACAGATCGCTTCGGGCGTCGCCGTGCCTAACACACCCGCCGAGTCGGTTTCATGAAGCGCTTCAATCACGCGGGCGGGCGAGATGTTGTTGAGAGGGACCGCGGGTTGATAGGCGGGGATACGTCCGGTGCCGGCCGGCATGATGATTTTCGCATTGGTCAAATCGGTCAACAGTTCATCCACCAGGCGCGCGGGACATTCGAGGTAGCGACTCAGCTGATCGGCCGTCCAGGGCGGCTCCTCACGGCGAAAACGCGCGCAGATCGTCAGGAGCAGATTCAATCCGATTCGCAGGCGTTCGGCCGGACTGATGCGCGGTGCGATTCGGGCGCGCGAATACGATTCAATGTTCTGATATGCCGCCGCCACTTCGGCTCCAAACAGAACGATCAACCAGCTCACGTAGAGCCACGACAGGAAGAAAG
>Ga0315277_10006292_pt1 | contig 15587 bp, 13 predicted proteins | sample YL17G05_15_MG_FD_203695 | JGI IMG/M metagenome (GOLD analysis project Ga0315277, IMG submission 203695) | Sediment microbial communities from Yellowstone Lake, YNP, Wyoming, USA - YL17G05_15 | ecosystem: Environmental > Aquatic > Freshwater > Lake > Sediment | place: USA: Wyoming | collected...
CGATCCTCACGTCGCTGTTGTTATAGTACATGGCCACGCGCATCGGTTATTTCCCTTTTTTGGCTTGCCGCGCGGCTTCTTTCGCTTTTTGCGTCTGGTAAATTTCGAACGCCTCTTTTACATCCGCCTTCTGTTGCACGACTGCGCGCACGGCCTTGATCATCCCCACCGGCGAGTCGCTCTGGAAAATGTTGCGGCCCATATCCACGCCGACCGCGCCCGCGCCGATGGCGTTGGAGGCCAGTTCCAGCGCTTCCTTTTCCTCCAGCTTTTTGCCGCCGGCGATGACCACCGGCACCGGGCAAGTGCTGGTGACCTTCTCGAAATTCTCGCAGTAGTAGGTTTTGACGATGCGTGCGCCCAATTCGGCGGCGATGCGCGAGGCCAGCGCCAGGTAGCGCGCGTCGCGGGCCATGTCGCGGCCCACCGCGGTGACGGCCAGAATCGGAATCCCGTACGACTCGCCCAGATTGACCAGTTCGGACAAGCCGAGCAGGGTCTGCCGTTCGTTGGGCGCGCCGACGAACACGGACAGGGCCAGCGCGGAGACGTTGAGACGCACCGCTTCATCCATGTCCACCGTCACGCCTTCGTCGGACAGTTCGGTCAGCACGCTGGTGCCGCCCGAGGCGCGCAGGATGATCGGCAGATCCTTTGCCTCTTCCGGTTTGATACAGTTGCGCAGCATGCCGCGGTTGAGCATTAGTGCATCGGCATACGGCAGCAGCGGCGGTAACAGGGCTTGCGGGCACTCCAGGCCGGTGGTCGGCCCTTGAAAATAGCCATGGTCCACGGCCAACATCACACAGCGGCCGGTTTTCGGATTGATGATCCGCGATAAACGATTGCTCATGCCCCAGTCCATAGTTCCTCCTTTGCGGTCAGGTGACCGGCGGTCGTCGGCGCTTTGCTCGTATTATGCTGACGGTCCGGAGCCAATCAATCCGGTTTGCGATAGCGCAAAAACGCCGGTATATCGTACGCGTCGTCGTCGGCAGTATACCGGTTATTGCGCCCGCCCTGAACCCCCACCCGGCGCCGCGCCGGGGAGACGACGGGATCAAAGGCTTCGCTCACCACCGGGGGCTCTTCCTCGGCTTTCATTGTGGGGCGGGCATAAGCCGGACGTTTCTCCGCCTCGTCCCAATTGGTCTTTTGATTAAGGTAGGTGACTTTTTCGCGTTCGACCACCACCTGGTTGGCGGCCTTGGCCCGCGCCTCGTCAAAACCGGTGGCGATGACGGTAACTTGCACCTCTTCTTTCATCGACGGATCGATCACCTGGCCCCAAAAGATGGAAGCATCCTCCGCCGCGGATTTTTTAACCAGTTCGGCCGCGGCATTGATTTCACTCATCAACACGTCGGCCGGCCCGGTGATGTTGATCAATACGCCGCGCGCGCCTTCGATGCTGACGTTCTCGAGCAGGGGGCAACTGATGGCTTCGGCCGCGGCTTTCACGGCGCGATCTTCGCCGGTCGCCTTGCCGGTGCCCATCAAAGCCAGTTCGCCGATCGCCTCGGTGGCTTTCATGACGGATTCCACGTCGGCGAAGTCGAGATTCACGCGGCCCAGGCCGACGATCAGGTCGGCGATCGCTTTAACGCCCTTGAGCAACACATCATCCGCCTTACGAAAGGCTTCGATCAGGGTGAGGTCGGTTCCCGCCAAAGCCAGCAACTTTTGATTGGGGATGATGATGATGGTATCCACTTCCTGCCGCAGCCGCTCGATGCCTTCCTCGGCCTGGCGCATGCGACGCTTGCCTTCGAAATGAAACGGCTTGGTGACCACCGCGACGCTCAGCGCCTTTTCTTCCTTAGCGATTTTGGCCACGATCGGCGCGCCGCCGGTGCCGGTGCCGCCGCCCATGCCCGCGGTGATGAACACCAGGTTGGCCCCGGTGAGGACTTCGCGGATGCGCTCCGTGCTCTCTTCGGCCGCTTTGGCCCCGATTTCCGGTTTGCCGCCCGCGCCCAGCCCGTGTCCGAGCTGCGCCCGCACGGGGGCCAGGCTCGACATCAGGGCCTGCTTGTCGGTGTTGGCCACGATGAATTCCACGCCCCGCAGGCCGGTTTCGATCATCGTGTTCACGGCGTTGCCGCCGCCGCCGCCGACACCCACGACCTTGATTTTGGTCTGCTGCTCCGGTTCGACGATTCTAAACTTCAACGACATAATGACCTCCCAAGTGGAGCCCCCAGGCTCGGTTAACCGCACACATTTATGACAAAACCTTCTTAACTAAAGTCTTCATCCGCTCCAGAACCTTTTCGAACACCTGCCCTTCGCGGATGCGCATTTTGGCGTAGGACAGGTTGCGCGCGCCCATCAGCACCAGGCCGACGCCGGTGGCGTACATGGGGCTCGAGGCCACGTCGATCAGGCCGCCGATGTGCCGCGGGCGTCCCACGCGGACCGGACAGCCGAAAATCGACTCGGCCAGTTCCTCGATGCCGCGCAGCTCCGCGCAGCCGCCGGTCAGCACCACGCCGGCCGGGATCGCCATCTCCAACTCCTGGCGCAGGATTTCCTCGTGGATCAACGTCAGAATTTCATGGACGCGGGCCTCGATGATCTCGCACAATTCACGGCGGTCGACCAGGCGCGGTTCGCGGTCGCCCAGCGATTCGACCTCGATCTGGTCGCCGGCGATGCCCTTGCTCGGCAGGCAATGGCCGTAGCGTTTTTTCAGCCATTCGGCGTTGGCCGCGGTGGTGTGCAGGCCGTGCGCGACGTCGTTGGTGATTTGCGTGCCGCCCAATCCCAGCACCACGGTATGCGCCACCGCGTCATTGACGAACACGACCACGTCGCTGGTGCCGCCGCCGATGTCCATCAGCGCCACGCCCAACTCGCGCTCCTCCGGCGTCAGGGCGGCTTCGGCGCTGGCCAGCGGTTCGAGAATCACATCGTCGACATCCAAACCCGATTGATGGCAGCAGCGGATCAGGTTGGCCGCGCTGGCCGCCTGACCGGTGACGATGTGGCAATTTACTTCGAGCCGCACCCCGCGCATGCCGACCGGGTCCTTGATTCCGCCTTGGCGGTCCAGAATGAATTCGCGCGGCAGCACGTGCAGCACCTCGCGATCGGTCGGAATGGCCACGGCCTTCGCCGCTTCGATCACCCGTTCCACGTCCTCGGCGGCGACCTCTTCCTCGCGCAAGGCGATCATCCCGGTGCTATTAAAGCCTTTGATGTATCCGCTGGAGATGCCGACCAAAACCGATCGGATCTCACAATGCGCCATGGCTTCCGCTTCTTCGATGGCCTTGGTGATGGATTGCACGGTGGCTTCGATGTCGACCACCACGCCTTTGCGCATGCCGGTGGAGGGGCTGGTGCCGAGGCCGATGATTTCCAACCCCATCTCCCGCCGTTCGGCCACCACCGCGCAGACCTTGGTGGTGCCGATATCGAGACCCACGATCAGCGGATTAGCCTTTCTCATGCGTTCGTTCCTTTCCGACTTTTACGGACCACGACCTGCCCGGCCACCGATAAATCCACCAGGCCGGCTTCGCGCAGGGAATACGGCAGATGCCGGGCCACCGCGGCAAAGCGATTCAATTTCTTTTCGTAATCGCCGAAACCGAAACACACCTTGATCCCGCTTTCCGTGGTTATCAGGCTGTATCCCGCGCCCAGGTCGTACCGAATTTCGCTGATGCTGCCGGGCTCCAGGATGTGGCGCGCCGTGCAGGCGGCGAACAGGCGCGCGGCTTCCGCCATCAATTCAGCCTGGCGTTGCGCGGCGGATCCGCCCTGGTTGAAAACCGCCAGGTCGAATCCGGTCAGCAGCGGCAGGTCGCCGTTGTCGCCTTTTTCCAGGCGCTTGAAGGGCACGCCATCGGCATCCACCAGATAAAGGCGTTCGGCCTGCAACAGGGCGACGGCGGTGCGCTCGGTGACTTCGAGCACCAGCGTATCAGGCAACTGCCGGCGCACGATCGCGCTTTTAATCCAGGGATGTTGCACGAGGTGCCGCGCCGCCTTCCCCAAATCCACCGAGAAGATGTTCTGTCCCGGCCGGGCGTGCAGATAATTCAGCAGGTTGTCGCGGGTCAAGTGTTGGCACACGGGCACGCGGATATGGCGCACGCGATAGCGTTCGGCGCCATGGAAGTTATGGCCCAGCGCCGCGAGCAACGCGATGACGATCAACCCCGGCCACAGCCGCCACGCCGATTTCAACCGCGGCCGCAGCGCCGATACCGCCTCCCGCCAGCGAAGCGTGATCATGCGGCGCCGCTTGTTGCCGCGGCGCGACGCCCGCCGGCTGTTGGACCAAATGCGATCATATTTTTCGACCATGCCGTCCTCGCCCCCTACGCGCCGACCTTCAACCGCGCGGTGCTGAGCACTTGCTCCACCAAATCCGGAAACGCGATATTCCGCCAATCGCGGGCGACCATCGGCACCAAGCTCAATTCGGTCAGCCCGGGCAAAGTGTTGACTTCCAGTACCCAGAACACGCCGTGCGCGTCATAAATGAAATCGACCCGCACCACCCCTTCCCCGCCGATGGCCATGTTGGCCGCGACGGCCAATCCGAAAACCGTGTTGACCGCGTCCGGCTTCAAACCCTCGGGCCGGGTGATGTATTCGGTCCAACCCTTGGTGTATTTATGCTTGTAATCATAGAAGGTGATTTTCTCGTCGGGCTGCGGCAGCGGGCGCACTTCGACCAAACCCAGCGCTTCGTTCTCCATCACCGCCACGGTGATTTCGCGGCCGGGTATATATTTCTCCAGCAACACCCGTTCATCCGCGTGAAACGCCTGTTCCAGGGCCTTCTCGAGTTCCTGGGCGGTCGTCGTGATCGCGATGCCCACGCTGCTGCCCTCGGTGGCCGGTTTGATCACCAGCGGCCAACCGAAGGGCGAACCCATTTCCGCCAGGCCCATCGCCTGCACGCTGTTGACGATGATGTACGGCGGCACATTAAGTCCCGCGGCCTCGAACAGACGCTTGCTGATCACCTTGTCCATGCCGATGGCCGAGGCCGCGACTCCCGGACCGGTGTACGGAATGCGCAATAATTCGAGCAGACCTTGCACACAGCCGTCTTCGCCCCATTTTCCGTGCAGGGCGTTGTAGACCACCTCCACCTGTTCGTCGATCAGGCGCTGCACCGTCTCCCGATTCAGATCCACCTCCACCACCTGATAACCCTTGGACCGCAGGGCTTTCACCACCGCTTGTCCCGTCTTCAATGACACTTCGCGTTCGGCGCTCGGGCCGCCCATCAGCACCCCGACTTTCTTGTTACGATACATCGCGCTCTCCCCAAATTTTAACTTCCGGTTCCAGCATGACGCCGAACTGGTCATGCACCGCCGTACGCACGTGCTCGATCAAAGCCAAAAGATCGGCCGCCGTGGCCCGACCGGTGTTGATCAGAAAATTGGCGTGTTTTTCGCTGACCTGCGCGCCGCCGATCGTATAGCCCTTCAGTCCCGCCTCCTCGATCAACCGGCCGGCATGGTCGCCCTCCGGATTTTTAAACGTCGAACCGGCGCTGAACTTATCCATCGGATGATGCTCGATCCGCCAGCGAATGATCCGGTCGGCGATGGCGCGAATGTCCGCCCCCTCGCCGCGCCGCAGGGCCAGATGGGCCTGGGTGACGACGAACATCCCGTCGATTACCAGGCCGCGATAGCGGTAATCCAACTTTTCGCGCGGGATCTGCCGCACCCGGCCGTCGGCATCCACTACTTCGACTTCTTCGAGCACGCCCGCGAAATCGCCGCGGGTGGTGCCGGCGTTCATGCGGACGCCGCCGCCGATGCTGCCCGGCACCCCGGCGATGAACTCCAATCCGGCGATGTTGGCCTGGGCGCATAAATCCACCGCCTGATTCATCCCTAACGCGGCGCCTAGGGTCAGCCGCACGCGGTCGCCGGTCAGAAAATCGGGGGCGAAGCGGTCGAAACCCTGACGCATTAAGATGGTGATGCCGCGCAAGCCGCCGTCCAACACCAGGATGTTGGAGCCGGCGCCCACCACGCGCACCTGCTCGTTATGCTCGGAACAGATGTGCATGATGGCCGACAATTCCTCGACGGTTTGCGGGCGCGCCAGGCAGTCGGCCTTGCCGCCCACGCGCCAGGTCATCAACGGCGCCATCGGCACGTCGAAGGCGCAGCGGTCGCCCAACATTTCCTTCAATCGCTCGCGAACACGAATCGGCGTCACTTGTTTTTTTCCTCCAATATGCGCACCAGGTTGGCGGCGACCTGGTTCAGGTCGCCCGCGCCCAACGTCAGCACCAGATCGCCCGGTTGAACCGTTTCGGCGAGGAGGCGCAGCACTTCCCGATTGTCCGGAAGATAAGTCACGTCTTTATGACCACACGCGCGTATGCCGTCGACCAGCTTCCGGGCCGTCACCCCTTCGATCGGCTCCTCGCTGGCCGCGTATATATCGGTCACCAGCAATTTATCGGCCTCGGCGAAGGTCGTCAGAAAGTCATTGAATAAATCGCGGGTGCGCGTGTAGCGATGGGGTTGGAAGGCCACGACCAGCCGCCGGCCGAAGCCGGCGCGCGCCGCGGCCAACGTGGCTTTGATTTCGGTCGGGTGATGCCCGTAGTCGTCGATGACCAGAATATCGTTGACCTCGCCGATCTTCTGGAAGCGGCGCCGCACGCCCGAAAATTCGGCCATCGTCTGCGTCACCAGTTGAAACGGAATATTCAATTCCATCGCCACTGCCACCGCCGCCAGGGCATTGGCCACCATGTGGCGGCCGGGCAACGGCAACCTGACCTCGCCCATGCGGCCGGCACGTATATGATGCACCGCGAAGCGGGTGCTGAATTGTTCCTGCGCGATATCGGTGGCCCAGAAGTCCGCCGGCTGGTCCAGCCCGTAAGTCACCACCCGCTTGCGCAGTTGCGGAACGATGGCCCGGATATTTTCGTCATCCGCGCACAGCACTGACAGGCCGTAGAACGGTACCTTGCCGATGAATTCGTGGAAGGTTCGTTTAAGCTGATCGAGGCCGCTGTAATAATCCATGTGTTCGAGGTCGATATTGGTCACCACCGCGATGGCCGGCGTCAGCAGCAAAAAACTGCCGTCGGACTCATCCGCTTCGGTGACGAAATACTGGCTGTGCCCCAGCTTGGCGTTGGAGCCCAGCGAGCCGACGCGGCCGCCGACCACGACCGTCGGATCCAGCCCGGCCGCGGCCAGGATCACGGCGATCAGGCTGGTCGTCGTCGTCTTGCCGTGGGTGCCGGCGATGGCGATGCCGAATTTCATCCGCATCAGTTCGGCCAGCATCTCGGCCCGGGGGATGACCGGGATCTTGGCGGTCTTGGCCGCCACGATTTCCGGATTGGTGGATTGAATCGCGCTGCTGGTCACCACTACATCCGCGCCCTCGATGTTTTGACCCGCGTGCCCGACAAAAATCTTGGCCCCCAAGCGAACCAAGTTGATGGTGATATCGGTGGATTTGAGGTCGGAGCCGGAAACGCGGAAGTTCAGGTTGAGCAGGATCTCCGCGATCCCGCTCATGCCGATGCCGCCGATTCCTACGAAATGGATATGTTCGGCTCTTCCAAACACGCTTCCTCCTTTTTCGCGCGGCTGGGCAGCAGATTCAAAACTTCACGCCGCGCGGCCCTCGGCGCCCCGGTGCGGCCAGCGGAAATGATCAGGCCGACCAGGCCGAAATTGAGCAGCGCGCTGCTGCCGCCGTAGGATAGAAAGGGCAAGGCCAAGCCCTTGGTCGGCAACAGGCACATGACCACCCCGGCATTGACGATAACTTGCAACGCCAGCAGCGACGCGGCGCCGACCCCCACCAGGCGCACGAAAGGCTCCGGCGCGCGCATGGTGATTTTGATGGCGCGCCAGATTAGAAAGGCGAACAGGGTCAGAACTGACAGTATGCCCAGCAATCCCAGTTCCTCGCCGAGGTTGGCCAGAATAAAGTCGTTGTGAATTTCCGGAAGGTAATAGAGTTTCTGCCGGCCGTTGCCGAGGCCTACGCCGGTCAGACCGCCGCTGCCCAGGGCAATGATCGATTGAATGATCTGGTAACTGGCGCCCTTGGGATCGTCCCATGGATGCAGAAAGGCCACGATGCGCCGCAGGCGCCAGGGAGTGACGATGACCATCGCGCTGACCGCCAGCCCGCTCAGCGCGAACACCGCACCCAGGATGCGTTTCTTCACCCCGCCGATGAAGAGCATGACGAGCAGCAACAAGCCGATCATCGCGGCGGCGCCCAGGTCGGGTTCGATGACGATCACGCTGGCGTACAGGGCCGCCACCATGGCCGGCGGCGCCACGCCTTTCCAAAAGCGCCGCACCTCAACCCCGACATACGCGAGATAATAAGCCAGGAACAGCACCATCGCGCCTTTGGCCAGTTCGGACGGCTGCATGGTAACCGGACCCAGTTTCATCCAGCGGAAAATTTTCCCTTTGATCGGCGAGGCGAACGGTGGAACCCAAACCAGGCACAGGGCGACGAACGAGACAATCATCAGCCCCACGATGATCCAGGTTTTATTCAAGCGGGCCAGGTTGATATTCGACAGCACCAGCATGAGGGTGATGCCGCAGACAAAGAAAACGGCTTGGTGCGACAGATAATGGTAAGGATTCCTATCCAGCGGGGCGCCGGCGCTGTAGACCATGACCAGTCCGATGCCCGCCAGAATCAGCACCAGTAGCAGCACGATGCCGTCGGGCAGACGTTGGTTTTTTTCCGGCGCCTGATTAATCATCGTTCCTGCACCCATTTACGCATGGCCGCGCCGCGCTCCTCGAAGTCGTTGAATTGGTCATAACTGGCGCAGCCCGGCGAAAGCAAAACCACGTCGCCAGCGCGGGCCAGCCGGGCGGCTTCTTCCAGGGCCTCGAGAAACGGCCCCACCCGGCGCACCACCGGTTGTTCCAGCTTGGAGGTGATGAGACCGGCCGCTTCGCCGTAAGCCACGATCGCGCGGGTTTTAGTCAAGGTATCGAGATTGAGTTCCGTCCAGTCCGCGCCTTTGTCGCGCCCGCCCAAAATCAGGATCACGGGCCGGTTCATCGCCGCCAAGGCGGTGCGCACCGAATCGATCGTCGTGGCTTTGGAATCATTGATGTACAACACGCCGTCGATTTCACCCAAGTTTTCCAACCGGTGCGCCAGGCCATGAAACGTCGTGGTCGCCAGACCGATCGCCGCGGCGTCGGCGCCGGCCAACCGCGCCACCAGCGCCGCCGCCATCAGGTTTTGCCGGTTGTGTTTGCCGGGCAGTGAGAAGGCGCTGATATCGATGACGTCCCTGAATTCCTCGCCCTCCAGGCGCAAGTTGCGATCCTCGATCCAACAATTGCCGCCGATCTTGCCGAAGGTGAAAAGCCGGCTGCGCACGCCGTATAACCGTTCCATCACCGCGCCGTCGCCCGCATTGAGCACCGCGGCGTCGGAGTGCAACTGGGTTTCGAACAGCCGCATTTTCGCGGCGTAATATTTCTCCAGACCGGTGTAGCGGTCGAGATGATCCGGCGCGAGGTTGAGCAGCGCGGCGACGGAGGCGCGCAGCAGGCGGATCGTTTCGAGTTGAAAGCTGGATAACTCCGCCACCGCCAATTCCGGTTCCCGTTCCTCGTCGAACACTTCGATCAGCGGCGTTCCCAGGTTGCCGCCCACGAAAACGTTTTTGCCGGCCGCGCGCAGAATGTGGCCGATGAGCGCCGTGGTCGTCGATTTCCCGTTGGTGCCGGTAATCCCGATCAACGGGCACGCCAGGAAACGATAAGCCAGTTCCACCTCGCCGATGATCTCCGTGCCTCTTTTCCGGGCTTCCTCGAACATCGGCTGTTCCGTATTCACCCCCGGGCTGACCACGATCAACTCGGCCCAGCGGAGCAATTCGGCGCTATGACCGCCGGTTTCCACGCGGTCGAGATCGGGTTCCAACTCGCGGAGCGCCGCGGACAGCTTTTCGGCCCCGGCCGCGTCGCTGGCCGCGACAATCGCGCCCCGCGCCTTGGCCAGGCGCACGGCGGCCCGGCCGCTGCGCCCGAGACCAACCACCAAAACCCGGCGTCCCGTCAATTGCATTAAACCGTTTCTCCCTTCAGTCCGCGCACCACCCGTTCCATGCGCATGCCGCGGCTGCCTTTGACCAGAATGACATCGCCGCGCTGCGAGGTGTCCCGCAAGTCCTGGACGACTTCCGCGTGGTCTTCTGCCACTCGAATCGCCCCTTGACTCATTCGTTCTTCCAAGGCTCCGGCTGCCACGTGGGGCGCGTTCTCGCCCAATAAAATCAGGCGATTCAGGCCGATCTTGGCGGCGTGGCGGCCCAACCGGCGGTGCGCGGCGACCGTCTCCGGCCCCAACTCGAACATGTCGCCCAGCACGGCGATCTTGCGGCCGCCCCCGCTCAGTTCTTCCAGCGCGGCCAGCGCCGCATCCATGCTGCGCGGGTTGGCGTTGTAAGTGTCGTCGATGACGGTGATGCCGAAGATTTGCAGCAGGCGGCTGCGCATCGCGGGCGGGCGGAAAGTCTGCAGCCCGTGGGCGATGGTCGCCGGCGGCACCCCGAACACATAGGCCGCCGCCGCCGCGGCCAGCGCGTTCATCACATTGTGGCGGCCGAAGCAGGATAAACGCGCTTCAATCGTCTCGCGTTCCAAGGCCAGGGTGACGTCGATGCCTTCAAAGCCTTTGGCCTCGATGCGCAGGGCCTTAACCGGAACGTCTTTTTCCGATTCCCCGGAAAAATAAATGCGGCGGAAATTGCGCCCTTCGCCCATCCGCGCCACGCGGGGATCGTCGGCGTTGAGCACCGCCGTATCGCCGGCGCCAAAGTCTTCCAGCAATTCGCTCTTGGCCTCGGCCACGGCGCCGATATTCTGCAAATGTTCCAGATGTACGGCGCTGACGTTGGTGATGACGCCCACGGTCGGCCGGGCGATCTGCGCCAGGCGGCGGATTTCGCCCCGCATGCTCATGCCCATTTCCAAGACGACGGCGCGATGGGTCGGAAGGAGGCCGAAGACGGTCAGCGGCAGCCCGATCAAATTATTGAAATTGCCCTCGTTGCGCAGAACCTGCCCGGGAAAATGCGCGGCCATGATTTCATACAACATTTCCTTGGTCGTGGTTTTGCCGGTCGATCCGGTGACCGCCAACACCGGCGTGCGGCGCGTCCGCAGCGTCCAATGGGCCAGATCACCCAACGCCGTGAGGGTGTCCTCCACCCGGATTATCGCGGCGTTGGCGGGCGCGGAAAAATCCGGCTCCCGACTGACCACCACGCCGGTCGCGCCGGATTCCAGGGCTGTTTCAATAAACGCATGGCCGTTGAAGTTGGGACCGGCAAGCGCGAAGAAGCATTGTCCGGCGCACAGGTTCCGGCTGTCGGTGCTGATGCCGGTGAAAACGGTCGCCGCCGAACCGGCCGCCAATCGGCCGTGGGTCGCTTCGATAACCGTTTTCGCATTGTATAAATCGTGCATTTTCAATTCCCGAATTTCTTCGCCAGCGCCGCCGTGGCTTTTTCGCGGTCGTCGAAATGAATGCGCTCCGTGCCGATGATCTGATAATCTTCATGGCCCTTGCCGGCGATGAGCACCACGTCCCCCGGCCGGGCGGCGCGCACCGCTAGATCGATGGCCGCCTCGCGATCCGGCTGCGTGGTGTAAACCGGCGGACCCTGATGCTCGAGGATTTCCTCGGGGCTCAAGCGTTTCCGGCCCGTGGCGATGACGCCCGGCAGAATCATGTTGATGATGGTTTGCGGATTCTCGGTGCGCGGATTGTCGCTGGTAATGATGGCCAGGTCCGCGCGCTCGGCCACGGCTTTGCCCATCAACGGACGTTTCCCTTTGTCGCGATCGCCGCCACAGCCGAAAACCGTGATGATCCGGCCTTTGGATAAGCGGCGCAGAGTGCTCAGGACGTTTTCCAGGGCGTCCGGAGTGTGCGCGTAATCGACCAACACTAAAAAATCCTGTTTGCCCACGCGGTCCAAACGCCCGGGAACGCGGTGGCAGCGGGACAATCCGGCCACCAACGCCGCGGGAGGTACATGCAACCCGTGGCACACCGCCGCGGCGGCCAGGATATTGAACGCCTGGAAATCGCCGAGCAGCGGGCAGGTCACTTCGACTTCCTGATCGCCGTAACGCAAGGTTCCCCGCAACCCGTCAAAATCGCACGTGTGTCGAATCCAACTGATCGGTTGCCCGGCGCCATAAGCAAGGGCCCGCACCGGCGTGGCTTGCAGGACCCGCACGCCGGCCGGATCGTCGAGATTGACCGCGCCGAAGGTGTGGGGCTTCTTACGCGCCGCCACGGGCAGAAGTTCGTCGAACAGGCGGATCTTGGCCGCGAGGTAGGCATCCAACTCACCATGGAAATCCAGGTGATCGCGTGAAAGATTGGTAAACACCGCGGCGTCGAACAAACAACCGATAACCCGTTCGAGTTCCAGCGCATGGCTGGAAACCTCCATCACCACGGTGTTCACGCTGGCCTTCTTCATTTTCAGGATTATTTCCACCAACTCCGGCGCTTCCGGAGTTGTGAATTTAGCCGGGGTGACCGTCGCGTTGTAACGGTAATTGACGGTGCCGATGACCCCGACTTCGCGCCCTTCCGCCTTGAACACTTCCTCGAGCAGGTAAGTGACGGTGGTTTTGCCGTTGGTGCCGGTAATGCCGACCACGGTCATATTCGCGGTCGGATCGCCGGCCAGCCGGTGCGCGGCCAGACCGGCGAAACGGCGGGCATTCGGCACGCGGACCTGCGGCGTTTGATCCAGATGCAAATCATCTTCGGCCACGATGGCGGCCGCGCCGGCGGAAATCGCGGCCGGCACGAAACTCGAGCCATCCAGCCGGGCCCCGGGAATGGCGACAAACAAGTCTCCCGGGCGGACCTGTCGGGAGTCCACCACGGCGCGCGAAACTTCGGCATCGCGGTTGAAGGTGGCCCAGGGTAAATCGGCGATCAATTGGCTCAAGCGCATCGGCGATCCTCGTTATATCTGCGGCATAACCTGCACGGTAATTTCTTTGCTTTCCGGCAGGGCTTTTCCGGCCGACGGTTCCTGCCGGATCGCGACGCCCGATCCTACAATGGATAATGCGACACCCTTTTGCTGCGCCAGTTGCATGGCCCGGCGCATGGTCAGGCCGATAAAATTCGGGGTGATTTCCTCGCCGGCGATCTGTTCGATTTCACCGACGGCCTTCTCGTGGGTCTCTTCAACCAACCGCTGATCGGGCCGGCGCGCCTGGGCCAACTGAAATCTTTCCGGATCGGCGTAGATGCCAAGGTAAGCCAGGCTGCGTTCGGCGATCTCCTTGAAGGCCGGCGCGGCGACGATGCCGCCAAACGATGCGCCGACCGGTTCATCCACTACTACAATGATGCCCAGCCGCGGGTTGTCGCCCGGAACCAGGCCCACAAAGCTGCCGATCCGCTTGGTTGGCGAATAAATGCCTTTGCCGACGACGACTTTGTATGCGGTGCCGGTTTTGCCGGCCACGGGGAAATTCGGCAACGCGGCTTGCGTGGCCGTGCCGCCCGGCTGCGTCACCAGACACATCATCGCCCGGATATCCTGGGACACCTTTTCGCTGATCACGCGCCGTTCGATATGGGGTTGGTTGCGGCTGAGCGCCTTGCCTTTAGGATCCAGGGTTTCGGCCACCAGGTACGGCCGCATCAGCCGCCCGCCGTTTCCCAGGGCGCAGAAGGCATTGAGCAACTGCAGCGAGGTCACGCTGATCCCCTGGCCGTAAGCGTGGGTGCAAATGGTTATCGGCCACCAGTCCTTATACGGGCGCAGCAAGCCGCCCTTTTCGCCGGGCAAATCCACGCCCGTGGGCTGGCCCATGCCGAAACGCTCCAACCATTCATGGAAATTTTCGCGGCCCAGGCGCAAGGCAATTTTAGAAGCGCCGATGTTCGAGCTGACTTGGATGATTTGCGGTGGCGTCAGCCAGCCATGCCCGTGGGTGTCGTGAATGATATGCCCGCCGTAACTGAAGGCGCCGCTCTCGCAGTAGATTTTGTCATCCAGCTTGATTTTGCCTTCTTCCAAGGCGCTGGCCATGGTGATCGGTTTCATGGTCGAGCCGGGCTCGTACATGTCCGTGATGGCCCGGTTGCGGCGGTTTTCGGCCGGGAACTGGGCCGGCGCGCCGCAGTCGAAAACCGGACGGTTGGCCAGGGCCAGGATCTCGCCGGTCTGTACATCCATCACAATCGCCCAGGCGCCTTGTTGCGGATGATATTGCTCCACCACGTGATCCAAGGCGGTCTCCGCGAACCACTGAATTTTGTCGTCCAGGGTCAGCCGCAACGAACCGCCGGGCCGGAACCCTTCCACCTGCACGCCGTCGGGGAAGAAAATTTTGCCTTTAGCGTCGCGCAGGCCGATCATCTGGCCCGCGTCACCCGTGAGCACCTTATCGTATTGAAGCTCCAAACCTTCCAAACCGCGGGTGTCGATGTCGGCGTACCCGATAACTGCGGCGGCCAGCTTGCCGAATGGATATTGTCGGCCCGATTCCTCGACGCGGCCCACGCCCTTGGGCAAGCCTACTGCTTCCAGCGCCGCCGACTCGCCGGCGGAAATATGCCGCTTGATCCAGACAAAGTGTTTCTTGGCGGTCAATTTCTCGGCCAGTGTTTTGCGGTCCAGACCGAGGGTTTGACTCAACACTTCGACCGCCGCCGGAAGATTTTCCACGCGCGGCGGCTCCGCGAACACCGAATTGAGGGTAATGCGCACGGCCAGCGGCTCGCCGTTGCGATCCATGATTTCGCCCCGCGGTTGGGTCAACTTGATCGTGGTGGCGTGCATTTGCTCGGCCAACTCCTGCAGTTGACCGTGACGTAAAATCGTCAGATCGAAGGCGCGGACGCCCAGGCCGATGAACACCGCCATAAAAAGGAGCAACAGTAACGCCACGCGCACTCTTTGATCCTCTTCCAGAATCCCCGAACGCAGCGGTTGGGCCGCGCGCGCCTGTGGGCGGCGTCGAGAGTAACGTTGGATAAAATCGTGCTTATGGCGCTTCATTAATAACCACGATTTGACTGGGTTTGGGTTTGGCCAATTTCAGGCTCGCCGCCAGTTGTTCCAGGTGTCCGGGACTTTGCAATTCCTGTTTTTTGGCTGTCAGCGTTTGCACCTCGTTCTGCAACGCATTCGCTTTTTCCGTCAGCACCGGGATGTCATAACCCAATTGACGCACTTCGCCGCGAATGTAGGCGAGCAGCAGGGCATACCCGACGGCGCAGGCCAACAGGATCAGAATCAAGGCCACCTGGGTCCAACTCATCCAGGCGTCCGCGGCCCGGCCGATCCGGCGCGACTTGCCCAGCGCTTTGCGCTTGCGTCGCTGACCCACCACGGGAATGGGTTTTACCGCTTCCGCCATGCTCGTTCCTCTTTCATCGACGGGTCCGTTTCCGTTACCTTTTCCGCAACCCGGAGCTTGGCGCTCCGCGCCCGAGAATTGCCGCTGACCTCTTTTTCATCGGGCATCACCGGCTTGCGCGTGATCACCTTGAGCCGGGGCTTGAATCCGCAAACGCACTGAGGG
>Ga0315277_10006293_pt1 | contig 15582 bp, 10 predicted proteins | sample YL17G05_15_MG_FD_203695 | JGI IMG/M metagenome (GOLD analysis project Ga0315277, IMG submission 203695) | Sediment microbial communities from Yellowstone Lake, YNP, Wyoming, USA - YL17G05_15 | ecosystem: Environmental > Aquatic > Freshwater > Lake > Sediment | place: USA: Wyoming | collected...
CGAGGTCCCGGCCGACCGGCGCCCGCGCCCGGCGGCTCCGGGTTTGAGCGAGCTGCAGTTTCTGCCCTTCGCGCGCGTCAAAACTACGGTCTTGCAGCCTGAGCTGGTCGTCGCACAAGCATCATGAGAAAACGCTGTATGATGAACGCGGAACGATGAACTAGGACTGAGAAAGTGGGTTTGTTCTGCCGTTCGTCGTTCATAGTTCATCGTTCCGCGTTCATAATTCATCGTTGAGGAGGATTCTGTGGCCAAGTGTTACTACGAAGCAGATGGAGATCTGAATGTTCTGGCGGGAAAGACCGTCGCCATCATCGGTTACGGCAGCCAGGGACACGCCCACGCGCTGAACCTGCGCGATAACGGCGTGAAGGTGATCGTCGGGGAAGTCCCGGACCCTGCCTTGCGCGCCAGGCCACTGGCCGCGGGCTTCGAAGTCGTGGACACGGCCGAGGCCGCCCGCCGTGGCGACCTGATCGCCGTGCTCATCCCTGATCCGATCCAGGCCAAGGTTTACAAAGAGCAGATTGAGCCGAACCTCAGCAAGGGGAAAGCACTGCTGTTTGCTCACGGCTTCAACATCCACTACAAGTTCATCGTCCCCCCGCCCACCGTGGACGTCATCATGATCGCGCCCAAGTGCCCGGGGCACCGGATGCGGGAACTCTTCACGGAGGGAGTCGGCGTGCCGGGACTGCTGGCCGTCGAGCAGGATGCTTCCGGTCAGGCCGAGAAGATCGGGCTCGCCTACGGTAGAGGGGTGGGTTGCTTGAAGGCCGGCGTCATCCGCACTACCTTCAAGGAGGAAACCGAGACCGACCTGTTCGGCGAACAAGTCGTCCTCTGCGGCGGCGTAACGGCGCTGATCAAAGGCGGATTTGAGACATTGGTCGCTGCGGGCTATCAGCCGGAGATCGCCTACTTCGAGTGTCTCCACGAGCTGAAGCTCATCGTGGACCTCATCTACCAGGGCGGTATCAAGTACATGCGCTATTCGGTGAGCGACACCGCCGAGTACGGCGACTACACCCGTGGGCCGGCGGTCATCGACGACCACGTCCGAGAAACGATGAAAAATATCCTCGCCGACGTCCAGAGCGGCAAGTTCGCCAACGAGTGGATGCAGGAAAACGTCCAGGGCCGCAAGAACTTCCTCGCCATGCGCCAGGAAGGCGCCAACCACTTGATTGAGAAAGTCGGGTCCGAGCTGCGCAAAATGATGCCCTGGATCCAAACGACGAAGGAAGAAGCTACCGCGGCACAGGCGCAGGCGCGCGCCTGAGCTGGCCGCATCGATAAACACCGCTCGATGCTTGCAAGGGGAGACCTCAAGGCTCCCCCTTTTGCAGAGCCACCGGGAGGGCAGCGCCTTCCCCCACGATCTCCAAGGAGCGTTATGAAGGCAGGAACGGACGGATCTTCGAAAGGGCACCACGTCGCCAAGGAAACTCACGGCCGGTTTAAGAAGCTGGCGCTGATTGGCGCCGGCAAACTCGGCGAAGGGTTGCTCTCGGGAATGCTCGGCTCGCAGCTTGTGCCCGTGAGCCACGTCGAGGCGACGGTGGCCCACCAGCCGCGCGCCGATTATCTGGCCGAGAAATACGGCGTCAAAGCGCACACGAGCAATCGCAAGGCCGTGGCAGGCGCCGACTTGATTCTGATTGGGCTCAAGCCGCAACAGGTCAAAGGTTTCCTGCACGAAGTCCGGAAGGAGCTTCGCAAAGATGCGCTCATCATTTCCGCCGCGGCTTCCGTGACCACGGCCCTGATCGAGCGCGAACTGGGCCATCCCGCACGCGTGGTGCGCGCCATGCCCAACACGCCTTGCCTGATCCGACATGGCATGACGGCGCTCGCCGCCGGTAAGCATGCCTCCGCCGACGACTTGAAGATCGCCCAGGAAATCTTTGGCTCGATGGGCCGCACCGTGGTCGTCGATGAAAAGCACATGGACGCTATCACGGGCCTCTCAGCCTCCGGCCCCGCCTACGTTTTCCTGATTATCGAATCGCTCGCGGAAGGCGGCGTGAAGCTCGGCCTGCCGCGCGAGCTTTCCACGGAACTCTCCGCGCAGACGCTGCTCGGCGCCTCCGCCTTGGTGCTCCACACCGGTGAACACCCCGCCAAATTGAAGGATATGGTCACCACGCCCGCCGGCTGTACGATCGACGGCCTGCTGGAACTCGAAGAAGGCGGCCTGCGCGTCACGCTCATCAAGGCCGTCGTCCGCGCCGCCCAACGCGCCCGCGAACTCGTCGAAAGTCAGAATACATAAACTGGGAGCGCAGGCGTTCCGCACTCGGCGTTACCCTGTGCTCTTCATGCCGAACGCGATGCCGCCGACGGTGAGTTGCAGGAGGTGAAGCAACTCCGGTGACGCGCGGCGGGCGTGGCGCCATTGCCGAAGGAAGCGGATCTGCAGGAAGTTCAGCGGGTCCACGTAGGGATTGCGCAGGCGGATGGATTCGGCGAGCACGGGCTGGCGCGCCAGCAGGTGTGTGGCGCCACAGGTCTGGAGCACGCCGCGCACGCTGCGGTGGTATTCCTCTTCGATGCGGCCGAAGACGGTTTCCCGTACGGCGGGCGGATGAACCAGCTCCGCGTAACGGCGCGCGATGTAAAGGTCGGTTTTGGCGAGCGACATCTCGGCGTTGTCAATCAGCACGGTGAAGAACGGCCAGCCCTCGTGCATCCGGCGGAGCAGCGCCTGCCCGTGAGGCGCGTGGCCCGCCATGAACTTTTCCAGGGCGTACCCGAGGCCGTACCAGGACGGGAGGAAGTGACGCGACTGCGTCCAGGCGAAGACCCAGGGGATGGCCCGCAAGTCGCGCAAGTCGTCCGTCGAAAACCGCCGGCTGGGGCGCGACCCGAGACGCAATTGCTCGATGAGGTCGATGGGCGTAGCTTGCCAGAAATACTCGAGAAACTCCGGCGTCTCATAAACCATCTGCCGGTAGAAATCGCGGCCGCTCGCCGCCAACTCCGCGAGCAGATCCTCCCACTCGGCAAGCTGGGCTTCGGGGACACGCCGCGCGTGCAGCAGGTGCGCGTCGAGCACCGCGGTTGATAGCTGCTCGAGGTTCCGCTCGGCGATGGCAGCGTTCGTGTATTTGAGCGAAATCACTTCGCCCTGCTCGGTGATGCGCAGGCGGCCACCCGGCGCGGCGTGGGGTTGAGCCTGGATGCTGCGGTGCGACTGCCCGCCACCGCGGTCGATCGTTCCGCCCTTGCCGTGGAACAAACCCAATCGCACGCCGTGCCGCTTGGCGACTTCTCCCAACCGCTTCTGGGCGCGAAACAAGGCCCAATTCGCCGCCAGATAACCGCTGTCTTTAACGGAGTCGGAATACCCGAGCATGACTTCCTGAAAGTTGCGCCGCGAGCGCAGCAGGCTCTGATAACTCGGATCGGAGCAGAGTTGCTCGAGGACGGTCGGGCAGGTCTCGAGATCGTCGAAGGTCTCGAACAAAGGGATCACATCGAAAGACGCGCGAATCCGGCCGTCGCGCCCGGCCTCGACCAGGCCCGCCTGCCGCGCCAGCAGCAGCACGTCCCAGACGTCGGCGGCGCTGGCGGTCATGCTCAGAATGTAGTGGGGCGCCGCGGCCTCGCCGTCACGCTCCTGGATTTCCCGCAGGGCGCGGAATTCTTCCAGTGTCCGGCGCGTCGCCTCCGGCAGAGTCGCGCCCGCCACCGGCCGGGCGAGCATGGTTTGGATGGAACGGATACGCGCGTCAGCCGGCTCGGCCGGCAGGCCAGCCGCGCGTAGAAGGTCGGCAGCGGCTTGCCGCGTCACGGAAGAGTGCTGGCGAAAATCCAGTCCCGCAGCGTGAAATCCGAAGACCTGCACTGCCACTCGCAGCCGGCCCGGACCCAGTCGCGCCACGCGCGGGCTGGGATGCGCGGCCAGCGACTCCTCGAGCAATTCCACGTCGCGCCGGAATTCCTCGGGAGCTGCGTATGCCCCCGTCGCTCGGTCCGTCGTGCGTTCCAGCCGCCACATCATCACGCGCAGCTTGCGACGATAAAGCTCGTGCGGCTGGTCGACCTTCTGGAAAGTGCGCGTGGCCGGAAAGCGGCGCATGTCACGCGCCAGATCGCGCCTCAGGCGTTTTTCAAGCGCGACACCCTGGCAGGGAAAAGACACGACTTTGAGCAGCCCCTCGCAAGTCTGGTAGTAATAACCGAGGATGCTACGGCGCATTCGCTCCGCCGCCTCGAGGCTGGTCTCAGGAGTGACGGCCGGGTTGCCGTCACGGTCGGTCCCCACCCAGGAGCCGAACGCCAGGAAAGGTGAGGGGGGGGCATGCTCGGGGAAGGCGCGTGTCAGTTCCTCGACGAACCTTTCCCAGAAAGCTCCCGCCAGGTCGTAGATGGTGCGTTCCAAGAAAACGAGCGCGCTCTCGATCTCGACTTCAGGGGTGACGGCGCGCTCGCGCACCTCATCGGTGAGCCAGAGCGCTTCGATCCAGGGGTCGAGGAATTTCTCCGCCCCGGGGCCAAGGTCCCCTTGGAGCGCGTCCAGCGCCCTGCCCACGCGCAGGATCTGGTTCAAGACACTGCGCCGCTTGGCTTCCGTGGGGTGAGCGGTGAGCACGGGCTGAATGCGCATGGATTCGAGCAGGCGCCGGAACGCCCGCTCCGGGACGCGCTGGCGGCGCAACTCGCTGAAGGTGTGTCGGAACGACATCGGCGCGCCCGCCTCGTGCCGAGCGTACTCATCCAGCCGCCGGACTCTCTGCCTTTCCTCGCAGAGATTGACGAGGTGAAAGAAGAGGCTGAAGGCGTGGGCCACTTCCGTGGCGGCGCGAAGCGGCAGCCGGTCAACTTCGCGCTGCTTCGTCGCGAGCAGATGCGGGTCAACGCGCTGGCGGATTTGTTTCGAGAGCTGGCGGAGGCTCTCAATGGCCGCAAAGGTCTTCTCGCCGCACTGCTCGCGGACGATCGCCCCCAGGCGGGTGGTCAGCAGCCGAACTTCACGTCGCAGCGTTTCATCCATGAGGATTGGGAGTGGAGTAGCGCCGCCCTTCAGAGCGGCATGCCAGCCCCGCTCTGCGGGACCGGCGTTACACCCCTTTCGCGCCGATTATGCCGGCACGGCAAGGGCGGCCTCGAGCGCCTTGCGCAGCGCGTCCAGATCCGGCTCGACGCGCAGGCGCTGGCGGCTTTCCTGGCTTTCGGCGCGGTGCCGCATGATGTACTCGGTGTCTTTGAGCTGGGTTCCGGTGAGAACACAGACGATGTCGGCGTGCCAGGGAATCTTTCCCGCGCGCACGAGCTTGCGCACTCCCGCGACCGTCGAAGCCGAAGCCGGCTCGCATCCGACACCGTCCTCGGCCAGGATTCTCTTGGCCTCGAAGATTTCTTCGTCGGTGACCGACTCGCAAATTCCATTCGTCCATTCGAGGACGCGGCGCGCTTTTTTCCAGTTGGCGGGGTGACCGATGCGGATGGCCGTGGCCTGGGTGTTCGGCGCCTCGACGGGAGTGAGGTCCGTCGCGCCGGAGGACATCATCTGATAAAAGGGATTCGCTCCCGCAGCCTGCACCACCACCACGCGCGGCACCTTCTCGATGAAACCCATCTCCTTCAATTCGCGCAAACCCTTGCCGATCGCCGAGCTGTTTCCGAGGTTGCCGCCTGGAACGACAATGTAATCCGGCGGCCGCCACGCGCGCTGCTCGAGCATCTCCGCGACGATGGTCTTTTGACCCTCGATGCGGAAGGGATTGATGGAGTTTACGAGGTAAAGTCCCAATTCCGGCGCGATCTCGCGCAGCAGGCGGAAGGCTTCGTCGAAGGTGTCCCCGACCTCCACCACCAGCGCGCCAAAGTCGAGTGCCTGGGCGAGTTTCGCCGCCGAGATCTGGCGATAAGGGACGAAGAGCAGCGCCTTCAATCCCGCGCGCGCGGCGTAAGCGGCCATCGAAGACGAGGTGTTGCCGGTCGAGGCGCAGGCCACCATGCGCACGCCGCGCGAAGCCGCGCGCGTGATGCACGCCGTCATGCCCAGGTCTTTGAAAGAGCCCGTGGGATTGTTGCCCTGGTGCTTGATCGTCAGGTGGACGGGGCCCGCCCACCAGCCCGTGCGCCGCGTGCCGACCAGCGGCGTCGAGCCTTCAGAAAGCGAAATGATCCGGTAGCCGGGCTCGACAAAGGGAATCAACTCGCGGAATCGCCACACGCCGCTGCGGTCGATGGGCTCGCCGCTCAAGCGCCGCTGGTGCCAGGCGTGACGGAGCTTTTCCGCGTCGAAGGGCTCGAACTCGTACTTCACCTCCAGCAGGCCGCCGCAGAAGGCACAGGCGTGCGCGTCCCGCTTCGGGTCCTGCTTGCGCCCGCAGGATTCTTCGATGCATTGGAGGTACGCTGAGGACATTGTTCTTCAGGATGAAGGATTAAGGATCATGGATTAAGGCCGACCCTTGTCGAGCGCGCCTTGATCATGAATCCTGGATCCTTGATCCTATCACTACAGTTGAAACTCCTCGTGTATTGCCTTTACTGCTTCTTTCACGTCGGTGGACTTCACAGCAAACGAAATACTCAACTCGGACGACCCTTGGGCGATGGCGATAATGTTGATGGCGCGGCGTCCCAAGGCTCCAAAGGCGCGGCCGGCGATGCCGGGCGTGCCCTTCATATTCTCGCCGATGGCCACGACAATCGCGATCTTCGGCATGACCTCCAGCGTGCCGACATATTCGTGGAGCATTTCCAGCTCGAAGGTTTTCTCCAGCCGCGCCCGGACGCGCGGCAGGTCCGCGTCGTGGATGGCGAAGCAGAGCACATTGTCGGCGGAAGACTGGGTCACCATCAAGGTGGAGACGTCTTCCAGGTGCAGGCCGTTGAACACCCGCGTGGCCAGGCGCGGGAAACTCAGCGTGTCCTTGCCGCTCATGGTCACCAGATCCGCGTTGCTCACCGAGGTGATGGCCTTGACGCCCGGCGTCCGGTCCGTGGGCACCGCAACGATCTTGGTTCCCGGGCAGGAGGGATTAAACGAGTTCTTAATCCACACGGGAATCTTTTTCTTCATCACCGGCTGGATGGTTTTGGGGTGAAGCACCTTGGCGCCAAAGAACGAAAGCTCGATGGCCTCGCGATAAGAGATCTCGGGGATGATGCGCGCCGCCGGCACCAGGCGCGGGTCGGCGCTCATCACGCCATCGACGTCGGTCCAGATCCAGACTTCTTCGGCGTCGAGCGCGCCGCCCACAATCGTTCCACTGTAATCGGAGCCGCCGCGCCCCAGCGTCGTGCAGAGGCCCTCGCGGGTGGCGCCGCGGAAGCCAGTCACCACCGGGATGGCGCCCCGCTTGCGGATTGGCGCCAGGCGCTGGTGGGTCTTGGCCTGGGTCTCCTCGAAAAGAGGGGACGCGCTCCCGAAGTTGTCGTCGGTGACAATCAACTCCGTCGCGTCCATCGCCTCCGCCGGGTGACCCGAAGTCCTCAGAATGGCCGCCATCAAAATCGCGGACATCACCTCACCCAGGCTGGAAAGCGTGTCCATCGCGCGAGGCGTGACCTCACGCACCAGCGTGAACCCCGAGCAAAGATTTTCAAAGTTGGTCAGTTGTTCTGCCAGCCGGGGAAGCACCTCCGCTTGCTCGGCGGCGGAGAGCAACTGGTCCGCGACCTCGCGGTGGCGGCGAGCCAGTTCCTGCCGCACGCTTTTCCAACGTTCGCGGTCGCCCTTGCTGGCCTCGTTGGCGGCGCGGATCAGCATGTCCGTTACCCCGCCCATGGCGGAGACCACGACCACAACCTCGGCGTGCTTGTTGTGCTCGGCAACAATCTCGCCCACGCACTTCATGCGCTCCGCGTTGCCGACGGACGTGCCGCCGAACTTCATGACGATCAACGGTTTCTTCCCTTTGGTCGGTGTCATGGCCTCATTCATCCTCGTGCTTCAAACAGGCGGAGAATCCTCGCTGCGATGCGCCGGAGAGCGGAAAGGATCTCCGGCCCACTAGCGAATCGTGTTCGTCTTCGTCGTCGAAGGGGAAGCGGCGCTGGCGGCCTTGGTGGATTCGCGGACCACCTCGATGAAAACCTTGGCAGGAAGCGAGTGATAACGATCGCGACGATAGATCAGGCCCAGCTCACGATAGAGTTTCTGGCCCTCGATGGGAATCAGCTTCAGCAGGCCCGCCGCCACCTCCGCCTGGGCGTAAGTGCGGCTGATGACCGAAATCCCCAGGCCCGCGCCCACGAACTTCTTGATGGTTTCCACGCTCGCCAGTTCCATGGAGATCTGAATCTGATTGCGGTAGTCGCGCAGCAGCCGGTCGAGCATCACGCGCGTGTGACCGGTCTTGGGGAGGATGAGCGGGCAGTGCGCCAGCTCTTCCAACGTTATGCTGCGCTTCTTGGCCAGCGGATGATCCTTCGGCACGACGGCCTGCACCTCGTCGCGGAAGACCGGGATGACTTCCATGTTATCGGCGTTCTGGGGCAGCGTCACGATCCCCAGGTCCACCGCGCCCTCGTGAACCTTCTGCAGAATCTTGTGGCTGAAATTGCGATAGATGCTGATTTGAACCAGGGGATAGAGCTGCTTGAACTTGGCAAAAGTCTTGGGCAGCACGTAGAGACAGGTGGCCTCGTTGGCGCCGATGTAGAGTTTGCCGCGCGGGCTCTCATTCAGCTCGGCAATGGCCTGGAGCGCCTCCTTCTGCAAGTCGAGCAACTGCTGCGCGTAGCGCCGCAGGACCTCTCCCGCCGGCGTCAACAGAACTTTCTTGCCGCTGCGGTCGAAAAGCTTCTCTCCACACTCCTGCTCGAGCAACCTAACCTGCGCGCTGATGGCCGGCTGGGTGCGGAAAATCTTCTCCGCCGCAAGCGAGAAGCTCTGCAGCTTCGCAACCTCAAGAAAACTGCCCAGTTGGTCATAGTCCATGGGAGCACGCCTATGATGACCGTTTATTCTATCAAATCTACCGACCGGTTGGGATAAGGATTACAGCGGTTTTGATTTAACCGTGGGCTGGGTTGCAGTGGAGATGGGCTAGCGGAAGTCGTCCATCTTCGTCAAAGTGGCAGCGGACGGCGTCTTGAACCATGTCGCGCAACTCTTCCATGGTCTCAGCCTGGGTAAAGATGGGATGACCTAGGGCACGAGCCTCAAAGCCGCCTTCCGGCGACTCCTCGACTGCGAAGATGATTTCGGTTGCGGCCATGCTTCCTCTCTACCGCCATTATACCCGTTTCCTGCAAGCTCATGTCACTTACTACCGCGTGCCCCGCAGTGAATACGAGCTCAAGACTTTCATGTAGTTGGCGCGGACGAAGGCGGCGGGATTCTCCACCGATTGCTGGCTCATGCTGCCCTGCATTTGGCGGATGGATTCGTACTCGTGCTCTTCCATCCAAGCCAGCAAGTCGGCACGGACTTCCGTCAGGTGCCGGATGCCATACCTCAGCAGGGCCGAGGTCATCATCGTTACGCGCGCTCCGGCCATCATCGCCTTCAAGACGTCTTCCGCCGTGTGGACGCCGCCCGTCACCGCCAGGTCGGCGCGGACGTGCCCGTAGAGAATCGCCACCCAGTGCAGGCGGATCAGCAATTCATAGGAACTGCTCAGGATCAGGGTGGGGACCACTTCCAGCTTTTCCAGATCGAAATCGGGCTGATAGAAGCGGTTGAAGAGGACCAAGCCGTCCACGCCCGTCTGATCGAGGCGCCACGTCATGTTGGGCATCGAGCTGAAGTAGAGGCCGAGCTTGACCGCCACCGGGATGCGCACGCTGGCCTTCACATTTGCAGCGAGCTCGCAATAAACTTTCTCAACATGGTCGCCGGTCATCTGCGGGTCGGTAGAGATATAGAAGATGTTGAGTTCGAGGGCGTCGGCGCCGGCCTCTTCAATCTTTTTGGCGTACTCGATCCAGCCGCCGGTGGAGACGCCGTTCAGGCTGCCGATAATCGGAATGCTCACCGCCGCTTTCGCCTTGCGGATGTGCTCGAGATAGCCCTCGGGCCCGAGGTTGTAACTGGTCATGTCGGGAAAATAGGTGAGCGATTCGGCGAAGCTCTCGGTGCCTGCGGACAAATACTGATCCAGCACCTGACTTTCGAGGTTGATCTGTTCTTCAAAAAGCGAATGGAGCACCACCGCCGACGCACCCGCCTCCTCCATCAGCCGGATCTTGTCGAGGTCTTCGCAAAGAGGCGAGGCGGAGACCACCAGAGGATTTTTCAGGTTAAGTCCCAGATAGGTCGTGGAGAGGTCGATCATTGTTTGCCCTCCTTCTGCGCCGCGGGAATGGGCATGGCGGCCCAGTTCTCGTACAGTCGCCAGCGGGAGTTCACGTCTTCCTGCGCCAGTTCGAGCAACCGCTTCGCCGCCTCCGGGTCGCTGCGCGCGAGCATCGTGTACCGCGTCTCGTTGTAAACGTACTTCTCGAGCGGCAGGCTGGGCGGCCGCGAATCCAGTTGCAGGGGGTTTTTACCTTGCCGCGTCAACTCCGGATTGAAGCGCAACAGCGGCCAGTAGCCCGACTGCACCGCGGCCTTCTGCTGCTCCAACCCGTAGAGCAGGTCGTAGCCGTGCGCGATGCAGTGGGCGTAAGCGATGATCAGCGACGGGCCGTCGTAAGCCTCGGCCTCCAGAAACGCTTTGACGGTTTGCATGTCCTGCGCGCCGAAAGCCACGCGCGCCACATAAACATTGCCGTAGGCCATGGCCATCATGGCCAGGTCTTTCTTCGGAGAAGCCTTGCCGCCCGCGGCGAATTTCGCCACCGCGCCGCGGGGTGTGGCCTTGGACATCTGCCCGCCGGTGTTCGAGTAGACTTCCGTGTCGAGTACCAGAATGTTCACGTTGCGGCCGGAAGCGAGCACGTGGTCGAGCCCGCCGTAGCCAATGTCGTACGCCCAGCCGTCGCCGCCGACAATCCACACACTTTTTTTCACCAGCGCGTCGGCCAGGGCCGCGAGGTCGCGAGCTTCGAGCGAGTCGAGGCCTTCGAGCTTCTCCTTGAGCAGCTTGACCCGCTCGCGCTGTTCCTTGATGCCTGCTTCATTCGACTGGTCTGCGCCGAGCAGTCTCTGGGCCAGCGGCTCGCCCATCACCGGCGCGAGGCGCGCCAGCAGCTCGCGCGCATACTGCGCCTGCTTGTCGAGCGCCAGACGCATGCCCAGGCCGAATTCGGCGTTGTCCTCGAAAAGCGAGTTCGACCACGCCGGTCCGCGCCCGTCCTCGTTGACCGCGTAAGGCGTGGTCGGCAGGTTGCCGCCGTAAATCGAAGAGCAGCCGGTGGCATTGCCGATGATCGTGCGGTCGCCGAAAAGTTGGCTCATCAGCTTGATGTAAGGCGTCTCGCCACAGCCGGCGCAGGCGCCGGAGAACTCGAACAGCGGCCGGAGCAACTGCACGTCTTTCACCTGGCTCAGGTTGAGAACGCGCCGGTCCGTCTCTGGCAAGCGCAGGAAGAATTCCCAGTTGGCGCGCTCGGGCTCGCGCAGAGGCGGCTGCGGCGCCATGTTGAGCGCCTTGTGTTTCACCTCGGTCTTGCTCTTCACCGGGCACACTTGCACGCAGAGCGCGCAGCCCGTGCAATCCTCCGGCGCGACCTGGAGCGTGTATTTCGATTCTTTGAACTCCTTCCAGCGCGCCGCCGCGGACTTGAAGGTGGGCGGAGCTCCGGCCAGGAGCGCGGGCTCGTAAACCTTGGCGCGAATCACCGCGTGCGGGCAGACCAGCGCGCACTTGCCGCATTGGATGCACAGAGCTTCGTCCCACACCGGGATTTCGAGCGCGATATTGCGCCGCTCCCATTGCGCCGTGGCGCTAGGGAACGTGCCGTCCACGGGAAAGGCGCTCACCGGAAGCGAGTCACCTTCGCCCGCGATGATCTTCGCCGTCACTTTCTGCACGAATTCCGGCGCTTCTTCGGGCACCGGCCGGCGGACGTCGAAGATGCTCGTCGCCATTGCGGGCACTTTCACTTGATCGAGGTGGTCCAGCGTGGCGTCCACGGCGGCGAAGTTTTTCTTCACCACCGCCTCGCCGCGCTTGCCGTAAGTTTTCTCGATGGCATGCTTGATGGCGGCGATGGCTTCCTCGCGCGGCAGGACGCCTGAAATCGCGAAGAAGCAGGTCTGCATGATGGTGTTGATGCGCACGCCCATGCCGGTTTCCTTGGCCACCTGGTAAGCGTCGATAACGAAGAAGCGCAGCTTCTTGCCGATGATTTGCTCCTGTACGCTCCGCGGCAGGTGGTCCCAGACCTCGTCGGGCCCGAAAGGACTGTTCAAGAGGAAAGTGGCCCCGGGTTCCGCGACCTTCAGCATGTCGATGCGCTCGAGGAAAGAGAACTGATGGCAGGCCACGAAATTCGCCCGGCTGATCAGGTAACTCGAGCGGATGGGCCGCGGGCCGAACCGCAAATGCGAGACTGTGATCGCTCCGGCTTTTTTCGAGTCGTAGACGAAATAGCCCTGCGCGTAACTCTCCGTCTCCTCGCCGATGATCTTGATGGAATTCTTGTTGGCGCTGACGGTCCCGTCGGCGCCGAGACCGTAGAACAACGCGCGCACGGTCTTAGGATCTTCCGTTGAAAACTGCGGATCGACCGCCAGACTGGTGTGCGTGACGTCGTCTTCGATACCGACCGTGAAATGGTTCTTGGGCGCTGTCGCGGCGGCGTTTTCGAACACCGCCTTGACCATGGCGGGCGTGAATTCCTTCGAAGAGAGCCCGTAGCGCCCGCCGATAATCCTGGGCGCCGAGCGGAACGGCGCTTTCCCGGCGGTCAGAGCCTCACAGATCGCTGTCACTACGTCCATATAGAGCGGTTCGCCGGCCGCGCCGGGCTCCTTGGTGCGGTCGAGCACGGCGAGCGTCTTGACCGTCGCCGGCAGCGCCCGCACGAAATGCTCGATGGAGAACGGCCGGTAGAGGCGCACTTTCAACACCCCGACCTTCTCGCCCTGCGCCGTCAGATACTCCACGGTTTCCTGCGCAGTCTCGGCGCCCGAACCCATCAGCACGACCACGCGCTCGGCGTCGGGAGCGCCCACGTAGTCGAACAGGCGATATTGCCGCCCCACGACGCGCGCGAACTTTTCCATCACTTCCTCGACGAATCCCGGTGTGGCCAGGTAAAACGGGTTCACCGTCTCCCGCGCCTGGAAAAACACGTCCGGGTTCTGCGCCGTGCCGCGGATGAACGGCCGGTCGGGCGAGAGCGCCCGGGCGCGATGCGCGCGCACCAGCTCGTCGTCGATCATGGCGCGCATTTGGTCTTCCGTGATTTGCTCGACCTTTGCCACTTCGTGCGAGGTTCGAAAGCCGTCGAAGAAATGCAGAAAGGGCACGCGCGCCTCGAGCGTCGCGGCCTGCGCGATCAGCGCCAAGTCCATCGCTTCCTGCACGGAGTTCGAGGCCAGCAGCGCAAAGCCGGTCGAGCGCGTCGCCATCACGTCACCGTGGTCGCCGAAGATGGAGAGCGCGTGCGTGGCCAGCGTGCGCGCGGAAACGTGGATCACCGTCGAGGTCAGTTCGCCCGCAATCTTGTACATGTTGGGGATCATCAGTAGGAGGCCCTGCGAGGCCGTGAAGGTGGTCGCCAGCGACCCGGCCTGCAGCGCTCCGTGCAGCGCGCCCGCCGCGCCGCCCTCGCTCTGCATCTCGATGACGGTCGGGACCGTGCCCCAGATGTTGCGGTCACCTTTGGCCGCCCACTCGTCCGCCCACTCGCCCATCGGGGATGACGGCGTGATGGGATAAATCGCCACCACTTCGTTGACGTGATAGGCCGAGTGTGCCGTCGCTTCGTTGCCATCAATGGTTACTTTGGGTCTGTCCATTACGTGACTCCGATCCTCTTGTCGCGGGCGATTTGTGAGCCCCCGCGCCAGTTGCACTTCTGCGACTTCTTGTCCCGCTTTCGACAGTCGCAAGGTCAATACAGCATTCCTGCTACCAGCAGCGACCGTTGTCGATTTTTTGAACAGCCATGTAGTAGCAGGGGTTACGGTGCGCTACGAACCCGCTAGCTGATAGCAGTGAAACCACTTGCGCCAAATTGCGGACGGGTTTGCGGGAAAAGACTCAAGAGGATCCCCCGCTAGAGTCAGAGGAAGGACCAGGTCGCCCGTGGAGTTCCCATCACCGCCTCAGCCATTGGGGCTGTAATCCAGTCCGATGACGGATTGACAATGTATCCACAAGGACCTAAAGTCCTTTCTATCGCTGTCCCCAACTTAGGCTTTGGAGATGAACCCTTGAGCCGCTTTCCCAAGTGGGCGTTTCTAATCGTGGTGCCTTTGCTTTGCGTGGCTGCGGGCCGAGCGCAGCACTCCAACGCCGCAAATGAGGAATCGGCGGCAGCGGGGGGGGTTGGTTCGGTGCCGCGCCAGGTGCAGTTCAGCGGAGTGCTCTCAGAACCGAAGGGAGGGCCGATTGGGTGGCAAGCCCGCGACGGCCTTCGTGGCTTCCGCCCAACTCAAAGACCAAGTTCGCAGCGAACTGAGCTCACAAGTCAGCAGCGGGAAGGTGGGCGGGAAAACCCTCAACGCGCTGATTAGCGGGACGACGCCGTCGCCGCAGGCGCTGGGGGAAGGTCAATCGTCGTTCGTCTGCAACCTGGCGAGCGACTGCGTGGCGGTGACGCAGAGCGGCTCGGGAATTGGGCTACACGCCACGGCGGGGGCGAACCTGGCGGTCTTCGGCGAGACGGCGAGCACCACGGGACGCGGCGTCTACGGCCTGGCTACGGCGACGCTCCGACTGTCTCGACGCGTTTGAAGCAGTGAGGGACGAACAAAAGGCGAACCATGGAGGGCCCGGGAGCGGGCTCCTCGTGCCCGTCTCCAGGTAAACGACCGATCACGGAATTCAGGGTCCTGGGCGCAGGCGGCCATAGGAGGCGAGAGCCTCCATAAGCCTGTCGACGCTGAATCCTACCTCGCGATAGAGCGCGATCAAGTCGCGCTCGCGGTCCTGTGGGGAGAGGGGGATGAACTTCTCCGCGGGGATATAGAACGGGTTGTCGCGCACCAGTGTATCCTGGACGATGAGGTGGCGGTGCACGGCGATGGCGGAGAAAAGGTAACGCGGGTCGAACTGGTCGAGATCATATTGGCAGAGGGCAGCGCTCGGGTAATGCTTGACCTGATAGTTGAGGAGTGCATGGAATTCGAAAAAGTGCGGCATCGGAAAACCTGCGGGTTCCGGCCAGATACCCTCTTCGAACCAGCGCACAGCCGGCGCGCCGACGCGCTCCGCGTCGACGAAAAGCTGTTGGACCCTCCCGCGCAGGGTGGGAAAGTCAGGTGGCCCTTCGCAGATGTGCAATGTGCCGGCGCGGAGATAGCGCTCGGGGTCGTCCACCTGCCCCCGAAGATGGCCAAGCATGCCCTCGTGAAAGTCGCGCGGCGCCAGGTAGTAGCACAAGTCACCGTGGGGGAGTCCTTCGGCAAGAAAGGAAGCAAAGCGATAAGCCCCGCCCCGGCCGCGATAGAGCACCGCGACGTGCTCGTGGCGAATCAACGGAATGCCGCCCTCAAGTCGTGTGAGAATGGGCAAGGTCAAAGAGAACTCCGGCGAGGGATTCCGGCTTGAGTCCAACGGA
>Ga0315277_10006296_pt1 | contig 15571 bp, 16 predicted proteins | sample YL17G05_15_MG_FD_203695 | JGI IMG/M metagenome (GOLD analysis project Ga0315277, IMG submission 203695) | Sediment microbial communities from Yellowstone Lake, YNP, Wyoming, USA - YL17G05_15 | ecosystem: Environmental > Aquatic > Freshwater > Lake > Sediment | place: USA: Wyoming | collected...
GGCGCCGATGGTCAGAACCGGCTTGGGTGGATACGTGATGTCGCCGCGTTGCTCGGTTGACGTGCCGTCGAGCTTCCCATTCACGTACAACTTCATGGTTTCGCCATTGTAAGTGCCGCCGACGTGATACCATTGACCGTTCTGGAAGGTTGAGTTGCCCGTGAGCATGACGAGCCGGCCCGCCGTCGCCACGGCGAACTGGAAATGAGATTCATCGTGCCCAAGCACCCAACCTTTCTCGGCATCGTTGTTGTTCTGGAAGCAGCTTGCGATGCCGCCCGAACCTTTGCCCGCCACTGGCGAAACCCAGGCTTCGATCGAGAGGCGTCGTCCCGGGAGCTCACCCGGTTGAACATCCGGAAAGTCAACGCTGTTCGATTTGCCATCGAAGTCCAAGGCATCGAGCGGATCTTTGGTCAGGCGAACCGGTCCTTGAATCGAGCCGTCATGCTTTCCAGCCCGGTCAACAACTACGGCACCCTTGATGTGGTCGGCATCGAAGGTCCACCAACCCAGCGGCGGCGGGGCGGCACGACCGGCCACAGTGGCAAGAGCCACAAGGCAGGCCATCCCAAGCCAGTGGCTCGGCAGCCCAGCCCAGCCCGGTCCGCTGCTCACAGGTGGAGGACGGAGTAATCGCACGCGCCGGAGGATCAAGAAACGGCCCGAAAACCGCAAGCCCAGACCCAACCGCGTGGTTCTCGAGCGATGATTTGGTTGGTTTGGAAACGTCTGCCGTCTGCATTGAAGTCGAACGTGACAGTTGGAGTGGACTTGCTTAGAGTCACGCCATGAACAGTTCCAATTCGCAAGGCCCCGCCCCCGATGCCCAACCGGCTTTGCCCACCGCAAAAGACAAATTGCTCTTCACCCCCGGCCCGCTGAACACCAGCCTGAGCATCAGACAGGCGATGTTACACGACGTCGGCTCCTGGCATTTCGAGTTCAATGCCCTCGTCGCCAGCGTGCGGGAGCGGCTCCTGAAACTCGCCGGCGTCTCGCGCGCGGACGGCTGGGAAGTCGTGCTCCTGCAGGGCAGCGGTACTTTCGGGGTCGAAGGCGTGTTCCAAACCTGCGTGCCGCCGAACGGAAAGGTGGCGATCTTTGCCAACGGCGCCTACGGCGAACGGATTGTCCAGATGCTCCAGTATGCCAAGATTGCCCACGCGGTCTTGCGGACTGCCGAGGATCAGCCCGCGGATCCGGCGGCACTCGAAAAGTTGCTCGCCGCAGACAAAGCCGTGACGCATGTCGCGGTCGTCCACTGCGAAACCACCACGGGCATCCTGAACCCCATCGAAGCCATCAGCAGCGTTTGCCGGAAGCACGGGAAGATTTACGTTGTGGACGCGATGAGCAGCTTCGGGGCATACCCGATTGATTTCGAGGGGCTCGGCGCTGACTTCCTGATTTCCTCGGCCAACAAATGCGTCGAAGGGGTTCCGGGCTTCTCGTTCGTTTTTTGCCGGCGGAAAGTCCTGACGGCCTGCGAGGGCTACGCGCGGAGCTTGAGCCTCGACCTGTTGGGACAACTCAAGGGCTTCGAGAAGAATGGGCAGTTCCGCTACACGCCGCCCACGCACGTGCTGCTGGCATTCAGCCAGGCCCTCGAGGAAATGGAACAGGAGGGCGGGGTGGCCGCGCGCGGTGCGCGGTACCGGCAGAATCACGACACGCTTCTGGCGGGGATGAGCGAGCTAGGCTTCCGGCTCTTCCTGTCCCCCGCGGTTCAAAGCTACATCATCACGGCCTTCCACACGCCAACCGACCCGAAGTTTTCGTTCGATGTGTTCTACCGGAAGCTGAGCGATCGTGGATACATTGTTTACCCCGGCAAATTGACGCAGGTAGATACCTTCCGCATCGGCAACATTGGCCGCCTGTTCTCGGCAGACCTCGAGCAATTGACGTATGCCATTCGCAAGACGCTGCACGAGATGGGTTGCGCCGTGCCGGTCAGCTACAAGTAGCCGGATAACCGGAGAAAGGAAGAAGGCAGAATTCTTCCTTCTTCCTTCTGCCCTCTGCCCTTCCTTCAAACGTGGTGAACGAGCAACTCAGTTCAACCCAACGCGTCTGGCGGCGGAGAATCTTCGCCGTCACCTGGCTGGCCTACGCCGGGTTCTATCTCTGCCGGAAGAACCTGAGCGTGACCATGCCGCTGCTGTCCGCGGACCTGGGTTACTCAAACCTGCAACTCGCGAACATTTTCTTCGGCTATAGCCTGCTTTACGCGCTCGGCCAGTTTGGCTTTGGCGTGCTGGCGGACCGATTTGGCAGTCGGGCCATCGTTTCGCTGGGTCTGATCATTGCCGTGCTCTCGAACCTGATGATGGGCTTTGCCGGCTCGCTGGTGGCGCTCACGGTGCTGGCCTGTCTCAACGGCACCGGCCAGTCCGCCGGTTGGCCCGGCCTCGTCAAGACGATGGCCGCGTGGTTCCGCCATCGCGAACGCGGGGTCGTCATGGCGTGGTGGACGACCAATTACGTGATCGGCGGCTTTGTCGGCACCATCTTCGCCACGTTTGTCGTGACGAGTCATTGGCTGTTCCCGAGTTGGGGATGGCATCGCGGATTTTGGGTCCCAGCCATGGCGCTTTTCGCCGTGACGTTGGTATTCTTCACACTGGTGCGAAATCGTCCCGCCGATGCCGGATTGCCGGAGATCGCCGCAAGCGAAGACGGGTTTCGGACTCAACCACGCAGTTCACTGGGCGCACACTCCTCTGTCGAGACTGCCCGGACGTATTTAAGGATGCTCGGCGACCTGGAGGTCTGGACGGTCGCCATCGGGGCCTTGTTTTCCAAGGTGACGCGATACTCGTTCCTGTTTTGGCTGCCGCTTTATCTGAGCCAGAAACTGAAATACGGCGCGGGCGAGGCAGGCTACACTTCATCGCTCTTCGAACTGGCCGGCTTCGGCGGCGCGCTGCTGGGCGGTTATTTGTCGGACAAGTTCATGCAATCGCGCCGCCTGCCGGTGGCGGCGTTGATGATGTGGGGCCTGGCGGGAGCGTGCTGGCTGCATCCGACACTCGCCGGTCTGGGACACGTGGGCGTGGCGGCGAGCATTTGCCTGATCGGCATCATGAACTACGGGCCGGACACCCTGCTCCAAGGCGCGGCTTCGCAGGATGTCGGCGCCCGGTGGGGCGTGGGCAAAGCCTCGGGGTTCGTGGACGGCGTCAGTTCCTTGGGCCAATTGTGCTCTTCCTACCTCGTCGGCTACGTCGCGCAGAAATACGGCTGGGACCGCCTGTTCTACGTTTTTGTCGTTCTGGCGCTGCTTGGGGGCGCGATCATGGCCACGCGCTGGAACCGGCACACCAATGTGCAGACGGCCATGTCACCCGCGGGCCGCCCTGAGAATGCGGGTGACAAACATTGATCCAGACATCACACTCACGCAGAAGCAGTATGGAATTCCTCCTTCACAGATCCTATCGTGGGCCACTCAAGGCCGTGTTGCTGGATTGGGCCGGCACCACGATGGACTACGGTTGCATGGCGCCGGCCGTCGTGTTCATGGATGTTTACAAGCGGCAGGGCGTCGAAATCACCATTGACGAAGCTCGCGAACCGATGGGGGCGCACAAGAAAGTCCACATCCGGCAGATTTCCAAGAATGAAAACGTCGCCCGTCGCTGGGAACAGAAGCTTGGCCGCAAGCCAAACGAGGACGATGTTGAACGAATGTTCAAGGACTTCATTCCGCTCCAGCTTCAGTGCCTCGCGCAGTACGCCGACCTGATTCCGGGCACGCTGGAGGCCGTGGCTGAGTTCCGCCGACGCGGGCTCAAGATCGGTTCCACCACGGGCTACACGGAAGAGATGATGGGCATCCTCCAGGATGAGGCCGAGCGGCGCGGTTACGTTCCCGATTCGACCGTGTGCGCCACGCAAGTGCCGGCTGGCCGGCCCCATCCTTTCATGTGCCTGCAAAACGCCATCAACCTGCAAACCTATCCCATGGAGGCGATCGTCAAAGTCGGCGACACGCTGCCGGACATCGAGGAAGGCTTGAACGCTGGCATGTGGACCATTGGCCTGGCCAGGACCGGCAATGAAATGGGCCTCCCGGAAGAGCAAATTGCCGCGCTGGACCCGGAAGTTCGCGCGGCCCGCCTGGCGCGCGCCTACAAGCGCATGCACCAGACCGGCGCCCATTACGTCGTGGACAGCATCTCCGACGTTCCGCCGTTGCTGGATGACATCAACGCCCGTCTCGCGCGAGGGGAACGCCCTTGATGCTGCCTCATGCCCCGCCTCGCACGCGCTCAAGATCCGCAACTGTGAACCAAGCCCCGGGTTTGGCCGAACACTCGTTGGCCAGGACCACACACAGCTCATCACTAGGATCGCCAAGGCATGTCAACACCAGCGACGCACCGGTGAAATCCTCCTCGCGCGTGTAGCCGCTGACAGTGACAACGCATTTCATGCCGGCGGCCAAGGCGGCGCGAAGGCCGTTGTTCGAGTCTTCAACCACGACGCAGTTCGCCGGAGCAACGCCAAGGCGCTCCGCCGCCAGAAGGTAAATATCCGGCGCGGGCTTTTTGTTCGGCACGATGTCGCCGCCCAGCACGGTGGAGAAGCAGCGGAAAGTGTCGTCGCCGACGGCGCGGCGCAACATGGCCTCGACGGACTGCTGGGCGGAGGTCGAGGCCACTGCGAGTTTCCATCCCTGTGCGAGGGCTTCTTCGGAAAGCCGCTTCACGCCGGAGCGCGGCGGGATGCGGCCCGAGTTGACGATGTCTTGGTAGATGGCGCTCTTTCGCTTGTGCCAAGCGGCCAGCAGTTCCTTGCGGGCCGGTTTGTCCGCGGGCGGGGTGAAGACCTTGAGGAACTCCGGTTCGCGAAACAGTGCCGCCATCCGTTCTTTCCCGCCGCCGATCTTAAGTTTCCCACCGTATTGCTCGACAGACCATTGCCACGGCACGCCAAGTTCGCGCCACATCAGGTTAAAGGCGACGAGATGGCCGTGCTGCTCGGTGTCGCCCAGCACGCCGTCGCAATCGAAGATCAGGGCTTTGTTCATGGGGCTTTGCCGGCAGAGCCGAACAGCCGCATGTAATCGGCAGCCATCGCCTGCACCTGCTTTTTCACGACATCGTGCAACTTGGCGGGATCGTGCTGCGAGGGATTGGCGTTGAGATGGTTTCGCAGGCCGTCGGTGTAGACGATTTTCAAGTTCGTCGAAATATTCACCTTCACCGCGCCGAGGCGGATGAGTTCTTTGAACACCTCGTCCTTCAAACCCGTGCCGCCGTGCAGCACGATGGGGATCGGCTCGGCGGCGACAATGTCCGCGACGCGCTGGAAATTGATCTTCGGTTCGGTCTTGTACACCCCGTGAGCGGTGCCGATGGCGGGCGCGAAGCTGTCAATCTTCGTGGCGCGGACGAACGCAAGCGCCTTGTCGAGCGGCACTTCGTCGCTTCCTTCCTCGGCCCCCATGCCGTCCTCGACGCCTTTGACCGCTTCGAGTTCGCCTTCCACCGCGATGCCGTGTTTGTGCGCGAGCTTCACAACCTCGGTGGTCTGGGCGAGGTTGTCCTCGTAATTCAGATTCGACGCGTCGAAGAGCACGGAGTTCCAGCCCGCCGCCACACATTCCTCGATGATCTCGCGCTTCGGGCAGTGGTCGAGATGCAACGTGGCCGGAACGGAAACACGCGACGCCATGTCGGCGAACATGAGCTGGAGCAGCTTCGCGCCCAGTTGCTTCACGGTCTTGACGGAAACCTGGATGATGACGGGCGAGCGCGTTTCCGCCGCCGCCGCCAGCACGGCACTCGTCGTGAGGTCGTTGACGATGTTGAAGGCGCCCACGCCGTAGCGTTTCTGGAAGGCGTCTTTCAGAATGTGCTGCATTGGTACGACTGGCATAGGGTCAAGCTACAAAAGCTGCGTTGCCGACTCAAGTGGCGGGCGTCTCGGTTACCCGGATGCATGGCGCGGCTACCGGCAGAGTTGGGCGATCCTCAGGGCGCTGGAATTCAACGGCGCCGAGCTACGCTTCTGAGCGGGTCGTGATCTACTGCGCGTTCCGGAAGGTCGTCCGGATACCCACGCGGTATGCGCCGGAGGCCAGACCATACGCGAAGGCTTCGTCCACCGAGTCGAGATCGAACTTGTCATGCGCGAGGCTCTCAAACGGGAAGCGCGTGAAGTTTTGCTCGATGAACTCCACGGCGGTGAGGAGGTCCTGTCGGTTGTAATTGTGAAGCCCTTTGATCGTGTGAACGTTGCGCACAAGCTGCTCGGCATTGATCTGCAACGGCCGTTGCGGATACGTTGCGCCGACGAAGACCACGGTCCCGCCGACACCCAGCGCGGCGATGAGCGCCTCCATCGTCCCGGGCGCGCCGCTGTAATCCAGCGCCACAGTCACCGACTCGCCCGAGATGAGCGAAGCCAACTCCTCCTTCAAAGGCCGGCCTTGCGGCTCCAGCTTCACCATCATGTCGGCGCCGAACCTCCGGGCCGTGACGAGCCGCGCGTCGTCAATGTCCACCGCGATCACGTGTTTCGCGCCGGCGCAACAAGCCATGGCGCAGGCGATGATGCCGAGCATCCCCGCGCCGGCGACGAGGACATTTTGGTCTTTCAGTTCGCCCGCCAACCGCAAGGAACCGGCGACTGTGGCCACTGAGCAATTAATCAGCGCGATCACCGTCAACGGGACTGGTTGGTCAATGCGGATCACCGGCGTGTGTCTGCGCAGGATGCAATGTTCCGCCAAACCGCCGTGGAGCGTGCTGTCGGGCTTGAGCTGCTCGTGGCCGTATTTGAACAAGCCTTCGCCCTTCTGCGGGATACCCATGCGCGCTAGGCGCGAGCAGGGATCGGATGCGTAGATCGCCCACGTCACGCGGTCACCGATGCGCAGTGCCGCGCCGCGACCATCCCGCTTCGGCGCGCCCGGCCCAAGCTCCTCGATGCGCCCGACGATTTCGTGGCCGAGGATCGTTGGCGTCTTCTCGATTCGTTTCCCGGTGAACGTATTCAGGTCGCTCCGGCACAGCGTGGTGTATTCGTTGCGAATGAGGATTTCACCCTCGCGCAATGGTGGGATCACGACCGTTTCGTCAGTGAACGGTTTGTCCTTCCCGTGAAAGACCGTCAGCCGGCTCGTGTGCATCGCGTTCAGGAAAACTCGGTTTCGATCAACTGCGGCAGTTCTTTCACGCTCGAGATGACGTGCGTGTGCCGGTAGCAGCCCCACGCCGTGACCGGGCGCGGTCCGCTCAAGACGCCCACCACGCCCCGGCAGCCGGCGTTCGTGCCCTCGAGCATGTCGGCAGGCGTGTCGCCGATCTTTAACACGTCGGCCACGCTCTGGATGTCGAGCTTCTCCATCGCGTGGAAGATCATGAAGGGCGCCGGGCGGCCGCGTTCGCCGGGGATGTCCTGCACGTCCACGGAAATGTCCACGAGGCCGTCGCGCAGCCAGCCCAGGCCATCCATGATCGCCATCGTCACGTCCTTGTGGAAACCGGTGTCCGTCGCGACTTTGATGCCGTTCTGGTGACACCAACGAAACGTGTCGGACGCGCCGGACACTTCCTTCACCTCGGTGCGGTAGTGGTTGATCATGATCTCCTCGTAGCGATGGAAAACTTTCGTCGCCAGTTCCAGCGTGCCCGGCTCCTGGAATTTCTCGAAGTCGCGGAAGTCAATGCGTTTCCCGTGGGACTTGGCGATGAGGTATTGGTAGAGGTGAATTTTGTTCGTCCCCATGTGAAGAAGAATCTCGTCGGGCGTCGTGTTGAGTTTGAACTCCACGGCGGCCTTGTAAAGGCAATCGCGCACGCCAGTGTCGTCGTAAACCGTCGTGCCGGAGAGATCGAACATTACCATCTTTATTTTGCTCATTGGACTCGTGCTTTGGTTTTGGTTGAACCGCGGTCGCGCGGCATTCTGCCGAATGGTGGCGTGTGAGTCCAGAACCACCGCCCGGCGGCCAACTCGACGAAGCCTCCGCCTTGTGCCTTCAAGAGGCTGGCGGGCGAGGTTTGGTACTATCGCAGGGAATTCGCCTGGCCCTCCGCGACATGCCAGCCCACGGGCTGGGTCCACGCGCGCTTGAATGCGCATTCCGTGCTCGGAACTTCTGGCTTGCCCGACGAAGTCACGACCGCGCGGATGTAAAGCTCGTCGCCCCTCAAGGTGCAGGCCGGGTTCAAGCCTGTTTCCTCGCGCAGTACTTCGCCGATTTGCGCCCCGCTGGCGGTGCGGTAATCGAGCGTCGTCTCCACCACCCGCCCCTGCTGGTCAACCCGCGGTTTGCCTTTCAGGTTCACCCCGCGCCGTGTTCCAATGAACCGTGTAACGAACGATTCTCCCGCTTGCGGCTGGATGCCAAGCGACAGCTTGCCCGCGTTCGCGTCAAACCGAACGTCCTCCAACACCACGCCCGTGCTGGTGTAGAAATCACCAGAGCGCATCGCACGGATGAGTGATTCCGGCGTGAGGAAACGGGCCCGGACCATCACCCACGCGCGGCCTGGCCGAGCGCGTGACTTGTTGCCCTGGTGATCGTGCGAGTCGTCATTCCCTACACCATAAAGTGGCGGCGCGTTGAGCCCGGCGAGGCGAAGTGTGTTGGCAATGTCTCAGATTTCATCCGTGGATGAATGGTGCTGATCGCCGGGATCATTGTCGGTTTGCACGCCGTTCCAGACCTCGAAGAAGCGTTCCTTCACCACGGCGGCGAGATCCTCGGCGGTCACCCCCCACTTGTAGTTCGGGTGGTTGACGTGGACGAGCACGGGTTGGCCCGTGCGCGCGGCGGACTCCTCCACGGCGCGGAGGTTGTTCGCGATCACTTCGCGCACCGTCGCGCTATCGCGCGGCTTGATGGCCTCCAGCATGTTCACCGCGCCGATGTGGATGGCGCGGCCACTCCGCGCCTCGGGAGTGATTTCCTCGGTCTGGATCATCACGAATCGGCCCGCTTCCCCGAACAGCGCGCGGTACTCCCCAAACGGCTTTAGCCGGATCTGCATTTCGCCATTCGTCCAACTGGCGCGCATCTCGACCCAGTTCGTGCCGAAACGTCTGACGTAGTTGCCGAACGTATCCGGTGAAGTTTGCGCGGCGCCCGTTCCAACCTCACCCCTGGTTCGCGCCGCCACGGCCTTCAAATCCACCCAGCGCTCGCCCTGACTGAGGAGATTATGATCAGAGAGCGCGAGAAAATCGGAGCCGTGCGTGGGATACCATTCGGCCACCATCTCTGGAAACCCATCACCGTCAGACCAAAGCGTGTGGGTGTGCAGGTTCCCGCGCCACCAGCGCGGCTCCGGAGCAGGTTGCAGCCCTTCGGTGGAGGCACTCTCCATGACGGATCCGCAGAAGAGGAGAAGAACGCAAGCGTGTTTCATTTGGGCACTATGGAGCGTTTGCGCAACAGGCTCAACATCTGTGCAGCCAATCATCCGCTACGGCAAGCGTGTCATGGTCTGGCAGCGGCAGCAGGAGGGCGCGCGGAAATTCGTCGTTGACCTCGGCAAGCCCCGCTCCCTCTCGAAGTCGTGTCGTGCAATCTGCGGTGTTCCTTCACGCCGCGGGTCTTCCGGGCGCGCCGCAACACTTCCCGCGCCTTGGCTTGTGCCTTGGCCGCGCCCTTTTCTCGGGTGTCCACTTCGGGATTGTAGGCAGTTTGGCTCCGTTCCCGCAGGTCCAACGACCCGGTGCGCTGCCCCCCATTCTGCCACAGGCGAAACGTGATCGCCCCCGTTGTTTTCAAGATGCCCCAAGGGCTGTCGCCCGGCCTGATCCGTTTCGGAAGCAGGCCAGCGGCTGTGGCAGAGGCGGCTCATTTCCAATTCCCCGGCAGTTAGGCAGTCAACCACGGCGCGCAGGTGATCAACAGCACGCTCACCACCATCACGCACAACATTGGCAGCGGCGGGCGCAAGAAAAACATCGCTTGTATTGTGCGCCAAAGGGCCTAGTGTCTTGACGATGGCCATAAATTTCTTCCGCCGACTATTCAAACCGGATCGCCCATTCGCTCCGGACACCGCCACAAGTATGGGTGCGCCTGACGGCGCAGAGGAGCAGTTTCGTTTGGGGCAGAAGTTCGCCGGTGGACGGGACGCAGCACCGGATTTCGCGGCGGCCGCTCGATGCTATCGCGAGGCCGCAGAGCAAAGCCATGCGCGCGCTCAGTTCAGCTTGGGAATGCTCTACGCCGAAGGCCTGGGGGTGCCGCGCGACGATGCCCAGGCCATTCTGTGGATTGGGAAATCCGCCGAGCAGGGCAATCCGGAAGCCCAATTCAACCTCGGGATGCGCCATTACCGCACGGTCGTCCGGTCGCGCTCCGAGGACATGCCCGAATCCCGAATCGAGGCCTACAAGTGGTCGTGCCTCGCTGCTGCGCAAGGTTTCCCGGATTCGGAGGCGACCTGCAACCGCATGACGCTCGCCATGTCACGCAGCGAAGTCTCCGTCGGCAATCAACGGGCGGCGGCTTTCTTGGAGGAGCATGCGGCTCCCGCCACCCTCCCCGCATGAAAACCGCGAAGGTTCTCGACACTGACGATGGCGGCTTCGGCCTCGAGTACGACAACACGCGCGGCAGTCGAAACACCATGCGGCTGGACGCCTTGACCTACGAAGGCGCTTTGCGCGAGGCGCGGTCGTTTCTCGGAATCAAGACGGGCGACCAGGACGAGGACGGGACGGAGTGGGAAGTGGAGTGAACGGAAGTTGAGTTGGCCTGGCGCGTCCTCGTGCCGCAACTTGGAGCCAACCTGCGATCACGAGAAAATAGTCGGGGAAATTCATTGCCATCCCGCCGCAAATCTCCATTCTCCACTTGTCTGTTCGATAGCTAGTCACTTTCAAGACATGGTGAATCCTCAGGTGAACTTGGTTCAGTGATGATTTTAGACCCGACGACCGGGAACAGTCTTGCCGAAAGCAACGGTTAACCGAGGACAATAAAACATCACATGAACAAACTGTTTGTCGGAAACCTTTCCTTCAACACCACCGAGAACGACCTCCAAGACGCGTTTGCTCCGCACGGCACCGTCTCCGAAGTCAACCTGATGATGGACCGCTCCACCGGGCGTTCCCGCGGGTTCGCCTTTGTCACCATGAGTTCGCCCGAGGAGGCGCAGGCCGCCATCGGTGCCATGAACGGCAAATCCATTGACGGGCGTGCCCTTACGGTGAACGTCGCCCGCCCGCGCGAAGAGCGCTCCGGCGGCGGCGGCGGCGGTCGCCGTTTGTATGGTGGCGGCAGGGACCGCTACTAAGCCCACAGGCTGAATCGGTCGAGGCCCGGCGCCGCCGGGCCTCGATTTTCTGTCTGGCTGCGTCCCGATTTGCCGGTCTGAGGGACTCCGCCTTCCGCAACAGACCGAGCCGTGACTGGGCAAACTGATGAAAGAAGAACACATCGAAGTGGAAGGCCGCATCCAGACCGTGCTGCCTGGGACCATGTTCCGGGTGGAACTCGACAACAAGCACCTCGTGCTGGCCACCATCTGCGGCAAGATGCGAAAGCGCTGGGTCCGCATCACCGTCGGCGACCGCGTGAAGATGCAAATGTCCCCCTACGATCTGAACAAGGCGCGCATCACGTGGCGGCTGCGTTAGAAACTCCCTCGTTGACCTCGGCCTCACCTGGAATGAACGATTGAGAATTCCGGTGGGGAGGGATATGGGGTGAACACCCCATTGTTGGGCTAAGCCCCTAGCCTAAGCTCGCAGGCATGGGCACTCCTTCTCTGACAACGCCGATCTCCGATGCGAGTGGCACCCACGTGGCCGCCGGGCCGCAGCCGACCCTCAATCCGAGCTGGCCTGATTGGGCGCGAAGCCCAATTGACGCCAGTCCTGCGTCGTGGCTTCCGACGGCGGGGATGTTGCCCGACCCGGCGATTTGCCGGGCCAAAGCGGCGGGCTTCGGCGATTACGCCGATTGCCTGGTGGAAAACCCCTTTCATTGCCCGCATGCCCTCCACTTTGGCTATGGAAATCTCTGTCAAAACCCGCAACGGGGCGGAATTGTCTTGCGCACCGCCGCGCAAGCTCACGCAGGAGTCAGAATAGTGTGAAAGCGAATTGGAGCAGATTGTCAGAACGGTATCGGGCGGCGCTGGGAAGGCACTTGAAACCAGGGCCGCGCACGCCCCGGCAGCCGGCGGGTGGAATGGGACGCCAAGCGCTGGCGATGGGGATGCAGACCCTGGACCTCGCCAGGATCCACAAGCAAGCTCTGGCTTCATTCGTGACGCAGGGCTACGTACCCAGCGCCAGGGATGGGATGCTCAAGCGGGCGGAGATGTTTTTTATTGAGGCCATCACGCCGATCGAGAAAACTCATCGCGCCGCGATGGAGATCAACGTCCAGTTGAGTCAAGTGAACCAGATGTTGCGCCAGCGGACCGAGGAGCTGGCCGCCGCCAACCGTTCGTTGAAACAGGAAATCGTCCGGCGCCGGGTGGTCGAGGACGCGCTCAAGAAAAGCCAGCAACACTACAGCCAGTTGTTGGAGCAGTCACGGCACATGCAGGACCAGTTGCGGCACTTGTCCCACCAGCTTCTGCAGGCGCAGGAGGAAGAGCGCAAGCAGATCAGCCGCGAACTGCACGATCAAATTGCCCAGACCCTGACGGGCATCAACGTCCATCTGGCGGGCTTGAAGGCCGAGGCAATCGTCAATACCAAGGGCCTCGAGAAGAAGATTTCGCGCACGCAACGGCTCGTGGAACAGTCGGTGACCATTGTGCACCGGTTCGCCCGTGATTTGCGCCCGACGGTGCTGGACGACCTGGGGCTGATCCCCGCCCTCCATTCCCTGATGAAAGACTTTACCAAACGCACGGGCATCCACGTTCGTTGCACGGCCTTTGCCGGCGTTGAACAATTGAACAGCGCCAGACGGACGGTCCTTTACCGCGTTGCCCAGTCCGCGCTGGCGAACGTCGCCCAACATGCAAAAGCCAGCCGGGTCAAGGTGCGCATCCGGAAATTTGAGGAGACCGCCTGCATGGAGATCAATGACAACGGCACAGGCTTTGAAGTGGAGCGCGTGCTGTTCGCCAAACGGCACAAACGACTGGGTCTGCTCGGCATGAGAGAGCGGGTGGAAATGGTCGGTGGCAGCTTCAGCGTCGAATCCACGCCGGGCAAAGGCACCACCATCCGCACGCAGATTCCGCTCGGCAACGGCAAGCGAATTTAGACTCGCCCAAGCGTTCTGTTGGGGCCAAGCTCGTGGCCGGTCATGAAACGCATCACCGTCCTGCTGGCAGAGGACCATACAGTCGTCCGCGAGGGCTTGAGAGCACTCTTGGATGCCGAGGGTGATATTGTGGTGATTGGCGAAGCGGCGACCGGCCGCCAGGCAGTGGCGTTGACGAGGAAACTCAGGCCCGCAGTGGTCGTGATGGACCTCGCGATGCCGCTCCTCAACGGGTTGGAAGCCACGCGGCAGATTCTCAAAGCCGTGCCTGGCACGCGGGTGCTTGTTCTCTCCGCCCATGGTGACGACGCTTACGTCGAGCGAGTAATAGCGCTGGGCGCCTCCGGTTTCCTGATCAAACAAACCTCGGCCCACATCCTGGCCCGTGCGGTTCGCGAAGTGGAAAGCGGGAATGCTTTCTTCAGTCCATCCATTGCGAAGCGCCTGCACAACCATTCCGAGAAATCACCTGACCGCGTGGCGTTGCTCAAGAGAAAAGGCGTCCGCCTGAGTTCGCGCGAGGCGGAGGTGTTGCAATTGATCGCCGAAGGCCAGGCTAACAAGCAGGTTGCGGCAGAGTTGGGCATCAGCGTCAAGACGGTAGAGAAGCACCGGCAGCGTCTCATGGAGAAGCTGGACATCCACGACACCGCTGGGCTCACTCGCTACGCCATCGCGGCAGGGATCATCGAAAGTAGCGTCCAGATGACGATCGTCTAGTTGCTCGCCGCGGTTTGCGCCCACTCCAGGAGCGCCCACGGACCTTTCGACAGACTGCATCGGGTCGGGATTTGCGGAACCGAGATGGGGTGAACACCCCATAGCGCCCGCACAGCCTCCCGGGCTTAACATTGTGTCGTGAGAACCCATCCTCAAGAAAAGAGGCTGACCTTCGGCAAGTTCATCGCGAACGTTTACGACGCCTGTGGCAGACCAAAGCCAAAAGGGATTGTGTGGCTCGCCGTCAATGCGCATCTGGTTGAGTTTCGAGGCACAAGACAGTTTGTGATTTCCGGGTGAAGTCGCGATGGAACTCACGGTCCGACGAGCACGCTCCTCGGACCCCTGCTCGACGATCAACGAAAGCAGTGGCCAGGTGATTGATCGTCTAGCTGCTCGCCGTGGTTTGCGCGCTCATTCCAAGAGCGCCGGCACGGACCGGGGGAACATCGTTGACACGTTAGCCTGGCGAGATTGCTGACACCTGCTGCGGCTCTTATGCCGCAGTTCATCCGGTACGCTTGGGAACCGAGCGGTCGTTTTGGCCTGGCTCTCCTTGCCGCCCCGGAGCCGATCGCCCAGTTGTGTCGGGCGTGGCCCGTGCGTCGGCCGACAGCTTAGCAGTGGCTGCGCCGCTACCGAGTGGGCGGTCCGGTTGCACTGCCGGAACGCGCGCGCGCTCCACGCCGACGTCCGCACGCGTTGGCCGCCCGGTGGCTGGAGCGGATCGAATACTTGCGGCGACGCTACCCGCGCTGGGGGCCCAAGAAGTTGCGGGCCGCGCTGCGCCGCGACTATTCGCGCTCCCGCTTGCCCGCCCACAGCACCATCGGGGCCGTGCTCCCGCGCTTGGGCTTGGTCCTCCCGCGTCGCCGACGTCGGCTCGGTCCGGCCGGTCAGGGCTCGGCGAGCGCGCCCCGCGCTGCGGCCCAACGACGTGTGGCCTGTGGCCTTCAAGGGTGGGTTTGCCACGCTGGAGGGCCAACGATGCGACCCGCGGACCGTGCGCGATCGGGCCAGCCGCGATGGCCTGCGGGCCCCAGTTCTGCCGGATCAGAAGTTCCACCGCGCGCAGCAAGCCGTTCGGGCGCTGTTCCGGCGCCGCGGACAGCCCGCCGCCTGGCGCAGGGACCATGGCGGTCCCTTCGGCGCGACCGGCCCGGCCGGCCGCGCGCGGCTCAGCGCCTGGTGGATCCGTCTGGGCATCGAGGGGCAGTTCCTCCGGCCGGGCCATCCGGAGGACAACGGCTCGCACGAGCAAGGGCCCCGCGAACTCCAAGCCGACACCACCCGACCGGCCGCTGCCACCCCGGCCCTGCCAGCGGCGCGGACCACGCGCTGGCGGCGCTATGACAACGAGGAGCGTCCCCCCTGAGGCGCTGGACCAACAGCCTCCCCGACGCCCCGACGGCCCCAACCGGCGACTGGATCGAGGAAGGCCGCCGCCGCGTTATCCAACTCACCGGTTGCGGCGCCGGGGGCGCGGCGGCGGCGAGATCAAATGGCCGGGACGTCTGCGCTTTGGGGGCGAAGCCTTCGCCGGCTTTCAGGTCGCCTTGCAACGCGTGCGGCAAGGCGTCGGGCGGGTCCATTTCTATCATGTGCTCTTGGGCGAGTTGCAGGACGCTGACGCCAGCGGAT
>Ga0315277_10006297_pt1 | contig 15571 bp, 9 predicted proteins | sample YL17G05_15_MG_FD_203695 | JGI IMG/M metagenome (GOLD analysis project Ga0315277, IMG submission 203695) | Sediment microbial communities from Yellowstone Lake, YNP, Wyoming, USA - YL17G05_15 | ecosystem: Environmental > Aquatic > Freshwater > Lake > Sediment | place: USA: Wyoming | collected...
TCAAGAACGGCGAGACTTTTTTCAAGCAGAATGATATCGGCGGATTCTTTGGCCACGTCCACGGCTGTGTCAACGGATATTCCGACATCCGCAGCTTTCATAGCCGGTGCATCGTTGATACCGTCGCCGAGGAACCCGACCACCTCATCCATGGCTTTCAGGGTTTGGATTATTTTTTCTTTTTGCAAGGGCGTGAGTTTGGCGAAAATGTTGGTTTCTTTCACGACGATCCGGAAAGCTTCGTCGCCCAGGCCTTCTAGCTGTTCTCCTGTAATGAGTTGTTCGATTTCAATACCGACGTCTTTGCAAATTTTTTGGGTGACCAATTCGTTGTCACCGGTTAATATTTTAATGTCGACACCGGAATGTTTCAAGGCACGAATGGCTTTGGCCGAAGAATCCTTGGGTGGATCCAGAAAAGCCACATAACCCAGAAGAATCATATCGCTTTCATCGGTCGCGGAGAACACTTCCTTGCTTCGATCAAATTCCTTATAGGCGACAGCCAAGACCCGGTACCCGTCCTGACTCAATTCCTGGTATTCTTCCAGCAAATCGTGCTGAATCATTTCGATCATTGGATAAATTTCATCATCCACTTGGTACTGGTTGCATATTTTGTACACATCTTCGACTGCACCTTTGCAGATCAGCACGACCGATTCCTTGTCATCAATGGCTACGGACATTCTCTTGCGGTTAAAGTCAAAAGGAATCTCATCGACCTTTCGGCAGCTTTTTTCCACATCCAGGTTTTCATGATTCAGAATGGCCTTGTCCAACAGATTTCGCAATCCAGTCTGGTAGTAGCTGTTCATGTATGCATACCGGAGCACGTCATCGCTTCTACGATTGGTAACGTCCACGTGCCGTTCCAGAATGATGCGATCCTGCGTCAAAGTTCCGGTTTTGTCGGTGCAGAGAACGGTCATCGAACCGAAATTCTGGATCGCCTTCAATTTTTTGACAATGACTTTCTTTTTGGACATAGCGATCGCACCTTTGGACAGACACACGGTCATGATCATGGGCAGCATTTCCGGAGTGAGTCCGACGGCTACGGATAGGCTGAAAAGCACGGCTTGAAGCCAGTCGTGTTTGGTAATGCCGACGATTAAAAATGTTAACGAGACCATGACAACCATAAACCGGACCATGAGCCAAACGAACGATTTAACACCCTTGTCGAAATTGGTATTCTCCTTCGGATCGGTCAGGTCTTTCGAAATGGTTCCCAAAAACGTGTTCAGGCCTGTGTTGACAACGACGGTTTTTGCCGTACCGCTGATGACCGTACTTCCTTGAAAACAGGCATTGTTAAAAGACAAAGGATCTCTTTGATTGATTGTTTTTGCTGTCGAGAACTTTTCGACGGGCATGGATTCGCCGGTTAAAACGGATTGACTGACAAAAAAATCTTTCGCAAAAAGAATGCGCGCATCAGCGGGTACGATCGATCCTGCAGCCAACAAAACGATATCGCCAGGTACAATTTCCCGTATCGGAAGGTTGCTTTCCGTGCCATCGCGAAGCACCACGGAGGATGCCTGGACCATCTGTTGCAATTTTTCCGCCGCTTTGCTGGATTGTCTCTCCTGAAAATATCCCAGAAAAACACCCAGAAAAATCATTCCTCCAACGACGAGTACCGACCGAAGGTCTCCCAATAAAAAAGACACCGAGCAGATCACCAGCAATTGGATGACCAGCGGGTTTTTGGTTCGCTGGAAGATGTCCATCAAGAAATGTTGTTTTTTCGTTGCAGCCAGGATGTTCTGCCCTACGGTTTTGATCCGCAGATCGGCTTCATTCGTGTTTAAGCCTTTCCATGAAGAAGACAATTTATCAATGGTGTCTTCTTCGGAACATGAACAAAACTCGTAGAGTGTTTGTACGTTCGTCATAACGGTGGGCTTCAAAACGGTTGTATTTCTAAAGCTCGTTTCTTTGCCCATATCCATTTCATTTGTTAATATTAAACGATAAAAGGTTAAACCTGGTATTTCGGAGGGGATTCACCCCCCGTTATTGTGACCGGATCGATATCCATGGGGTATTCGGATCAATCGATGTGAAAATTACCTAAAACAATTATGAATGTCAAGGGTTATTGGATTGCTTTCGAGGATTGTATTGTCCAGTAAATCGTTTTTGCGGTCGTACAAATCCAATAATTAGACGATTCAAGGGACCGTTTTCCCGGAAAAGCTGGGACTGTATAGGGAAACCGAACGGTATAAATGATCGAACCGCATCCCGCGCCGCAAACCGATCGACATTCCGAGATTTGATCACGGAAGGTCAAGAAATCCGAAAACGTTGCTTGGATCATCCATAACCATGAAAGGGGTTTTGAATTCTGAAGATGGACCCGGCCGATTTTTGGAAAAGACGGAGGGCATTAGGAAAGTAACGGTGACGTCCGAAGTCGGACGGATAAAATCGAGGCGGTTTATTTTTCATCAAACATATAACCCGCACTGCGAATGCTGATAAGGTATTCGGGCTTTTCCGGATTCGGTTCAAAGTATTTCCTGAGCCGGGCGATGAAATTGTCCACGGTCCGTGTTTCCACGTCGGTTCGGATCTGCCAAACGTTTTCGAGCAGTTCCTTTCGCGAAACCACTTTACCTTTGTGATCGATCAAATACTTCAACACCAATGCTTCGTGGGGCGTCAGCCTAAATACCCGTTCGCCTGAATGTGCGGTCAGATCTTCAAAATGGATCTCATGAATGCCGAACCGGTAAATCGGCATTTTTTCAATGGACGATTGATACCACATTTTTCGTTTCAACATGCCGTGCACCCGCAGGAGCAATTCCTTTAAATGAAACGGCTTGGTCAAGTAATCGTCGGCTCCGATTTCCAGACCTTTTACCCGGTCGCGTGCCGCGCTTCTGGCTGTCAACATCAGAATCGGGATCTGGGGCAAACGCTCGCGAATTATTGCGGCCACTTCAAATCCATCGACAAACGGCAACATGATGTCGAGGATGATCAGATCAAATTCCTGTGACTCAAAGTATTCGAGTGCTTTTTTACCATCGTGTGCCCGTATGATTTTGTATCCTTCCTGCTTCAGATTAAATTCCAGTCCGATGGCGAGCGATTCCTCGTCCTCCACCAGAAGGATTTTCTTGCCCTTAAACACGGTTTCCCCTTTCCTTCGAATTCGGTTGCTCCTGGCTTCTCTTGGTGGTTTTTAACAACCGTTTGGAATGATGCTTCGCAATGGTTTGATAAATTGGCAATACGATTCGGAATGTGGATCCTTTGTTTTTACCTTCGCTGAACACGGATGCCTGTCCTCCGTGGTATTTCATGATTTCCTTCACCCAATAAAGACCGAGGCCCGTCCCTTTGACGCTGGGAATGTCCCTGTCGTAAATACGTTGAAATTTATCAAAAATCCTTTTTTGATCCTTTGGCGGAATACCGATGCCCTGATCACGGAATTCGACGATCAGGTTGTTGTCCATACGGTCAAATCGAACGAGAATGATTGGCTTTGCGGTCGAATATTTGATCGCATTGTCGAAGATGTTGTTGAAGACGATCTTAAGTGCGTTTCGATCCGAAATAATTTTTCCTGAAACTTTGCCGGTGATTTGAACCGCATTCGAAGGCAACTTGAATTGGTCCACCGCTTCCTTAACCAGAGAACGCAAAGTGGGATCTGCATCACACACTTCAAAATGGTGCGCCACTTTTTTCTGCTCATGCCCGGCAATCTCGAGAATGGAGTTGATCAAGTTGTTCAAACGTCCGGCATCCTGGATCATCCGCTGAATAAATTCTTTTTGTTTCCGACCGGGAAGCCGCTGTCTCTTCAGGGTTTCGAGATACAGCTGAATGGAAGAAAGGGGTGATTTCAACTCGTGTGTGACAGTTGCAATGAAATTGTCGTACAATTGCGCGATTTTCAGCTGGATGCTCAAGCGCGCAAAAATAAGGGACATGCCGAGCGATACCGCGACGAGTAAAATCAAGCCCCCCACCAAGGCAATGATGTTTGTCTTTGCCGAAATTGGACGATAAGTGGTGTTTTGACTCGCTTCGTTGTAAACCATGTAATTGGAAATGTACCAGTAAATCCACAGTCCGAGCAAAGAGAGCCAGGCGATCTGCGCCAGAATGAAAATCAGGATGTATTGGAGTGACTGATGCCTTCTCATCGGGGCCAGCAGATTTTACAGTTCTTTTACAATACCTTTTAAAAAAATTTTGTAACATAAAGGTACGAGATAAAAAGACAATAATAAAGTGAATTTTTTTCCGGAGGATATATTCCCATGCCATTTGAACACATGCCTGAACTCCAAATCGGAAATCTGAGGACAAAACTGCCCATTGTTCAGGGCGGGATGGGTGTCGGGATTTCGCTGTCCGGACTTGCCTCCGCTGTGGCGAACGAGGGCGGCATCGGGGTGATCGCCGCAGTGGGGCTGGGCATGCTCGAACCGGATTTCGACACGAATTTCAAAGCAGCAAATATCCGGGGTTTGCGAAATGAAATCAAGAAAGCGAGAACGATGACGAAGGGAATTGTCGGCGTCAACATCATGGTTGCCTTATCCGATTTCGAGGAACTTCTTCTCGCTTCCGTGGACGAAGAGGTCGATCTCATCCTGTTGGGTGCCGGTCTGCCGCTCAAAGTGCCTCAGCTGTTGACGCCGGAGCGGATGCGGGAAGGTAAAACCAGGGCCGTTCCCATCGTGTCTTCCGACCGTGCGGCCGCTATCATCTTAAAAGCGTGGGGAAAATACGGTTGTGTACCGGATGCGTTTGTGGTCGAGGGACCGCTGGCGGGCGGCCATCTGGGTTTTAAAAGGGAGCAAATTGCCGACCCGAACCATAGGCTGGAAAAAATCGTACCTGAGGTCATCTCCGTTGTTTTACCGTATGAACAAAAAGTCGGAAGATCCATTCCGGTCCTTGCGGCAGGTGGCATCTATACGGGTGAAGACATTTACAAATTCCTCGATCTTGGTGCGGCGGGCGTTCAGATGGCCAGCAGGTTCGTGGCTACACTCGAATGCGACGGGGACATGGCATTCAAGATGGCTTATGTCAATGCCAGCAAGAGCGACATGATTATCATTGACAGCCCGGTCGGTCTTCCGGGAAGGGCGATTCAAAATTCATTCTTAATCGACGTGTCCGGTGGTGTCAAGAAACCGTTCAAGTGCCCTTGGAAATGTTTGAGGACGTGCGATTTCGTGAATGCGCCTTATTGTATCGGCATCGCACTCACCAATGCCAAGAAAGGGAATCTTAAAGACGGCTTCGTGTTCGGCGGGGCCAATGCGTATCGGGCGGAGAAAATATCAACGGTCCACGAGATTATCCAATCTTTGGTAGAAGAATTTGAAGAAGCTGCCCGACGGAAACATGTACCCAGCTGTCATGCCGATATGAAATCGGTTGAAATTGTTGAGTAAAAACCAGTGAAAACATCGATTGATTTGAGGAACGGAATTCTCCGCCAAAGGAGATTTAAAACATAAATGTCACCCGCTTTTGTTTAACCGTTTTCTCGATGGTTTTAAGTATCCATACCATTTGACCATCGAATCGACGAGGATTACAACGGCCAGACAGGCCATAACGGCCACGAGCACGATATCCAGTTTGTAGGTGAGGGCTTCGGCCGGTTTTTGTTTCGTCAGTTTAGCGAACCGGATGATCAGTTCCCATGCTGCCGTGAGTGTAAGAATGAACATAAAGGCCATGGGGACCAAGGTGATCGGGGTATAACGCGCCTTTCCCATTTTCAGAAAAACGGTAGTGCCTATGGACAAAGCCAATGCTGCGAGCAATTGATTGGCCACACCAAACATGGGCCAAATGGTGGCGATGCTACCGGAATAAATCATGGCAGCCCAGGCAGCAACGACCAAAAAACTCGTGATCAATGTTCCGGGCAACCAGCCATGTTGTTTCAACGGTTTATAAAAATATCCACCCGCTTCCTGAACCAGAAAACGTGCCACCCGCGTTCCCGTGTCCACCGTCGTCAAGATGAACAACGCTTCGAACATGAGTGCAAAATTGTACCAATAGGCCATTAGGTGTTTCATGCCGGGCAAGCTGGAGAAGACCGATGCCATGCCCACAGCCAGCGACACTGCACCTCCAGGACGTTGGGCCACATCGGTTCCTACCAATGCCGACAGTTCTTGTATGCGCTGTGGAGCAAAGCCCAATTTTGTCAAAACATCCGCGCCGAGTGTCGAATTGATGGCGAAATAGTCTCCAGGGATTAGAATCCCCGCAGCGACCAAGGCCATGAGGGCCACGAATCCTTCCACCAGCATGGCTCCGAATCCGATCGCCCGTACTTCGCTTTCATGGTTGATCATCTTGGGTGTGGTGCCGGAAGCGACGAGGGAGTGGAAGCCAGAAATGGCGCCGCATGCAATGGTGATGAACAGGAAGGGAAAAAGCTTACCGGGAATCACCGGTCCTTCGCCGGAGGCGAAAACCGTCACAGCCGGCATTTTCAAATACGGTGCAATGGTCACGATACCGACAGTCAACAGCAGCACGGTGCCGATTTTCATGTAGGTGCTCAGGTAATCTCTTGGACACAGGAGCATCCACACCGGCAGGATGGAAGCGACGAATCCGTATGCGGCCATGGCGACGATCAGCGTATTGCGCGACAGGACAAAGAAGTGCTCCACTTTTGAACCGACGATCTCATGTCCGAGAAGAACAGCTCCGATTAAAAGTGTGACACCAATGACCGTCGTTTCAACGACCTTTTTGGGGCGGATTTTGTATAGGTACAGTCCCATGAACAGGGCGATGGGTATGGTGCAGGCGATGGTGAATGTGCCCCATGGACTGTGGGTGAGTGCATTGACTACGGCCAATCCCAGTCCTGCCAGAGCGACAACGATGATAAAAAGAATTGCGATGGAAGTGGCCACCCCGGCCAGGGGGCCGACTTCTTTCCTGGCGATTTCCGCGAGTGAACATCCATCCCTTCTTACGGACGCGGCCAGAATCACAAAGTCGTGCACCGCACCTGCGAATACGGATCCGATCAAAATCCACAGTGCTCCCGGCAGGTATCCGAACTGCGATGCAAGGACGGGACCGATGAGGGGTCCTGCTCCTGCAATGGCGGCGAAGTGATGGCCAAACAACACCCATTTGTTGGTTGCGTGAAAATCTCGGCCATCGGCCAATCGGATGGCGGGTGTTGGATGGTCGTTGTTCAGAGCAAATACTTTTGTGGCAAGAAGGCTACTGTAAAATCGATAAGCCAGGACATACGTGCAGAGGGCGGCCACAATCAGCCAAAGTGCATTGACTTGTTCATGGGGTTTGATCAGTCGGGTGATGACCGCGAAAGCAAAAGCTCCGGTGAGTGAAATGAGAATCCAGAATGCAGTTTTTAGAAAGCGCATGAAAATGGGTTCCTCATTTTTGACCTTGGTTGTTTGAAAGGAACGTGCGGGTAACGAAGGTTTTACCTATTTTTTTTCGATATAAACTTTTTGGACCAGAAGTTCCGCAATCAGAACGGCTCCACCGGCGGCACCACGCAACGTATTGTGCGATAGAGCGACGAACTTCCAGTGTAAAACGGGATCGGGACGGAACCGGCCGATGCCGATGGTCATACCGTGACCAAGGTCGCGGTCGAGTGCGGTTTGCGGCCGGTCCTCCTGTTCATAATACACCAGAAACTTTTCCGGCGAGGAGGGCAATTTCAGGTTTTCTATCGGATTTTTGTAATTTTGCAGTTCCGTGAGGATTTCATCTCTGGATGGTTTGTTTTGGAATTCAACGCTGACCGATGCCATGTGTCCGTCGGTTACGGGAACCCGGATGCAGGTGGCCGATATCACGGGTTCGGTTGCGAGGACCAGTTTGCCGTTCCGAAAGTGTGCCCAAATTTTTAAAGGCTCGTCCTCGGATTTCTTCTCTTCGCCCGAGATAAAAGGATTGATATTGTCGATCATTTCCGGCCAGGTTTGAAACGTCTTTCCCGCGCCGGAGATGGCCTGGTATGTGGAAACCACTACCTTTTTTAAGCCAAATCGCCTCAAGGCATCCAATACAGGCACATAGGACTGAATGGAACAATTTGGTTTGACTGCGATCAATCCCTTGGACCATCCTCTGTTTTTTCTCTGGGTGTCAATTAACGCGATGTGTTCATGATTGATTTCGGGGATGAGCATGGGCACGTCCTCAGTCCACCGATGGGCTGAATTGCATGAAACCACCGGGACACCCTGTCCGGCATAGGAATCTTCGATCTGCCGGACTTTTTCTTTGTTGAGACTCATAGCCGAAAACACGAAATCCACACGATCTGAAATGGCCTTCATGTCTTTTTCGACATCGAATACTTTTTGATCCAGCAAATTTTTTGGAATAGGCGTTTTTTGGGCCCAGCGTTCCCCGGCGGATTCCCCGTATGTTTTTCCCGCAGAGCGTTCCGATGCAGCGAGGCAGGTCACTTCGAACCACGGATGTTTTTCTAACAATTGGACAAAGCGCTGACCGACCATGCCTGTGGCCCCTAAAAGGCCGACTCGGATTTTACTGTTTAAAGGCGCTGACGACATAAGATCCCTTTGACGTTTAATGCAGTGAATACCATTCTGACCTTTGAAAGATGTACGTTTGTGTAAATCCGGCTTTTTCAGGATAAATAACTTGCGATGCGGATGATGTCCGCAAAGACGCCGGCTGCGGTGACCTCGGCCCCGGCACCGGGTCCCTTGACCACGAGCGGCCGTTCTTTGTAACGTTCGGTGATGAAAACAATCATGTTGTCGCTTCCGGAAAGAGTAAAAAATGGATTTTCCGAATCCACTTCCTTCATTGCCACGCGGGCCTTGCCGTTTTCCAGCGAGGCGATATAGCGGATCTTCCGGTTCCGTTTTTCAGCTGCCGAGCGGTTGGTTTCAAAGGCGCTGTCCTCTGATTCGAGCAGATCAAAAAACGATCCGAGGGTTTTCGCTCTTCTGCATGGTTCAGACAAGATGTATTCCAGCTGGATATCCTCGGGCTCCATCGGCAGGCCGGTTTCCCTGGCCAAAATGAGAATTTTTCTTGCCACGTCCACGCCGTTCAGGTCGGTTCTGGGATCCGGCTCGGAAAGCCCGCGCTCCACGGCCTCTTTCACGACCGCGCTGAACGGTTTATGCCTCGAGAATGTGTTGAAAATGAAACTGAGTGTACCGGAAAGCACGGCTTCGATTTTGAGAATCTGATCACCGCTCGAAAGCAAGTCGTTCAACGTGCTGATGACCGGCAATCCGGCTCCGACGTTGGTCTCGTAAAGAAATTTAACACCACGTCTGGCGGCTGTTTCTTTTAGCAATTTGTACTGAACGTATCTGCCTGAGTTGGCGATTTTGTTTGGCGTCACAATGGAGACGTTGGAATCCAGAATTTTACGGTATAAGGCCACAACGGCTTCACTGCCGGTGCAATCCACGAAGATTGGATTCGGCAGGTTTAGGGCTATCATTCTGTCAATAAATCGTCGCAGATCCATGTTTTCGCCCTCTTGGTTGATGGTATCAATCCAAGAATTCAGCGAAACGCCCTCCTCCGAAAACACCATTTTATCGAGGTTGCCGAGGGCAATCAGGCGTAAGTCCACGGAGTTTTTTCTGGCCAATATCGCACGCTGCAACTTCATCTGGCGAAGCAACGTGCCTCCGATCAGCCCAGTTCCGATCAAATAGACATTTAGTGTTTTGGTCTCTGACAGAAAAAATGCCTCGTGCAGGGCGTTCAATGCCTTCGATTCATCGGTTTGTGGAATCACTACGGAAATATTCAGTTCCGACGATCCTTGGGCAATGGCCACCACATTTACCCCGTTTTTCCCGAGCGCCTGGAAAAGTCTACCTGCAATTCCGGGCATTTTACGCATGTTTTCTCCCACCACAGCCACGATCGACAAGTTCCACTCAATGACAACCGGATCCACCTGACCCGCGAGGTTTTCCAGTGCAAATTCTTCATCGATCGCTTGTTTCGCTGCTTCAGCGGATTGCGGGGTCACGGCAAAACAGATTGAGTGTTCGGAGGAAGCCTGACTGATCAAGATCACGCTGATGCGGTGTCTCGCCAATGCTCCGAAGAGCCGATTTGAAATGCCGACCACACCGATCATGCCGCTTCCTTCGATCCGAAGCAAGGCGATCTGGTCTATGGAGGAGATTCCCGTGACAGGAAAAGACGAAGGGAATTTTTTCCCGATCAAGGTTCCCTGGAATGCGGGATTGAATGTGTTCTTGATGCGTACGGGTATGTTCGAACTGGACGCCGGATGCAGGGCCGGTGGATAAATCACTTTGGCGCCGAAATGCGACAATTCCATCGCCTCTTCGTAGCTCAGGCTTTCAATCGAAAACACTTTTTTGACTTTTCGGGGGTCAGCAGTCATGAACCCGTCCACATCGGTCCATATTTCCACTTCTGAAACATTCAAGGCGGATCCGATCAAAGCAGCCGTGTAATCCGATCCACCCCTCCCCAAAGTCGTGGTTTCGTTGCTTTCGGTGGATCCAATAAAACCGGTGGCAATCTGCAGAATGGGATGGGCTGTAAAATGGTCTTTCAATTTTTTGTAGGTTGCATCAACGTTTACACGTGCCGCACCGAAGCTGGAGTCGGTTTTCACAAAGGAGCGGGTGTCCATGTATTCTGCTTCAATCCCGTGCGATAAAAACGTTTCACTGATCGTGTACGCTGAAAGCCTTTCGCCGAAACTTAGAATAAAGTCCAGGGTTTTCATTGTTCGTTCTTTGACCAAGAAAACGCCATGTACCGTATCCGACAATTCAACCAACAGTTCACGGAGTCGGTTTAGGACGGCCGATCGGCGCTTTTTCTCGATCAGTGAATTGACGGCATGGATATGCCGGCTTTTTAATTCCTCGAGTAAACCAAGATAGGTTTTATCCGCTGCTGCGGCCATTGAACCGAGCCGGATCAACTGATCGGTGACGCCCCCGAAAGCCGAAAAAACCAAGGCTTGGACAGGTCCTTTTTCTAAGGAATCAGCAACAATCCGCACCACCTGCTTGATTTTTTCTGGTGTGCTCACGGAAGAGCCGCCAAATTTTAACACTTTCATGGGTTTTAATATATCCCACTTTGTTTATGCATGGAAGTGAATATACAAAATTTTTTTTTTTAAGTAAAGTCATTAATAAATTGTCCTTGCGTATTTGCATGGAAATAATTAATTTTCTTGATATTGAATCATATTATGAAAGTGATAATGCGATAATTAAAATACACAGCCATATAGTCGAGAACATTTTACAGCATATGGATTACGACTTGGAAAATGAAAATCACCTATTTTAGCTATTTGTACGATATCAAGGGCGTTTCAGCAGGATCCGCCAATAAAGCCATCGGATTTATTCGCGGACTGAATGCCAACGGGCACAAGGCAAACATTTTCTGGAGAATGGATCAGCCCGAAGATTACGAAGGTGAGTCCGTACGACTGCAAGTCCGACAAAAACTGAAAACCAGGTTTTCCAGGATTGTTCATGATCCAAAACGCATTCTGAAAAACATCCTGTACCTGGTGGAAGAACAAAAAATCCTTCGAAGGGAGAAATCCCAGGTCCTGTTTCTCAGAAACGAACTGTACATTTTTTCGGCTGGATTGGTTGCCAAGTGGATGCACATTCCGATTGTTCTTGAAGTGGACAGTCCAACGGCATGGGAATACCGGTTTCGAAGTGGCCGGAACATTTTCAAACTTCCGATTCTTCCGGAATGGATCGAACGCTGGAATTGGAAAATCAGCAGATCGATCATTACGATTTCGGACGTCTTAAAAAAATATTTGGTGGAAGAGGGAATCCCGGAGGATAAAATCACCGTGATTCCCAACGGCGCCGATCCCGAGGTGTTCAAACCCGGTCTTGTAGGTGACTGCATCCGGAGTCGGTTTGGCATTCGGAACCAAGTCGTTATCGGCTGGGCTGGATCGCTTTATGGTTGGTCCGGGCTTGAACGGCTTTTGGAAATGACCCGGCGCATGCTTCGTATGCGGGACGACGTGGTTTTCCTGTTCATCGGAGGTGGGAAAAACAGGAAAATCATGGAAAGCACATTCGCCCCAAGTGATCTGGACAATCGCATTTTTCTGACAGGAACGGTACCGTATTACGAAATTCCCCGGTATATCGATGCCATGGATATTGTCATTGTTCCTTATCCGAAGTTGGATTTTTGGTATCCTTCATCCATGAAATTATTTGAATGCATGAGTTCTGCAAAGGCGGTCGTGGCTTCGTCCGTGGAACAAGTGAAGGATATCATCGTTGATGGTAAAAATGGTTTTCTGTTTGATCCCGAAAATATTGACGAATGTGTCCGTAAAGTGCTTCTTCTTGCGGACGATCCTAAACTCCGTAAAAAAATGGGACAGGCTGCCAGAAAAACGGTGATGGAAAAATACACCTGGATCGGGCACGCCAGAAAAATGGAAGAAGTTTTTCTCAAGGTATTAACATGCCTGGCATGAAGGAAGATACAGCGGGGCAACGGAATGCAACGGATATTGATACGGGATGACGACATCGGATTTTTTACTGATGTTGAACGCTTTCAGCGGGTGCATCGAATTCTTCTGGAAAACCGAATTCCATTTAATTGTGCGGTCATCCCCAACACCCGTGCCGATGTCCGTTCCTTGAATGGAGGATATGAAGGATTTATTCCGGATCGATTTCAGGGGTGCAGTGGTTTTTTCCCGGTTTCCAACAATTCCAAACTTGTTTCATTTTTGATGGAACACCCCTTTGTCGAAATTGCTCAACACGGTTTATCCCACCAGCGAACTCCGAAAAATCAACCAGAATTTGCCGGAGAAAACGGCATCGAATCCGCAAGGCACCTGGAGGAAGGTGCCCGGATTCTTGAGGAGGCATTTCAAAGAAAACCATTTTTTTTTGTTCCCCCTTATGATACCGTGTCCAGGCCCGTCTTGGAATCGGTACGCAAACGATACATGGGCATCAGTCTGTCCCGAATCAGCCACCGTCTATTACCCATGCCACTCTGGCCGAAATATCTGTTTTTGAAGAACACCGGCCGGTATATACTGGTTTGGAACGGTTTTCATGTACTCCAGCATCCGGGTATCGACTTCAGTTTCCCGGAGTCCATTCCGGGGGGTGAATTTTTCGAAGGCATCCTTTCTCAAGTTAAAGATGTACTGGTGTTGCCGCTCCATTCCTGGCGATTCTTTCGGAACGGGAGTCTGCAACAAAAGATGTTGGATTCCTGGGAATCGTTTTTAAAGCGCCTGATGAACTCTTCCCAATACCGTTTTTGTCGATTTTCCGAAATAAGTGCGGTTGGCTAAATTTCGGGCAGTTCGATTGATTTCCTGTCAATCGTAAAAATCCCGCACAAAATACCGGCTACAAAACAAATTTTTCATCCTCTTTATTATTAATAAGTTAAGACATAAATAAAATAAAAAAGATATGGCACCACATTTGCAAATAAGAGATTACCAATTCCTTACTTTTAAGCGCTTTAGGAGGATAGTACCAAATGGCTAGAAAAGCTGCTTTAATCTTTGTTTTATTGTGTTGTGCCCTTGCGACAGCATTGACGGCGCAGATCAAGCTGATGCCAGTCGGTGATTCGATTACCTGGGGAAAAATTAACAATGCACCTCCTCCTGCAGGGACTCAAGGGTACCGAAAACCACTTTATGAACAATTGGTCGGAAAGTCCATTACATTTGTAGGCGATTCGGGTGCCGTAAATTACCAGGGACATTTTACCGACAATGCCAGAATCGGTTGGTTTTTGCCGGACAGTTCGTTTGATGTCACGAAGGCATTGACAAAACACAAGCCGGACATGGTCATTCTTCACATCGGTACCAACAACATCGGCAAAGGATTTCCAGTCGGAGACTATGCGACTTCTGGAACCCTCATGTATCAGTTGTTCAACGTGGTCAAAAAAATTACCGACAATTTGGATGTAAAAAATCTTCTTCTTTGCAAGGTAATCCCCAAATTCAGTTCATCCGGCGAAGAAGTGGAGACCGTGTCCTACAACAATGCCGTTGAAATTATGTTGAATGAATTGTCTTCTCTCGAACGAAGCAAAATCACGGTCATCGACATGTGGACTCCTTTTTATGCGAATAAAAATTCATATTACAATTATGACGTGGACAAAATTCATCCCAACCAGACCGGCTATGCTGCCATGGCAAACGTATTTTACAACTACATTTCGAGGATATTGAATCCTTCCTATGTCGACGAATTTAATTATGATCCTTTATTCCCATGGTCCGATTGGGTTGCCACTCCGGGAGTTCAAATTGTGAACAAGGGCGAAAACGGCGGAGGCGCAATCACTTTTACGACCACGGGGGACGACAACTGGGACAATCTCGCATTGTGGAAAAGATCGAGAAACCTGACGACCGTGTCCATGAAAATGCATTCCACGGCGAGCGCAAACGACTTGTATTATCTCGGTTTGGCGGTTGGGATGGACACCACGGCAACGACCCTGGCCAACGGGTATCTGGTCTGGATTCATTACACGAACAGGGTTATGATTCGAACCATCGTGAACGGCAGTGCCAATGCCGGAACGGATGTGGCCAATTGGCCGATCAATCCGCTGCAGCCGGGCGATCTACTCAAGATCGGATACAGCCAGGCTCCGGATGCCAATTATTTTTACATTTCGGTGAACAATGGAGAATCGCTGACATTGCGAGATTTGCACAAATTCACCGGAAACGGAAAAAGCCTGTATTCGGGCGTAGCGTTCAGGGGATCTTCGGGTGCGGCGTACAATTATCCCATTGATAATTTTACCGTGGAAACCCAGATCAAGGACGTCATTCCACCCGGGCGGATTTATGATTTACAGCCGTTTTCCATGACGAACACGTCCGTCACCCTGACTTGGACTTCCCCCGGAAACGACGGTTACGTGGGTAAAGCCTCGAGCTATGATTTGCGTTATTCTACGAATCCCATCAACACCGAATCGGATTTCGCGAATTCCAAAATCGTTTTTGGCATCAGTCCTCCATTGGACGTGGGCAGTTCTGAAATCTACACGCTTTCGGGACTCCAATCGGGAACCGGTTATTATTTTGCAATCCGTGCCATCGACGATTGGGGAAACAAGGGTGACCTTTCCGACGTTGTCTTTGCCAAGACCAATACAGCCGGTGAGGTCATTGAATCGTTTGACCGTCCGACAGCAGCAGACGGGACCATCGGCTCCGACTGGCTCATCGATCCGAACGAATATCGGATCGAATACGATGCCGGTCTGAAGGACGGAGAATTTGCCAATTATCGGACCGACGGTGCATGGGGCAGCGTGGCCGTTTATAAAGGCAGAACCAACCCGTCCATCGTGAAATTGGTCTGGGGAAGGAACGCCACGTCGGACGGCATCGGACAAGGCGGAATGGCACTCATGCTCAACAGCGCCAGTTTGACCGCAAGCGGATATCTCCTGTGGGTCAGAAATCCACGGAAGGAGATCTATCTTTACAATATCG
>Ga0315277_10006298_pt1 | contig 15570 bp, 10 predicted proteins | sample YL17G05_15_MG_FD_203695 | JGI IMG/M metagenome (GOLD analysis project Ga0315277, IMG submission 203695) | Sediment microbial communities from Yellowstone Lake, YNP, Wyoming, USA - YL17G05_15 | ecosystem: Environmental > Aquatic > Freshwater > Lake > Sediment | place: USA: Wyoming | collected...
AGGTGGAGATGTGGATGAACGGGTCGGCATCGAAGAAGGCCTGGAGCTTGGGCCGGTAGCAGGTGGCCGAGATGGGGTAGATAGCCGCACTCATCCCCTTGCCCAGGAACATGATGTCGGGGACCACCTCGTACTCATCGATAGCCCACAAGCGGCCGGTGCGGCCCAGTCCCGCCTGCACCTCGTCAATGATCAACAGGACGCCCGTCTCATCGCACAGTTCGCGCACCCGGGGGAAGTAGTCTGGCGGTGCGATGAGCATTCCCGCCGTGGCCGGAATGGTTTCCAAGATGACGGCGGCTGTGTCGTCGTCGATGGCCTCCGCTAGGGCCTCGATGTTGCCGAAGGGAACGCGCCTGAAGCCGGGGGCGAGCGGGCCGAACTTGCCAGAGAAGCCGTCGGTGGCGGCCAGGGCCAGGCCGGTGTGGCCGTGATAGGCACCGAAAACACAGATGATGCCAGCCTTGCCGCTGTAGCCGCGGGCCAGCTTGATGGCCACGTCCGCTGCCTCGCCGCCGCCCACGCCAAAGACGGTGTAGGTGATGTCACCGGGGGTCAGCTCGGCCAGGCGTTTGGCCAGGGCCGCCCGATACTGACTGATCAGGATGTGATCGCCGATGTCCAGGTGGTCAAGGGCCTGGCGCAGAGCGGCTATGATGCGGGGCGGCCGATGGCCCAGGTTGAATACGCCACCCGCCGAGCGACAGTCGATCCAGGAGCGCTTGTCGTCCAGGTCCCACACTCGCACGCCCTCGCGACGGCCTGGAACAAAGTCGACGCCCATCTGCCGATAGGCTGCCACCTTGGAGGGCGAGACGTAGCTGGCGAAATCGTTGATCACCGATTCATTAGTGGGGCGACTATCGGCCATGAGCACCCCCTTCCCGCCTGGCAGCCGACAGGCAGTACATAATGCCAACCGCCGCCAGTATACACCGAAGACAGATAGGCGGCCAGCCACCGTATGGAGGCTGGCTGGCGGTCAGCGGCTTTGCTGGAGGATGGCGCCCGCCGCTGCCCGTCCGTTCATCATGCAGCCCTGGATGCCGTGGCCGAACAGGGTGTTGGCTCCTGCCATCCACAGGCCGGGGATCTCCGTCTGAAGGGGGACACGAGCGGCCATGAACTGGTCGGGAGTGGCCTCGAACCCGTAGCTGGTGCCGCCGCTGGACAGAGTGAAGCGCTCCTGGGTCAGGGGCGTGGCGGATTCCTGCCACACCACCTTGCGGATGAAGCCGGGCATCATCTCTTCCGCCACCCTTAGCATCCTCTCCTCCATCTCTCGTTTGGCGGCCACATAGGCCGGCGTGTGGCGGTACGCCGACCTCGTCGGGGCGCTCGCCGGGCTCTGGGACACGCCCCAGGCCTGCGGCTGGGCGGGCGTCAGGGTCATGAGCTGGAGGTTGGTGTAGCCCTTGGGAGCTATGTTTTCGCTCCGCGGGTCCTTGATGGAGGCGATGGAGAGGAAGACAGTCGGCCTCTCCGGCAGGCGACCCTCGTAGCAGGCGGCGAACTGCTCCTCCATGTCGTAGGCCGGCACCAGGCCGATGTTGGTGCTTGGCAGGCCCAACTCCGAGGGGTCCACCTCCATAGCCATGTAGATGACGAACAGGGGAAGGGCCATGCGGTAGTCCTTGATTCGCTGGGCGAAGGCGGGGCCGAGGTTCTCCTCGCCCACCATCTCCAGGAAGGTGCGCTTGGCGTCGGCGTTGGACAAGATGGTCGGTGCCCGGAGCTGCTCGCCTTTGGCCAGCTCCACCCCCACCGCCTTTCCACCCTCCACGATGATCCGCCTCACCCTGGAGCGCAGGCGCACCTGGCCCCCGCTCTCCTCGATGACCCGCATAAGGCCTTCTATCAGCGGGCGAGCGCCACCCCGAAGGAAGTAGGCCCCGCGCATGTAGGAATCGGTGACCAGGGCATGCATGCCTGCCGAGGCCTTGCTGGGCGGAGCGCCGTAGGTTCCGCACTGAGCGGCCAGCACGTGGCGCAGACGATGGCTCGCCTCCACCGCATCGAAAACCTCGCCCAGGGTGGACTGGCTCCACGGCTTGCTCAGCACCTCCCTGAGGGGATCCCGCCCGCCAGGAGGAGGGTAGCCGGCCACCATCCGCATGAAATCGATGTAGCGGTCGATCGCCTGAGCCTCCTGGGGGAAGGCAGCCTTGAGGCGCTCGCGGTAGCGGTCCCAGCCAGCCGGCACCCGGAATGTGAGGTCGGGGAAGTGGATGGTATCGAAGCCGTCCTGGTCCAGGGGGACAAACTCTACCTGGTCGGCGATGCCTAGCTGCTCCATCACGCTGGCGAAGAAGCCTTTCGGCCCGCAGTCGCCGATGTAGTGGAGGCCGACGTCGAAGTCGAACATCTTCTTGCGGCGGAAGGTCAGGGCATTGCCGCCAGGTAGAAAGTGCTGCTCCAGAACGATGGGGCGCAGGCCGCCCTTGGCCAGGAAGGCGGCGGCCGTCAGCCCGCCGATGCCCGACCCGATAACGATGGCGTCGTATTGCTCAGCCATGGCTGTTCCCCTTTCCGGACGGTGGTGAGGCTCCCCCATATACTATCCTGCCAGTGCGAAGTCCGTCCAGGGCGTCGAGAAGATCCGCAGGCAGACCAGCGGTTGCCTCCGGCTACCGTATCGGCTAGGCTAGCCCCGGCGGTCGGAGTCTGGGCCTCACCGCTTGGCTTTGGCTGCTACCACGTTGGGGAGGGGGAGAACATGGATAGGCAGGTGCTTAAAAGGGCAGAGGAGCACTTCGCCCGGCTGCTCCAAGAGCAGTTGGAGCGGATAGAGCGGATGAAGAAGGATGAGGGGTGGGTTGACTACGAGAAGGTCAAACCCATCGTCATCGGCGTATGCTGGGGAGACGGCATCGGCCCCTACATCTGTCAGCAAGCGCAGAGGGTTCTCGAGTTCCTGCTCAGGCCAGAGCTGGAAAGCGGCAAAGTGGTCTTCAAGACCATCGAGGGCCTGACCATCGAGAATCGGGCCAAGCACAACAAGGCCATCCCCGACGATGTGCTGGCGGAGCTCAAGCAGTGCCACGTGATCCTCAAGGGGCCCACCACAACGCCGCGCCAGGGAGACCCCTGGCCCAACATCGAGAGCGCCAACGTGGCCATGCGGCGCGCCCTCGACCTGTTTGCCAACGTCAGGCCGGTGAAGGTTCCGCAGCAAGGCATCGACTGGATGTTCTTCCGGGAGAACACTGAGGGGGCTTACGTCTTGGGCAGCAGCGGGATCAACGTCACCGACGACCTGGCCATCGACTTCACGGTGACCACCACTCAGGGCGCCGAGCGGATCATCCGCTTGGCCTTCGACTACGCCAGGAGGAACGGCATCAACAAGCTAACCGTGGTCACCAAGGCCAACGTGATCAAGACCTCCGACGGCAAGTTCCTCGATGTGGCTCGGGAGGTCGCCAAGGACTACCCGGAAGTGGAGTGGGACGACTGGTACATCGACATCATGACTGCCAAGCTGGTGGATCCCAAGAGGCGGACGCAGTTCCGTGTCATCGTGCTGCCCAACCTCTACGGCGACATCCTGACCGACGAGGCGGCGGAGCTCCAGGGTGGCGTGGGAACGGCAGGCAGCGCCAACATCGGCAAGCGCTACGCCATGTTCGAGGCCATCCACGGCAGTGCGCCACGCATGGTCGAGGAGGGCCGCGCCGACTACGCCGACCCCAGCAGCGTTGTCCGGGCGGGGGCCATGATGCTGAACCACATCGGCTTCGCCGACCGCGGCAAAAGGCTGGAGATGGCCCTCGATATCTGCGGCGCCTTCGAGAAGAAGCTCGTGGTCACCGGCCGCCCCAGCGGGGCTAAGGGATCCGCGTTCGCCGACTATCTCATGGAGACCCTCCAGGACCCCGAGCTGGGGAAGCGCTGGCAGAGCTACCAGTAGCGGGGGAAAGGCTGGCGGGGTTTGCTCTCAGGCAGACGGAGGGCAGAAGGATGAGGCTGCGCGATAGGACAGTGATCGTGACGGGCGCCTCGATGGGCATCGGTCGGGAGACGGCGCGCGTGTTCGCCCGCGCCGGCGCCAATGTGGTATTGGCGTCGCGGAACGCAGAACGTCTGGCGCGGGTAGCCCAGGAGCTTCAGGCCTACCGCGGACGCTCCCTGGCGGTTCCCACCGACGTAGCGGACGGCCAGGCGGTGGAGGCGATGGTGAAAAGGGCAGCCGAGGAGTTCGGCAGCGTGGACATCCTGGTGAACAATGCTGGCCTGGGCCTGTACGCCACCCTCGCTGAGGGGAGCATGGAGAACATCCGCTACCTGTTCGAGGTGAACGTCTTCGGCGCCCTCAACTGCATTCGGGCGGTCGTACCATACATGAAGCAGCAGCGCCGTGGCCAGATCATCAACGTCTCTTCGCTGGCGGGGAAGATAGCGGCGCCCAATGAAGGGGCCTACGCCGCCACCAAGTTCGCCCTCGCCGCCATCTCCGACGCCCTGCGGCTGGAGCTTCTCGACTACGGGATCACGATCATCACCGTCTACCCCGGGCCAATCGAGACGCCGTTTCGGGAGAACACCATCAAGGAGATGGAGATGCCCGCCGCCTCGTCCTCCCTGGTCATGCGCCGCATACCGGCGGCGCGCGTGGCAGAGGCTATCGTCAAAGCTGCGCGGGACGAACGGGCAGAGGTGTACGTCACCCGCTTCAATCGATTGGCCGCTGCGCTCAAGGGCGTCTCGCCCGGCTTCATCGAGTGGGGGATGCGGCGGTTCTACGTGCGCGGTCGGGCCCGCCGGCAGTAGCTCAACAACGGCCGAGGGCAGTCTTGCGGGGATCGGGCCCCCGGCTAGAGCGCTTCCTCCTCCAGCCGGTACGGGAAGTCGACAACCCCCACCCTGGGCCGCTTCCTCAGGTGGGGCTTAAGGCCGAGGGCGTCCTGGTTGTGCAGGAGTCGCTCCCACCAATGACGCGGGACGAAGTGGGGCAGCACCACCGTTATGCGCGCGTCCGGCTCAGCCCTTTCCAGGGACTCCACGTAGGCCAGCATGGGCGCCACGAACGCTCGGTAAGGGGACTCGACAATCAGTAAGGGGATATCGGGTAGCATCTTCTCCCAGCGGGCGCGATATTCGTCCGCTTCCTCCCTATCGTCCGCCAGGTGGACTGCCGTCACCTTGCCCGAGAGCTCGCGGGCAAAATCCACTGCCGCCAAGGCAATCTTGTCGATCTCCCCCACCGGCATCACCACATGCTGGCGCGCGGCCCGGCGCAGAGTGGGGGCAACCTCCAGCATTCTGGGCCGGAGCTCGTCTTTCTCGACCCGCACCGTCTCTTCAAACCACGCGTAGTGCCGGCGTACGAGCGCGAACGCCAGGATCAGCGTCAGCATCAGCAGGATGGAGATCCAGGCCCCGTGGGTGAACTTCGTGGTGGCGATGATCACCACCACCACCGCCGTCATACTCGCCCCCACGCCGTTAATCACCATGCTCGTGCGCCAGCCCGTCTCTCGCAGCCGCCACCAGTGTTTCACCATACCCGACTGCGACAGCGTGAACGAAAGGAAAACACCCACGGCGTAGAGAGGGATCAGCCTGGTCACCACTCCGCCGAAGGCGATCAGCAGGAGGGAGGCGGCGGCTGCCAGCAGGAAGATGCCGTAGGAGAAGGCCAGGCGGTCTCCCTTGAAAGCGAACTGCCGCGGCATATACTTATCCTTGGCCAGGATCGCTGACACCCGCGGGAAATCGGCGAAGCTGGTATTGGCTCCCATGAACAGCACCAGCGCCGTCGCGGCCTGGTACGCGTAATATAGTACGTTCTTGCCCAGGACCTGCCTCCCCAGCATCGACACGATGGTCTCCTTCTCCGCCGGCACCAGCCCGTAGCGACTGCTCAAGTACGTTACGCCCAGCACCAGGAAGCCCAGGATGCAGGCCATCATCACCAAAGTCGTCCGCGCGTTCTGGCTCTCCGGCGGCTTGAACGCCGGCACGCCGTTGGAGATCGCCTCCACCCCCGTCAGCGCCGCGCTCCCCGATGAGAATGCCCGCAGCACCAAGAACAGAGTGAGCCCCTGGGTGGCCGCCACCGTCTCCCGCGGCGGCGCTCCGTGCAGGAGCGACCCTGGCGCGTCGCCTATCATTACCTTGATCAGGCCCACCACGATCATTGCCCCCATGGCGAGGATGAAGAAATACGTCGGCGCCGCGAATATTGTGCCCGACTCTCGAATCCCCCTCAGGTTGCCCCAGGCGAAAACCGCTACCACCGCCAGCGCGATTGCTACCCTGACATCGTACAAATCGGGCACTGCCGAAGTGATGGCCGCCACTCCAGCCGCGACGCTCACCGCGACGGTGAGGACGTAGTCCACCATTAGCGCCGACGCCGCCGTTAGCCCCGGGCCCTGCCCCAGGTTTTCGTGCGCCACGATGTAGGCCCCGCCGCCGCTGGGATAGGCCCTGATCGTCTGGCGATAGGAAAGCGTCAGGATGAATAGCATGAAGACGATCACCATCGTGATGGGCAGCGCGTTGGATAGCGCCCCCGAGCCCGCCAGCACCAGCATGAGCAGGATCTCCTCCGTCCCGTAGGCGGAGGAGGAGAGCGCGTCGGACGAGAAGATGGGCAGCGCCTTGACCTTAGTCAGGCGTTCGTGGATCGCCTGGGAGGTGGCGAACGGGCTGCCGAGGGCCACCCGCTTGACGTTCGCGACGTAGCGCCCCAGGGTGTCTCTCGGCCGGCTGGCCAGGCGGGTGGCTTCCAGGTAGCCGGGAGCGACCTGCACGAACCGCCGCCGGCGGGGGACAACCCGCAGGTAGGGCCCGCGAGCGGTCGCGCCGTAGCGCACCTCGCGCAGCTCTATGTCCGACTCGGAGGATGGCTCGGGAGCGCCCCGCTCCTGGCGGGGGATGACGACCCGCGTGTGTAGCTCGCCCGGCTCGGGAGGCGCCTCTTCTGGAGGCATCTCGACTTCAGGGGGCAGGTCGGCGCCCTCGGCCTCCGCCGGGCGACGCCCTCGGAGCCGTTTGATGCGGAGGAAGGATGGTCGGTTGCTTCTGTCCATCTAATCAGGGCGCATTTTCTCACGCTGTGCGTCCGCGCGCCATACCGCACATGATACACCGAATCTCCCGAATGGTGGCAGATCGGGTGGGGTCGGTCAGGGGGTGGTGAGAACGGCGCCTTGCTGGGGGGCAGATTCGATTTTGGGGTCCTGGGGCGGGTGACGGGACTCGAACCCGCGACAACCTGCTTGGGAAGCAGGCACTCTACCAACTGAGTTACACCCGCTCGCGAGATGATTCTAGGCTTCCGGCGAATTGTTGTCAACGACTCGAGCAGCCGCGATCGCCCGCTGGCGTATCTCCAGCAGCACCAGCCCGAAGCCCAGCACCACCAGCCACAGCCCCAGAAGGGTGAGGATGGTGTAGTTGCGCAGGGCCAGCCAGGACGCGTCGTTGCCCAGTTCGAGCAGGCGGGCTATCAGGTAGTCGCTCTGGTCCTCGCTGGCGGTGAAAAAGGCGAAGCGAACGGCCACTGCCGCCGTCAGTGACGGCACCGCTGCCCCCAGGAGGCCAGCCCCCAGCGCCACCAGGCGGCCCATCCCCTTGGTCGAAACGAAGACCAATCCCCCCAGAATGAAGGATATGAGGCCCAGGACGATAGCGGCGATGCGCAAGGCGTGATGATTGTCGTCGCTGAGCAACCCCAGGCCGCGCTGCACTCCCCCCTCCGGCGAGAGGAGATCGATGTTCTGCTTGGCCTCGGGGTCGGCCTCGGCCCACACCGACATGCCGTCCTTGTAGATGGCCGCGGCGGCCTCGCTCAGCAGGAGCGAGCGCAGTTCCGCCATCGAGATGGTGGTCGCCTCCTCCCGCGACACGTCCACCGCCATCGGAAAGTGGGGGACGGTGACAGCGTCCTTCTGGCTCGCCTGGGCCTCCTCCGCCAGGTCGGCCTGAATGGTTGGCAACATGGCATCGATCTCCGTCAGGTCGGCCACCGCTCGCGACAGGATACGCTGGGCCGTGCTGGGGGATGTAAGCTGCATCGCGTTGATCACCAGGAAGAAGGCGATAAGGGACAGGGCAAAGAGGGTGCCGAACAGCCACTGGAAGGCGCCGCGCAGAAGGGGCACAGCGGAGATAAGACCCGGGCCCGTCATCTCGGCTCCACCACCAGAGTGTCGGCCAGCCTATCGTGGAGTGCCCGCCGCTGCCGGTCGAACGGGATCATCAGGCAGCCGAGGACCTGAATCGCCACCAGGACGAGCCCCACGATGCCGAGCACCCATATGAGGGTGACGAGTGCATCCTCGCCGGTTCCTGCGGCCAGGAGGCTGACCACGCTGACAACGAAGATGAGGGGCAGGAAGTTCAGGCCACCGACGCGGACGGCAGCCCTGGTTAGCCCTACAGAGTGGCCATCCCGCCTCACCACCTTGATGGCCATGGCCATCTGGCCCACCGTTTGGCCTCGCCAGGCCCAGAGGCCGATGAAGTACAGGGGCAGGAGGAGGAAGCAGTAGGTCGCCAGGAGGATCGCCGCCGCCCATACCGTCGAGTCGGGCGTGTCTTTCTCACCAAAGTCAGTGCGGAGCAGGACCTGGAAGAAGGCAACCGCAAAGAACAACGCGAAGACCGAAAAGAGCACTACCAGGTCGAGCACGAATGCCACCAGCCGCGTCTCGAAGCTGGCGTAGCGCAGGCCCACCTGGCTGGAAGACTTGGCCACTCTCTGTTCGACCATCGACAAACCCTACCCGCCGACAGGCAGGCTCAGCGGCGATTATAGCACGCCCGCCAGCATGGCAGGCAGATCCTTGGTGCTTCAGTATGTGCGGAGATGCGCAGGCACCGCAAACCGCTCGTCCTGAGCCTGTCGAAGGGCGAGCGGCGGCCTTAGGAAGGGCGCTCGCTATGCCCCCGCCCGGAGCACCTTGAGCATCTCGCGGGCTAGTTCCATCCCCCGGCCTATGCGCCCGGCGAAGTCGATGCTCTGGCGGCTCAGCTCCTGAACCTGGCTGCGAAGCCTGGCTATCTCCTGCCGGAGCTCCTCTACCTCATCTGTCCAGCCTGTCCAGGGCATGCCCTCCACCGGCCAGGGGTTAGCCTTCAGGGCTTGCCACCTGATGTCGTCCATGTGCTCGTAGGACCAGAAGCTCACGCCCTTGCTGCCACGCTCGCCGGCGATCTGGACGAAGCGCCGTAGCTCCTCGGCGCTGGGGTAGGCGACGAAGCCCTCGGCGTAGGCTCCCGCCGCGGGGAAGACCCTGTCGGCCGCTATCCCTAGGGAAGCGTAGTCCTCGTACATCCAGCCCAGCGCCTGCTCCACCGGCCAGCGGAAGGCGTTCCAGTAGACCTGCGGCAGCGTCCCCGAGCAGTGGCGTTCGAAGGGGGTATAGGGGAACTCCCGATGATAGCGGGCGATGGCGAAGGTGGAGTAGAAAAGGGGGAAGCCTGGGCCTACGGCCTGGCGAAGGCGCTGGCAGAGGGCCTCGGCTACGTCGGGGCGGCCCTTGAACTCGCTCTCCACATCCAGCACGTAGGCATCGGCCTCCCCGTAATCGATCGTCTCGATGGCCCGCTGAGCCTCGCCCTGCCAGTCACGACCGTAGAGATAGGCCCAGCCAGCCACCCTGAGGCCGAGCGACTTGAGGGCGCGGCATATCTCGCGCCAGGGCTGGCCCTGGTCGAACCAGTAGGGGCCGTCGTGAGCCTTGACCAGGGCGCCAGCACAGCCCGCCGTCTTCAATCGCTCGGCCACCCGCGTTGCCTCGCCCCCGTCGCAGCGACGCCAGTTCCAGATCCAGACCCACTTACCCTCGAACATATGTTTGCACTCCCAGCCGATGATGCCTGCGTGCGGTGGCAAGTGCAAGGGGTCGATGGCACGGAGGCCGGCGGCTAGCGGCTCGTCCGAAAGCGTAGAGTGACGATCTCGTTGGGCTTGAGCGACAGACGCACCCTGCCATCCTCCACCTTGGCCGGGCCCAGGGGCTCCTCGTTGAGGTTGACCACCTGCACGTCATCGTAGGGCTCCTCCAGGCGCACCTCGCCCGAGGTCGGCTGCGAAGCGATGTTGTACAAGCGGACGATGATGCCTTGCCCGTCGTCGGCCGCCCTCAGAGTCGAGAGGACGAGGGCACTGGGCGCGACGGAAAGGAGGCCGGCCCTGGCCGGAAGCTCGCCCTTGCCCGCTGTGCTGGTCACGCCCCGCAGGGGGTGGGCGAAGCGATGGGCCTCAACGAAGGCCGCCTCCCAGCCGCCGCTGTGGGGGATGAGCGAGTAGTGGAAGACGTGCCTGCCCAAACACTGGGCACCCGGCACAGCGAGGGGCGGGCCGGCTTGGCCCCTCCGATTGGGTAGCCAGGGCCGAGCCAGCCAGCCAACGCAGCGCAGCAGGGTCAGGGCGATGGTGACGCCCCGGGGGCCGTCGATAGCCTCGTACTCCGGCAGGCCGCGGTTGGCCAGGAGCAGGCCGCGCTGGCCGTCGTTCACATCCACGAAGGACTTTTGGGGGTGGGAGCCGATCGGTGCCTCAGCCCAGGTGCTGTCGTCCTCCGGCATGGCCAGCGGTCGGGCCAGAACGCCGAAGTGCTGCTCGGCATGGGCGAACTGGCTGCGCAGGCCAGTGGGGAAGTGCACCCGCAGTCGGTGGTCCTCCGTTTGGTTATCCACCTCCGTCTCGAAGTCCAGGCGAGGCACGCCCGCATAGATGCTGGCTCGGCTGACGATGCGACAGGTGCGCCGCCGACGTGAGCGCCCCTGGCTGTCGGTGGTCAGGCCCTGGGGCAGGCTGTAGTCCAGGGCGACCTCCAGGGTGGAGCGGGCAGGGCCATCCTCCACCAGACGGATGCGAGGCGGGCGGCGAGGGCTGTCCGCTAGCTCGTCGTGAGTGGGAGGGCAGCAGTTGTACTCGTCGCCGCAGTCCCCGCCGTCGACGAGGCGGTTGAGGCCGTTAAGGGTCACGCCCGAGGCCTTATCCGTCAGGGAGATCGTGCCGTCTAGGGTGCTTGCCTCCACGCGGAAGCGGTCGTTCTCGATGGCCCGCGCTGGCCGTGGCCTCCCGGGGCGGGTCGGCTTGCCATAGATGACGCCGAAGGTCTTGTATCCGTAGGCGGGGACATTGCGGGCCAGGAAGCCCACCTCGCCTCGCTCCTGGATGGCGTCGGGCGAGGGCAGGCTGGGGCGAAGGGGCTGCAAGGGAACTCGCCTGCCGTCCCCATCCGCGAGGGCCAGCGGCTGGCGGCCATCCTGAGAGGGCAGGCGGGCGGTGCAAAAGTCGGTGCGGGGGCCATTGAGAGGATTGAAGACCACCACCTGCGCTCCACCCTGGGGGGCGGCCAGGTCGGCTAGGTAGCGCAGGGCATCGCGACTGACGGCCTCGGCCAGTCCCCGGCAGCGCCGAAAGCGATCGGCCATCTCATCATGCACCGCGTCGATGCTGCAGCCGCAGATGGAGTCGTGGGCCTGGTTCTGGAGCAGGAGCCTCCAGGCCGTGCTCAGGGGGCCGGCATCGGCGGCGGCTCTGTCAGCGCCTTCGCTGCGGCGCTGGCGCAGCAGGTTGGCCCAGGCCGAGAAGGGCTCGGCCCAGCGCAGGAGGAGGTCTTCGCACTCCTGGTTACGCTGCTTGATCCACATGCGGGTTGATGTGACCCCGGACAGGATGAAGGCCCGCTGGCCCGAACGGAGCTCCCCCTCGACGCAGGGCCAGGAATGGCCCCTGGCGCCCATCTCCTGGCGAACCGCCTCGATGAACGCGGGCAGGGTCGTGTGCACCAGCGCGGCGTCCTCCAGGTTCTCGTTGGCCCGGGCGATGACGGCCGGAAGCTCGGGCTGGGGCTCGAGGTGGTCGTCCCCGTTCATCACCAGCAGGTAGGGGGTGCTGGCCCAGGGCTCCAAGGCCTGACGGATATTGTGCAGGCGATTCATCAGAAGCTCTCGCTCCAGGGGCAGGGCTCGGCCCAAGGCGTAGCCCTCGGGCAGGTGGATGGCCAGCACCTCCGAGCCGTCCGGCGCCCGCCAGAGGAATTCGGAGGTGGGGATCGACCTATCGACTCCCCGCCAGATGACGGCGGCAGGGATGCCGAATCCGGCCAGGATGGAAGGCATGTGGACGATCTGGCCAAACATGTCCGGCAGGTAGCCCACCATCATCGGCGGCCCGAACCGGCGAGCGATGGCGAGGCCTATCTGAAGGTTGCGGATCAGGGCCTCACCGCCAGCCAGGAATTCGTCTGCCAGGACATACCAGGGGCCCACCAGCAGGCGGCCAGCCTGCACTTGGCGGGTGATGTCCTGGCGCCGGTCGGGGCGTATCTCCAGGTAGTCCTCGAGGATGATGCTCTGGCCGTCCAGCATGAAATGCTTGTAGTCGGGGTTGGTCTCCAGGAGGTGGAGCAGGCGGTCCAGCATGCCCACCAGGCGGGCGCGGAAGGCCTCGAATGGGAGGTACCACTCGCGGTCCCAGTGGGAGTGGGAAACCACCATCAGCCGCCGCTCTTGGGCAGGGGTCATTCTCGGCTCCTATCGTATCATAGGCCAAACTGCAGGCACACGTTGGCCGGCCAGAGAACTGGCCTTCTGCTCCCTCCAAGCACCATTGTAATGACGGCCGCTGCCGTGCGTCTCTTTCTTGGCAAAGGAGATAGCTACGGACATGTCCACCGGTAGTCCCGTCCAGGAGGCCGTGCGGTCACAGACGGAGGAGGACTCAGCGCAGGAGGGAGGCTTCGTCTCCCCACCGCTGCCCTTCCACCTGCTCTTGGTCAACGTCCTGCTAGGGGTGGTGGCTACGGCCGCCGTGCTCATCGCCCACCTCCAGCGAGAGTACGCCATAGAGCTCTTCGCCGCCGTTTCGGCCTTTGCTGCTCTGGAGATATTGGGGTTTGCCGCTGTTTGCGTGGCTCGAAAAAGCCTCGAAGAATCGCAGCGGCGATATCAAGCGCGGCTGTTCATTCGCAACCTGGAGCTACGGGACATGGCCATGCGGGACGACCTCACTCAGCTCTTCAATCGCCGCTACTTTTACGATCGCCTTCAGCGAGAGTTGGACCAGGCGCGCGTCTTCCAGCGGCCCCTGGCGGTGGTGGTGCTGGACGTCGATGGCCTCAAAGCGGTGAACGACACCTACGGCCACAAGGCCGGCGACCTGCTCCTGGCCACTCTAGGCAGGCTACTGGTGCAGTATACCCGCACCTGCGACGTGCCTGCCCGCATCGGTGGCGACGAGTTTGGCGTCGTCATGCCCGAGACGGCCAAGCAGGGGGCCTTCGCTGTGGCCAGCCGCCTGCAACGGGCGCTGGAATCAGCATCGGTGGTCGAGGAGGGTGGTAAGCGGCTCAAGCTAAGCCTATCGCTCGGGTTGTCGGGCTATCCTTGGGGCGGCGACGATGTCGACGCCATAGTGCAGTGGGCAGACACCTATATGTACGCTGCCAAGACCGTCCGCCGGAGCGAGGCCAGCACTCCTCTCCCCAGCTCGCACCGCAGCAGCAAGCGCTAGCGGGCGAGCCCTCGCTCAGCCTCTGAGGGCGCCATTCATGAACTGTAACCGATGGGTGGACTCAGGCGTCTTAACTTCTGAAGGCAGCAGAGGCAAGGTCAGGAGCTTTTTTCATGCAGGCCACCGAACAGGAAGCCGCCAGCATGCCGACCGTGTATACCACTGCTAGGCGGGCCGAGCGTGATGGTGCGCCCGTCACCGATCTGGGGCGCTATCGCTGGCTGATGCGCGGCGTAGGGGCTCTCATGGCCGCTGTCTGCGTCGCCGTTATCTGTGTCGCCCACGCCGCTGTCTCCGACGGCGAATTCTACCTGGTAACGAGCATCGTCTTCCCGATCAGCTTCTTGGGCCTTTTCGCCATCGCTGGCCACTCCCGCAAGACCCACGTGGAGTTGGAGCGCCGCTACCGAGCGCGTTTGTTTATTCGCAATCTCGAGCTGCAAGACATGGCCATGCGCGATGACCTGACCCAACTCTTCAACCGGCGCTACTTCTTCGAGCGCCTACGGCGAGAGCTGGACCGGGCCCGCAGTCTGCAAAGCCCCTTGGCCATCCTCGTGCTGGATGTCGACCATCTCAAGGGCGTGAATGACGCCTACGGCCACAAGGTGGGCGACGTGGTGCTGGTCAACCTGGCCAAACTGCTGGTGAAGTGCACCCGCACCAACGACATCCCCGCCCGCCTGGGTGGCGATGAGTTCGGCGTGATCATGCCAGAGACGGATAAGGACGGGGCTTTTGCCGTGGCCAAGCGGCTCCAGCGGGCCTTGGAAGTCACCCCTGTCTACGAGCAGGACGGTGATTCCCTCAAGGCGAGCGTATCCTTGGGAGTGTCAGGCTTTCCCTGGGGCGGCGACAGCGTGGATGAGGTGGTTCAGTGGGCAGACACGCACGTGTATGCTGCCAAGAATTCCCGCAAGAACAACCCTGACCCCTTGTCCAGCGCCCGCGAACGCTCGCGGAGAGAAGTTTAGGCGTGGAAAAGGCCCCATCCGCCGAGCGTGGGGGTGGGGCAATGAGGCCAAGATCGATTAAGGCGTGGGTTTCAGCAAACGAGGGCCTCGTCCCAGCAGGAGGGCTCAGGAGTATTTGGCAGTGGCTCACGGGCCGCGCCTTCATATGGCAGTTCACCCTGGTGTTTGCCCTGTTCAGCATGCTGCTGGTGGGCCTCACTGGTCTTGTCCTCAGTCTTTACCTGGCTTACTCCGTCAAGGATGGCGATATCGATGATGCGGTCGAGCAGTCCCGAGAGCAGGTCTCTCGGCTCGTCACCGCCCATCTATCGCCCGAGCTGGCTGCGGCACCTCTGACTGGAGAGCAGTACGCCGGGTTCGATAGCTTCGTCCGGAGTGACATCATCTCGGCCAACACGATTCGGGTGAGGCTCTGGGGCCAGAACGGCACCCTGCTGTATTCGTCGGACAGCCCAGGCCAGATCGGGCAGAGCTTCCCCCTTGACCAAAGGCTAGCAGATGCCTTCAGCGGCAGCACTGCCTCCCGGGTGGCGGATGACCCCAATGACCTGGTGGGGCCTGCCAGCGTCGACGCCAGGTCGGTGCTGGCGGTCTACGCTCCCCTGGCCTTTGAAGGTGAGGCTGACGTGGCGGCTGCCCTGGAGGTACACCGGGCCTACGCCCCCATCGCCGACCGCATCAACAAATCCCAGACATTCATCTACGTAGCGGTCGCTGGCGCCATGGGCCTCTTGTATGCGGGCCTTTTGGGCGTTGCTGGGCGGGGCTCTGCCATCGTGAGCAGGCAAAGGCGCCAGATGATGGTGCGTAGCCAAGAGCTGAAGCGCAGCCACGATTCGCTGCTGCAGGTGCTGTCGGCCGCCCTCGATCTGCGCGATCAAGCGACCAAAGGCCATACCCTGCGGCTAGCGCGGCTGGCCCTGGCCATAGGGGGCGAGCTTGGCTTCTCTGATGAGGAACTGAGTCACCTGGAGCAGGCGGCGATGCTTCACGATATGACCAAGTTGGAGTTGCCAAAGTCGATTCTAAGCAAGGCGGGCCCCCTTACCGCTGACGAGTGGCAGAAGATCCAGAGGCATCCAGAGCTGGGCTACGAGATGGTGAGTAACGCTCCCT
>Ga0315277_10006299_pt1 | contig 15568 bp, 25 predicted proteins | sample YL17G05_15_MG_FD_203695 | JGI IMG/M metagenome (GOLD analysis project Ga0315277, IMG submission 203695) | Sediment microbial communities from Yellowstone Lake, YNP, Wyoming, USA - YL17G05_15 | ecosystem: Environmental > Aquatic > Freshwater > Lake > Sediment | place: USA: Wyoming | collected...
TTCTTTTCCTTGGAAAGCAGAGATCTTCGAAGAGGCAAGTCGGTCCAACTCCATATGCATCCCGCAACTCCTTTGTGCAATATGTGTGCTTTCTAAGGAACATATGTATACCAAAGTTTATATACTTTGCCGTGCGCATAGCTCACAGTGAGGTGAAAGAATGTGTCCTGAACAAGAATCGCACATTACGATTCTGATAAACAAGAAACCATACAAAGTCACGAAGACCCAGATGACGGGAAGAGAAATCAAAGAGCTCGGCGGCGGTCCTCTTGACTATCTATTGGTCCTTGTAGTGAAGAGCCCCGACGAAGTTGCAGGCGGAGACGATCAGATCATCAATGACGATCAAACAGTAACCCTCAAATCTGGAATGCACTTCAGAATCGTTAACCCGGCGGTTTTCGGTTGAACTTGCCCCCTCAACTCTCACAAGAACTTGAACTGCTGAAGACCGACGGTTACAGTATTGAACTATCTGAAGAAGGTGGTTCGTTCTGCGTCATCTTCAAAGACTACAGTCTGCCTGAGGGAATATGGAACAAAGAGAAGACTGATCTGATGATAATTGCCCAAAGCGTGTATCCCAACTCAAAATTGGACATGTTCTGGGTGACCCCCGGCCTAAGACTTGCAGACGGTCGAACACCTCAGGCTGGTGATGTCGAAGAAAGTCATTGTGGAAGAACATGGCAGCGCTTCAGTTGGCACGCAGAGAAATGGAACCCTGCACGAGATAACATTTCGACATACTTAGAACTGGTTAATCACAGGCTCAAGATGAGAAAATAATGAACACCGCCCGCTTTACTTCCAGCCAATTCGAATCACTGAGAAAATACCTTTTTGGTTTTCCTAGAAAAGAAGCCGCTGCGTTTGCCCTTGCAGGATTTTTCACGAACGATTGGGGAGCGCATTTTACCACAAGAGGAATCATGATGCCCAAGCCCGAAGACTACGATGCTCAAACATCATACCATGTGGAGATCTCTCCGATTTTCTTCAATCGCGTGATTAGCAAGGCCGAAAGAGAAAACCTAGCTGTGGTAATTTGTCATTCTCATCCTTGGGCAGCCAAAAGACTGGAATACAGTAGTTCTGATGACTACGGGGAGAAAACATCGGCCAAGACTCTCATGGACTGCTTGGACAACAAACCAGTTGGAAGTCTACTCTTCGGCCCCAATGAAATACTTGGAAGAATCAGAAACAACTCAAGCTCTGCACCTGTTCCCATTCACCAGATCAGACTTGTGGACCGACATATAGTCTTCCATTCGACTCAAGCGGGAAAGAAAGCGGAAAAGAACCAGACAAAAGAAGGAATCTTCTCAAGGCAAATCCTAGCGTTTGGCAAGCAAGTTCAAAGGGTTCTGGAGAACCTAAAGATAGGGATAGTAGGATTGGGCGGCATCGGATCATGCATAGCTGAACAGCTGGCCCGCCTAGGGATTCGCAATTTTACACTGATTGACAAAGACACCTTCGAACTAAGCAATCTAACAAGGGTATATGGCAGCATAGTTAGCAACGCAAGAACTCATCAAACTAAAGTGACCATAGCAAGCCGAAATATCCGGAAGATATCACCAAAAGTCAATGTTGAGAGCATCCACAAAGACGTAATTAGCCAGAAAGTCCTAGAACGACTGAAAAACTGTGACGCAATTTTCAGCTGTGTGGATAGACAAGCCCCAAGAAGTGTCATAAATGAGATATCTTACCAATACTTCATTCCAGTCATAGACCTGGGAGCTGGCCTTAACGCTGAGAATGGAAACCTTCAAGGAGGAACAATTCGAGCATCGTTGATTGGACCCTCGATGCCTTGCTTGTTTTGCCTAGATCTCTTACGCCCTGAAATCATTACTGCTGAGCTCTTGCCGCCCGAAGAGCGTCTAGCTCGTCAAAGAGAAGGGTACATCCAAGGAATACCGACATCTGAAGCAGCATCTGTCGTCAGTTTCACAACAACTGCTGCAGGATACGCGGTCGATCTCTTTTTGGACCTTTTCTGTGGCTACATCGAAAATCCCAAATCCAACTATTTCCTCGACCTCCAAACTTTCTCAACTGCACGAATCTCTTGCACGTCCAAAAGTTGCTGCGTTTGCGTAGATCGCCTAGGAAGAGCGGACTACAAGCCTCTTTCGGCACCATGAGAAAACGTGTTGAACTATAATTCGGGTGCGGATTTAGTATTTTTGCTCGATCAGAAAGCTGAGGACACTTTCAAGTTTCTTCGAGCCCTCCCGGACTATTTCGCATTCGAATACAGAACTGTGTGGGCATGGAACATTTTTGATAGTGCATTCTCCATCATGTTCACGTTTCAGACAGATTGGTGTCCAAGAGAACTGCAATCTTGAAGATAGATCCTTCGGATATTGATCCAAGCGATCCTCATCACCTTGTGACATGATATCGAGAATATCCTTATGTATGGAAAGCCATGAAAGATAATTCGACGCTTTGTTCTTCTCTTCATGCCTTGAAGGCGACCAGAACAAGTGAACACCGAAACTTGGAGGAATCTTGATGCAGTCAGAAAACCACGGGGTCGGCCATAAACTACTGTCAAATAGTGAAGGACGTTTTTCGAAATCCATTTTTCCGGCCAGGAAAGCCGTGAGCATGATGAAATAATCAGTCAGAACTTCATACTCCTCATCAGTTATACTCAACGATTTCAGCGCTCGCTCGACTATGGCAGCTGGCTGCTCACGCATCTCCAAGGCCTTCCAAGTTCCAACCGTTTTGTAGACAAGCGCGCTTACTAGTAAAATGGCGCCGGGGAAGGGACTCGAACCCCTGCGAGCCAAAGGCCCACTGGCTTGCTTGTCTTCCGTGCTCTAGGCCCTTTGCTTTAGAGTGCGATCTCGAGGCCAGCGCGATAACCACTCCGCCACCCCGGCACTGTTTAGAGATTCTGAACGGTAGCTTTTAGCTTTATCCAAGAGAGAAATGCGATGCAAAGTCTGTTCAAGGGACAGGTGTTGATTGTTCAATACTTGTGCAATTGTCCTACCCTTTCATGACCTGCTCCGCTTCGGTTTCAGCTCTTGTATAAGCGAGGGAAACAACCACTGTCTTCGTTTCCTTCTCTTCACCGCGTCCCATTCATTGAGTATCTTCACAGCTTCGTTCGCGATTCTTATAGCATTTTCTTCGCCCTTGCCAGGTTTGAACTCGTTTGTGCAGCGGTTGGCGTAGACGGCACAGATTGAGCCCGCTCTCAACCCGTAAAGCCCTGCCAAAGTGTACAGTGTTGCCGTTTCCATATCAAAACTGAGTACTCCGGCCCTTTGCAACGTTGGAAGCAGGTCCTCCATGCCAGGTGAACACGATTTGGCGCTTGGTCGGCCTTGCCCAGCATAAAAGTCTGAAGTTGTCGCAGTCATGCCCACATGATAGCCGCAAACCTTCAAGCTTTCGGCAGCCTCAATCAAGGCCAACAACACCTCGTAATTAGCTGCTGCAGGATACTCGGGTATAATGTAGCAGTTGCTTGTACAGTCAAGGCGTACAGCAGCGTTGGAGATGATGAGGTCGCCACAAGCAATGTCCTTCTGAATAGCGCCTGCGCTGCCTACACGAATAAACGTGCTCACGCCTATGTTTGAAGCTTCATTGACCGCGATGGACATGCAAGCTGGTCCGATACCGCTTGACAAAGCTGAGATAGGCACGCCTTTGTACCTGCCCCTGTAGCTGCGGAACTCACGATGACTGGACACGCTCTTGGCCGAATCCCAGAATTTCGCGATCCTTGGAACACGATCTGGGTCACCTGGCACAAGCAGATACTCAGCCAGGTCACCAGTCCTACAAGCGATGTGATATTGCTTGCGACTCGAAACCGTGGAGTGCACCTTGTCTCACCGCAATTAAGATTAAATGTGCAACATTTAATAATAGTGTCCGTGAATAGTTTCATTTTTCGTTAATTGAATTCCTCTTTTATTGAATGAAGAATAAACCTTATCTGAAAACGACATTTTGTTTCCCCTCTTCTGCAATGCGTTCCACCTCATAGGTTTCTAGCTGGTCACTATCTACAATGTAAATCATTGCGTTTCCTTCGACAGCCGATTCAACAAGGCGTTGCAATTCATATACTTCGAAATCTTGTGCTGATACCTCTTGACTGATTCCATCTTCAAGAAGTCGCCTTATTTCATATAATTCTCTTGGCATGAATTGAGTCCCCTATAGTTATCATCTATTCAAATTTGAACCTTAAATAATATGAGGTTGAACGTTCAATGGCGAACCTACACTTTCACCTAACTCTACTTATTGTTTATGTCTTCGTGTCCTACCCTTTTAAATACCAAAAGTGCTAACTTATTATGCCAAGATGATGAACAAATGAGTTATAGCGGAGTTCCATATTGGGTTCAAAAACAAAATGAGGCACTTCTACAGTCTTCACATGAACAAGAAACTTCACAACTCTATAAAAAAATTGAGAAATTGGAAGAACAGATTAAGAAATTGACTGAGGAAAATTGCTTACTCAAGGAAAAAATCCAGAAACTAGAAGCTTCTCAAGTTCTGATAGGCTAGATGTCGAGAGTTTAACGCTAACCCTGAATTCACAGAGTACCACAAACAGCGACTTCTAGTCAAGCTGAAAGAGGAAGAGCGGAAAGGCTAAGTGAATTCGACCTTCATAGCGGAAAGTTCTTTTAGTTGTGCATCGATACAATATCGTAAAACCCATCTATCTTTAGGTTTGTCTTTTAGGTAGTGCAACCAACCTTTTGTTTGTCTAATCTCTTCCTCAAGTTCTTTCCGATTATGAAAAACGATTTGAAAAGCAATTCTATTTTTGATACATTTTGGCATTCAATCTCTTCCTTGGCATACGGGGCATTGTCCATTTTTGTCAAGTGGAACGCCATGTTTAGGGCACATAGGTGGAATTTCCTGTTTGTTTTCGCCATATGGTTTAGTATTACGTGGTTTAATTGCACTCCAATCCTCTTCTGGCTCTTCTGATTTTGGAAGGCTTTGTTCATGGTCAAAAACGATTTTGGCCCTTATCCAATCGGTTTTCGTTGAATCTGGGTATTCTTCGCAATATTCTTCAAAGGTCATGAATTTGGGTTTTGTCGGTTTCATTCCATAATTAAGGTCGAGAGGGTCAACGGATTTCATTGCTTCTTCTTTTTGTTTGGCGCGTTGCCTTCGTTTACTTTCACGCCAAACTTGCCTTTTTCTCTCTGGGTCTTTGTAAGGCATTCAACCAACCTTACATTTCTCAATTTCCGCTTTCAGTTGCTCGATTTTTGTCCTTCGTTCAGCTTTGTTTTTCTCGTAACCTTCTCTATACTCTGGATGCTTTGCTAAGTTTTCGTCTTTGTTGGCTTCTATGCCTCTATCAGTCTCTTCAAGTTGGGCTAGTTCTTTCTCAAGTCTGATTTGTTCGTTCGACTTCTTAGGCTTCTTCAATTCCTCAATTTTGGCTTTGGCCTCTTCTCGAATCCGTTTTGCTTCTTCTTTGATTTCCCGTTCGGCTCTTTGTTGAAGGTTTGTTTTGCTGTAGTGAGCCAGAAGTTCATCATAGAAGGATTGACCGTATTTCTCGATGATTTCCTTTTTCACTTCTTCATCGAACATGAGCCAGCGTTTACAAATCCAGAAGCCGTTAATCTGTTCATCTTTGCCAGCCTTTTGTTTGACGATGTTAAGAAGTTCCAGCGTCAAAGATATTGAAGCTGAGTTTTCACCTTTGGTTATTTTGCCTTCCGTCATGGAAATCGCCTCTAGTAGAAGCAACGTCCACAATTTTCGCACTTGAAGATTTGTTTTTTGCCCTTCCTTGTCACATTAAAGCCGTGTTTGATGACGTGTTTCGATTTGCACTCTGGACATTGACGTTTTTCCTGAATTAAGCTTGTTTCAGACATCTTTTCACCTAATAAACAAATCCACAAACAAGTATTTAAATATTATGGCAAATATAGACGCTTTTTGTTAATGAAGCATTATTCTAGCCTCTCAGCCTAATTCCGCCTCTCTTCTCGATTTTTGGGTCCCTCATTCACACAATCAATTAATGGATTTCGTTATCCTAGATGGCGATAATCTAGGATGATAACGGTCTAGGATTATCAGTATCTAGGACAACACTCATCATACAGTCATTCAGTGAGTGATAGAGAGGATAGGTAGTAGGGAAGGAACACAATCAAGGGGGTTGACATCGGCATACGAACATGGGGTTTGTGTTCTTAAAGTGTGGCCCTATGTGGATGTTACTTTATTACTATAGTCATAAACCCCCCTACCCATTTACTTCCATTTGGACGGTGAAAAAGGGGGGATAATTAGGAATTGACTTACAATAACTGTTAATGATGGCTTGAAAGACAGTCTATGAATGGCTCTGTAATGGCTTGGGAATTGCTTCATGAACCGCTCTGAGAACTTAGGTGAAATAATGCCGTGCCCAAAATCAAATTTCTGTCATTTTTGGGCCTATGTACCCCTCTCTGGGACGGGGTATCTCTCAGTGTTAACTGATGGTTTGCCCGTAAATCGTGGTTTCCAGCTATAGAACTAAGTTCTATTTGTGACCATGGATAGCCCCTACTAGGGTGTTCCTTTGAGAATATCGCCGCATTCACCGAATAGGCCATTTGTGCCGCCTTTCTGTTGGTTCAACTCTAGGTATATCTACACATTGCTTCCTATTAAATGTTCGCCCAGAAGAATTAATCCATAGCTTAATTATTTTTCACGAGTTAACACTTTCCGTTAACCAAAATCAAATTTGCTTTCAACATGGCGTATGTAACCCCTCAGATGAAGGCCATGGACAGGTGTTATTAGTCAATTAAACTTCGAACCAACCATTAAGAAACCATGGATAAACGATTACTATTTGAGAATAGTGAACCATAGAACGAACAACACCGAAACCAAGAATTAGGCTTCTTTTGCCTAAAGCGTCAATACTCCCCAGCCATTGCCATAATCCAACTTCGAACGACCTATTCCGTCCCCCTTTGCATGGCCTAGTTTCAGACGGTGGATTCTAGCTCTAATGGTTGATTCCGTCTTAGACTAAGCTTCATTTAACAAAAAGAGTTAGAATTGAGGAATAGTTTTATAAGTAAGGCTATACTATGGTATAACCTAAGAAGTGATATTAATGGCACAATCTAGTATAGGCACAGACACGGAAACAAGCAACATCATGAAATTCTTAAGGGTACGGTCACAAGTCGAAACTAAGCTGTTCATGAGCGAATTTGGAAAAGCACTCAAAATCGTTTTAGACAGTTTAGAAGGCACTCAGAAAGTTTTCTATCAAATAGAAAGCGACATGGCCTCTCACAGTCTAACAATCCGATTCGGCTCAGTCTTGGGTTACGGTGATTTGCCAAGCGAAATTCAGAAACAGATTCAGGAACACGAGAAGGTTCAACGAGCCATAGAAGACGGTGACAGCAAAGCCATTATCACACGGACGTTCGAAGTTGACCCTAAGCATCTTGAATTTTTGAAGAAACAGAAAGGTGAGAAAGCATGAGTGAGAACGAAGAGAACAAAAAGAAACTTGGTGAAGCCCTCAAGAAAGGGGAATTCAAAATCACCGTTGACGATACTGCCATGAAACAAATGGCTGAACAAAACGCTGAATTGAAGCAAGAGAAAAAAGAACTTGAGAAAAAGCTGGAACAAACAGAAGGCAAAGACGTTGAAATAAAAGGAGACTTCGAGAACATGGATTTAGGTGATAAAGAAATTTCGCTTTTCAAAGAATATGGAGATAGAAGAATCTTGGAAGCAAAAACCGACAGCGAACTTAGAGACATAATGACGGACATCGTTAAGACGGGTCTGCAAAATGCCAAAGGCCCCGCAACAGGAAGTGCCCCGCTCAATTCGCAACAGCTTGGGGTTCAGAATGATTCAGAATTAGACCTCATGCGAAGACGGTTCAGTTCGCCAGAAGAAATGATTATGACCTTGAGAAAACAGCACACCGCTCAGAGCGAAGCAATTTTGAGGAAACTCTGGGAAAAGGCAATCGAAGCTTCAAAAATCCATCATACCCCTATGCAATACCCAAAAGAAGACGAAATCACGAAAGAGGGAAATGCCAAACGAGATTTCTTGAATCCCGACTCGATTCATGAGGAAGGCTCAGAACTTGAAAAACTTGGCATTCTGAAAAATCCGCTATTTTACAGTCAAAAGAACCGTGAGGAATTTGAGAAACTTAAGAAAGAAACTCGAAAGGAGAGAACCCAATGATAATTGAAGAGAAAGTTAAAACTCTAACTGTTCCGATTCTGTTTTACCGAGAGTCAAAAGACAAAGAACTGAAAGAAACTAGAATTTGGTTTTATGCAGAAACGAAATTCAGGATTTGGTCGGAAGAACCCTATGAAACCGACACTTTAACGCTTTTGCTGGGTCACGTAGGCCAGAGTCATGTAAACGAAAGACAATTGAAGGTGTATCTCAACCACGGCAACGGCAATGTCGAGCCTATTGATTTCCACTCTTCACGTGATGGCCTAACCATCAAAACGACAAAACCGAGACTAATCGAAACCGAAGAACTTATGAAACTTGTTCAAAGCGGAAAATGCAGAATTTTGAAAGAAGACAGTGACGGAACGCTAATTTCAGCACCACTAAACTTTGGATAGAGGTAGGTGATTGAATGCCAGAAGATAAACCGATTTTGACCCCCGAAGAGGCAAAGGCAAAAATCCGCAAAACACGCGAAGATATGCTTCCGAAAGTAGAAGACATCATTGAAGGCAAAGCACCTGAACCAGACGAAAAAATTCCGAACGAACCTCTTCCAGAATACCCTTTCAAAGACCAAACAAAGAAAAAGAAAGCTGAGCCTAACCCTAGCCCACTAAACGAATAGTCACACGGATTTCAGACAGTGACGGCTGGGAACGGGTTTCTCCTGTGAACCACTCTCTTCACCTCAGATGGTTTTTCAGACCCTTCCCGTTCCCGACCTCACAGTAACAAAGTCATTGGTGTTGGATGCGAACAACGGTAAAAACTTCGATAGTCCGTGGCTGCTGAGGGGTCTAGCACTTCACTAGATACCTAATGCGACATACACACACCAACACCAAAGACACAATAAACGGTGAAATCTATGAAGAAAAAGAAAGTTAAGAAAATCTATCATTCTCAAGAAATCCTAGTCGAGCAACTAAACATTTTATCCGAAAAGAAAACGCTCGAAATCAAGAGTGATTAGCTGTGCCGTATGCTATTGAAGACTGCATTCCAGCAACAGCGATAAAGAAAGACTTTTTTGCGGTAGATGTTTATTTAGACTCTCCTACCGTGCCGAGCGATACTTCTCATTGGATAGGTTTAGAACTTCTCAAAAGTAGTGTAAAAGCGGATTATCAAACTACGGGAATTCTAATCGTCCTTCACTATAACGGCACAATCGAAGTTTTGGGTGCTGGGGGAATAGGTTTTTCACAAATTGATAGCGGTTTCGTGCCGCTTACTTCTACCACATTTTCTACGCATTGGGGAAGCGGATTAACAAAAGTCACGATTCACATGGTTGAAGGCACAATCAAGATTTATGTTGACGGTGTTCTAACACTCGATTTTCAAACGCAATACACGGGTGAATTTCACAGTCTGGCAAAATACGGAAACGTGAACGCTCTCTTCGACACCTTCATTATGAGAGCGTATATCGAGCCTAACCCAGACCAAACGATTTGGGGAAAAGAGGAATTTAAAGATAGAACAATCGTCTATACTATTGACGAATTTTTAGCTAAACTGAATATTCCGAAAACTTGCACGATTGACACGATAATGAAAAAGCTGAATGTGAAAGAACCTTATGAGATTGACACAGTTTTAAAGAAGCTGGATATTCCGAAAACCGACACTATAGATGTTGTTCTCAAAAAGTTGGATATTCCGAGATTCATCGACATCGATGCAATAATTCAGAGAAACGATATTAAAGCTCCTTATGAAATCGATGTGATTCTTCAAAAGTGTGTTTCTCACGGTTACTTAATCGACTTCATATTATTGGCTCTTACTCTGGGGGGAATTGTTTCAGAGCCACTTCCAAAAGAGGTAAAGAAAACAGTTGAGTACATCGACCACAAACAAAGTTTTCAAGTTCATAAGCTCGACATTTTGACTAGGAAAGAAGAACGTGCTTTAGCCGCTCTGGAATTGCTCAATATTTTAGATGAAATAGGTGATTAGTGTGCTCTGTGCGTTTTGTGGAAAGAAGGTTTCAAGACATGAAGCTTTTTTCATAGGTGGAAAAGCGTTTTGTTCGCTTTATCATGGTGAACTGTTTGAGCAAAAAGAGGTTAGAACTAAGGCCAAAAAGCTGAAAGCTGAGAGAGAACGGAAAGCACAGAAACCGCTCTATATTTTTCTCGATTCAGAGGTTCGGACGTGAAAGCATGGAGTGTAAAACGTGCGGGAAATCTTTCGCTCCGAAAAATGGAACCCAAAAATATTGTTCTGAAACGTGTTCCATGGTTGCGGAAAAAAAGAGAAGGATGCACCGTTCAAGAGGGGCCTACCATAGCATATGTGCTTATTGCCATGAACCGTTTACGAGTGTATCGCCTTTTGCTCAGTATTGCTCTAGTGAGTGTCACCAACAATTTTATCGGTTTAGAACCATCATTTTCAAGAAATATCAATTTGACCAACAAAAAAGCGATTCTGAATTGAAAAAACTCGAACAGCTAGGAAAAGACTACGTGCTAGAAGGTGAATGATAAACAGTGTATAAACGCAAGGAAAACCCAAGAGAATGGAAAAATCCGATTTTGCCGAATCCATTCAAAGGAGAAAATAAGAGGGTCTAAGAAATGAGCAATAAAGAAGATTTGCTTAGGGTTCGAAATTCTCTTAGTGCCATGGTTGAACGGTTGAAAGACACGATTGAGAAAATTGACGAAGAATTAAAGAGGGTCTAAAATGGTCACGGGAAAAGGCGAACAAATTGAAGATGAAGAGCACCTTTATCCACTTCATGTGTCATTCATTCACATTGGTCAAGTGCTCGGACGAATCAGAACGATAGAAGTAATCGCTCTATCATAATTCTGAACTTGCCTTTTCCTAAGACAAAAACAGAAAGAAAAAGATAGAGGTTATTTGCTTAGAAGTAGGCCAAGGTTACCGTTAGCCGTCTTCAATTCTTCAAGAATGGCCTTGAGGATTTCCATAAGTTCTTTCTCGGTTTCTGGGGTCATAGTTTCACCTCTTTCTAGCTTTTCGTAGTTCTTCTTTCCAATCTTGGCGAATTTCGTCAAGAAGAGAGAAATCGATGTACTCTTGGAAAAGCAAATAGGTTGCTAAATCGCCTTTCCCGTATTTCATTAAAGCTTTGAAGTTCTTTTCCTGTCTTTTCAGTGGATTTAGTTCAAGCTTGTTCATGGTTTCACCTTCAATCAATCGGAACTTTCTCTTTTCGTTCGAACAGTTCTTTTTGGATTGTCGGTAAACTCAGCAAATCAGCAATGCTCTTTTGCATGGTGTTCTTTTCGCTTGAAAGAGTTTGAACTTGTGCCTCTAATTCCTTAATCCGAGCGTCTTTTTCCTTGATTGACTCTTCGAGACTTGAAACCCTTCTTTTGGTTTCGGTTCCATTGCCGTTAGAAATGTCTAACTTTTCATGGAAAACTAGGGGGTATTTCTCTTCTATCTGTTGCTGTAGCTCCGTGTAATAGGTTCTTCTTACCGCTCCGAGTGCGTGGCCCTGAATGAAATCGACTAGCTGAGCGTTAAACCCGCAAGCGAAAAGCTGATTTTCCGTCCATTTTCGGATTATATGCGCGTGGATTCTTCCCGTTGTCTTAATGCCGCTTTTCTTCACTAACCGTTTGAGAATTTTATTTAAACCCTGTTCCGTGTAGTCGAAGAGTTTTTCTGTTGGCTTTGCGCTTTCCAAATACCGAGAAACCCATTCAATAGCCAGAGCGTTGATTATTATGAGTCTCGGTTCTCCGCTTTTGTGTCTCACAGCTAAAAAGAAGATGTGTTCCTTATGCTCTTCCTTTGCTTTTGCGATTAACTCTTTTATCTTTTTCCATTCCAGACCCAATATTGCAGAAATTTCTAGCCCTGTAGAACAACTTAACGAAATTATAGCCTTCTCCTTGACCGAGCTAACGCCAAATACCAACTTTAGGTCACTCGTTGAAAAGTTGTGCGAAGAGGTATCAGGTTGAACCTTCGCAAAAGTGCCGTTTGGAAAGTTTAGCTTATGGTCAAAGTGGTAAGCGAAGAACCCACGAAGAGCGGTCACAGTTGAAAGAGTTGTGTTTGTAACCTTTTCGTTGCTCTCTCTTTCCGCATAGTATTTTTGAATCAGGTGTTTAGCGTCTTTCTCATTCAGTTCTAAAAGCTGTTCGGGTGTCGTCTTCATGTCATAGCAAAAGGCAAATAGTCGTTCACCGTAGTCGTATTTGGTTGCTTTGGAACGCTTTAGCTCTAGCCACTCTGAAACCTTCGGGTGTTCCTTAACCCATGCTTCTACTGTGCTTTCCATTCTCTCACTTCCTTACCTAGTACATGGTCAAACCGACTCTTATACTTTGCCGAAAATGAACCATGCTGAATGCAACATTTAATAATAGTGGAACTCGGAGAAACCGCCTCTTGTCCACCGAACAGAGAAGAACCAAATACGACATCTATGCGGACATAATAGAGATAATCGCCAGAAAAGGGCTCGCCTCCTTGACAAGAGTTTCCTACGGAGCCAACATGCCGGTAGACAGAACAAAGAAAGAGCTGAGCTTCTTGGTCGCACACGGCTTCATAAACGAAGTCAACTTCGAGAACTCAAAGAAATACAGAGCAACAAAGTGGGGACTAGAATACCTCGAAACTTTCAAGCGCATGCGAAAGTATTTCGCCGCACTAGAAAGGTAGGCCACGCTAGTACTTTTGGCCGCCAAATGTTCTCATAAATGTTGAATACTAACGTCCAAGTCGGTTTACCGTTAATCTTGCGTCAACCTTTCTACTACACTCGGTGGCAAGTAGGAGGCAAGAATCATATGGACAGAAGACACCGCTATTCCAGACAGTTTGTGACTACTAAGTGTGTTCTCTCCATGTGCGTCGCCTTTTAAGGGTTCCAACGGCTTACTCACTCTCAACAAACAAACGAGGTGGTTGGAATGGCACGACATGTTAAGAGTAGAACGGGTTGGAACGGGAGAGACAACAATAAGATCGCCCACGGAACCGGACTCTTGGGCGTCGTCCGCAACATCCTGGGACTCAATCAACGTCTAGATACATCTGCATCCAGTATCATTTATGGGCGCATTGAAGATTCCACAAGATACGATCGCTTTGCAGCAGCTACAGAAGCAGAAGTCACGCTCAGAAGACTACAGATGCTCCGATGAGGAGGCACTAGTCACCAAATGTGAGTGCCCCTTTTAAAGTGGAGCAACATGTTTGATATGGAGGGTGTGAATTGACCAACAGAACATCGGTTCCTTCAAGAAGCACGATGACGCTAGGCGATGTCAACGGAGACCTAGAAATTGGCCGGCATGCAACGGTGAAAGCATCTCCGCCACAATCCAAAGTAATGGTCTCTGGCACCGTCTACTGTGAAGGAGACGACACGTTTGAATGCAGCCTATCTGCTGAAAACCTTGAAGCTGAAAACAGCGTGACGGTTCACGGCGACCTAGAAATACGGGACGAGGTTGAAGTTGAAGATGGCAGCCTGGAAGTCTACGGAAACATGACCGCGAGGAGCGTTGATGTCGACGACACCTTGCACGTGAACAAGAACCTCATTGTTGAGGAAATCGAGGTGGGAGGAAGCTTGAAGGTTGACGGGAACGCGAAGGCTGAAGAAGTGGAAATAGGCGGCTCCTTCGAAACGAAAGGCGAAGTCACCGCAGAGAGCATCGAGGTGGGAGGAAGCCTCACGATAAGATCCAAAGCAGACATTAAAAGTTTGGAAGTAGGAGGCACTGCAAGCGTCTCTGGGGGAAGAATCCGTGAAATAGACGTAGGCGGCACTTTCGAGTCGGTCAGCCCCCTGGAATTCGAGGAAATAGACGTAGGCGGCACAGTGAGACTCGCAGGGAAGAACAAAGGAGGCGAGATAGACGTCGGAGGCTCATTCAGGGTTGAAGGAGACTTAGAATTTGAGGAAATAGACGTAGGCGGCACGGTTGAGATAACAGGCTTGACTCAAGGTGGCCACATGGAAGTCGGAGGCAAAGTTGACATCGACGGCTCCTTGAAGCTCTCGGGAAGGCTAGAGGTGGGAGGAAGAGTAGATGTTAGCCAAGAGATCGCGACAAGAGACATCGAGATCGGCGGAACAATCCGCGCACGGAAAATCTCGGCCGAAGAGCGCGTGGAAGTCGGCGGTTCAATCACCACGAGCGAGGGTGTGACTGCGCGCGTCGTCGAGATAGGAAAAAGAGGCGAAGTACACGGCCCCATACACGCAGACGTAGTCATCATCGACAAAGATGCCCGTGCTGAAAATGTTTATGGAAGAGAAATCATGCTGCGAACAGGTGCAAGCGCGAATAACATCTATGGTCAGAAAATCACAATCGAGTCCCACTGCGACGTGTACGGCGAAGTCCAGTACACTGGTGAATTGAGGCTCGGGGAAAAAGTTTCGCTTGCAAAGCAGCCGCAGAAAGTAGACAAGCTTCCCTCTTAGGATGAGCAAGGCTCAAGATTTCTTGGGAACGGCCAGATCAGCTATGTCGACACTGTGCTCATAGATTTGTCTAAGGAACGAGGCTACTGACAAGATTTGGGCCACAATGTCAAGTGACTGAGCCCCAGCAACCTCCTCGATTTTGGCAAACTCCTTCTCAATTTTGTCTCGCATTCCCCGAACTTTCTCTGCCAAATCTATGGCGCCCGTCAAAAAAGAGGTCAAAGCGTCTTCATGCGCCTCAAAACAAATCGCGTGAAAAGCCAAAAACTGCTTCCTAAGGTTTTCATCCAGTTTCTCACCGCCTAATTCGACCGTTTTCATGGATACACGTACGCATTCGTCGCCAATGGCTTCCACAAGGCTTGCGGCCAAACGGTAGTCCAAGCATTCAATCGGACTGACACCCAGCTTTTCACTCAGACTTGGGTTCTGAATTATCGTTCGAAGAATGCGAACAAGAAGGAAGTAGAGCCTGTTGCCTTCATCATCCCTCGCCATCACGCTCTTCGCCAACGAAACATCACCATCCACGAAAGCCTTGGCAACGTCCCGGTGCATACTGGCGGCAATAGTGTATCCACGACGCAGAATCTTCTCAGGCGGAAAACCCGAAGGCTCCAACAAACACTGCAAAACAACGCTGGCATAATCCTCCTCAACTATCTCGAGCCCGACCAAATGGCCAACGGTGTTCTTGATAACGTCACGCGTCTCAAAACTAATACGTTCCTCTCCCTCAACACGAATAACATCAAAACCAAGCAAGTAAGTCCCAATGATTTCACGGCCCAAATACTGCCCAGGCTTCAAAGTGACAACCCGAGGCGAAGGCTCAACACCGTGCTTCGCGTC
>Ga0315277_10006300_pt1 | contig 15566 bp, 12 predicted proteins | sample YL17G05_15_MG_FD_203695 | JGI IMG/M metagenome (GOLD analysis project Ga0315277, IMG submission 203695) | Sediment microbial communities from Yellowstone Lake, YNP, Wyoming, USA - YL17G05_15 | ecosystem: Environmental > Aquatic > Freshwater > Lake > Sediment | place: USA: Wyoming | collected...
TCCGGCCGCGAGTGGGGTTTTGTCCCGCCTGCCCAGGCGCGGAGGCTCATGAATCTCCAAACCCAGGCCGTGGCCGGTGGAATGGACAAAGGCCTGGTCCAGTTTGCAGGCGCGCAAAACGCGGCGCGCCACGCGATCCACGCTCTCGGCGCGGGCGCCCGGACGGACCGCGGAGACCGCAGCGAGCTGCGCTTCCAGAACGGCCTGGTAGAGATGCCTCACCTTCTGCGTCGGCCGGCCGAGGAAAGCCATGCGGGTCATGTCGCTCGCATAGCCGTCCTGGCTTGCGCCCACATCAATCAATAGTAGCTGATTGCGGGCCAAAGCATTGGCGGTGGGCCGGGCGTGCGGCAAGGCGCTGCGCGGGCCGGAAGCAACCACGGTCTCGAAGGCCGGTCCTTCGGCGCCCAACAGGCGCATCTGGTAGTCCAGCTCGGCGGCCAGATCGGACTCGCGCATTCCCGGCCGGAGCTTCCGAAGCGCCCGTTGAAAGGCTTCGGAGTTGGTCAGGACGGACCGGCGAATCAGGGAGATCTCGGACGCGGATTTAATACTGCGCTGGTTTTCCACCAGGCCGGAAGCGGGCTCCAGCGAGGCCCCCAGATACAGGTTCTCTCTGAGGAGCTCGAACGCTTCGCAGGTGAGCTGGGTGTGCTCGAAACCGATCCGGTAGAAACTGAAGCGGCGGGCCGCCCTCATCAGCGCGGGGAAGAGCGGGCCTTTGGCGACTCTTACTTTGCAGTCGGTCTCCTGCGCGGCCTGGATCTGGTAGCGGGGGTCGGTGAACAGAACGGCGCGGTCCGCCGACAAGAGCAACACGCCGTTGCTTCCGGTAAAGCCGCTCAGATAGCGGATGTTGGGAGGCGAGGAAACGATCAGAGCCTCGAGTTTACGATCGCGGAGTTGGGAGGCGAGGTGGCCGCGGCGGGTTTCGAGTTCGCTCATTCGGGGACCAAGAGCAGCTTGCCGGAGGTCCTGCGATCCTCGAGGTCGCGATGAGCCTGGGCAGCGTTGGCGAGCGGGTACAGCTTGTCGATGTGAACCTTGAGTTTGCCCGAGGCTACCCAGCCGAGCACGTCGCCAGCGCGCCACAGCAACTCTTCGCGGTTGGCGGCATAGTGCGCCAGGCTGGGCCGGGTGAGAAACAGGGACCCCTTCTGGTTGAGGAGGAGGGGATCCAAGGGAGGAACCGCGCCGCTGGACTGGCCGAACAGGGCCAGCAGGCCCCGCGCATGGAGGCAGTTGAGGCTCTTCATGAAAGTCGAGACCCCGACGGAATCGTAGACCACGTCCACGCCCCGGCCGCCGGTCAGGCGCTTGGCCTCCTGTTCGAAGTCCTGCCGGGAATAGAGGATCACCTCATCGGCGCCGGCCTGAAGGGCCGCCAGGGCCTTGGCCTCGGTCGAGACGGTGCCGAAGACCCGTGCGCCGCGCATCTTGGCCATCTGCACGAGCAGCAAGCCGACACCTCCGGCAGCGGCATGCACCAGGGTGGTATCGCCTTCCTTGAGCGGGAAAGTGGAATGGGTCAGGTAGTGAGCGGTCATGCCCTGGAGCATGGCGGCGGCGGCGTGAAGAGCGTCGACGGAATCCGGAATTCTGACCAGTTGCCAGGCTGGAACGACCGCGTATTCGGCGTAGGAGCCGCGCGCCATGGCGTAGGCGACGCGATCGCCGAGGGCCACCTCGGAGGCCTCCGGGCCGAGAGCCTCGACCACTCCGGCGGCCTCCATCCCCAGGGCGATGGGGGGCTCGGCCTTGTACAGGCCCATGCGATAGTACACGTCGATGAAGTTGACCCCACTGGCCTGGATCCTCACCAGCGCCTGCCGGGGGCCGGGCGATGGCGTAGGGACATCGACGAGCTGCAACTGTTCGGGACCACCGCACTTTTGAACCACAACTGCTTTCATCCGTGGACCTTTCTTCGCAGATGGACTGTAGCTGCGTAGAGCAGCAGATACAGGATGGTGAACGGAAACAGCGCGAGCCGCGCCAGGGTGCGGACGGCGCCCGCACCGGAGAGGCCCGCTCGAAACAGGACAAAGTGGCTGATGACCTGCCACTGGCTGTAGTCCAGCCAGAAATAGTCGGCGTTTTCGTTGACCGCGAATACCTTGGCGGGGAGGCGTGCGGCCAGCGCCCACTTCCACTTGGTCATCACCGGCTCGCCGGAGCAGATGATTCCGAGGACGGAGTAGCCCGCCGCGCGGAGCTCGCGGTAGAGACGGCGGCGACCGGAGCGCCCGGGGTACTGGGAGATCTGGAAGACGCGGGCGGTGGGCGGAAAGCTCGCGGGAATGCCGGAGTAGCAGGTGACCAGGTCGATGACCAGGTTGGGGTCCCAGCACTGGCGGAGGCTGGTGAGCAGATATTCGGAAAGGTGACGGGACCCGCTCTCGACCAGCAGGACTCGGGAAAAACTGGGGACCTTTCGCCGGAAGAAATAGCGCATACTACCGGCCCACCCAGGGCAAACTACGAGTTTACAGGAAGAAGGATCAGAAGGTGTAGTCCGGCGGCTGGATGTTCTTCAGCCGCAGGTACACTTCGCACTGCGCGCGGTGGTGGGCAGTGTGGACGAACATGTTCATCATCATCTGGCGGCCGTTCACTTCCGGGCGGCCTTTCCAGTCGACCTTGAGGGTCTTGGCCATCTGCTCGGGGGTGATTTTCGGCTTTGGGCCACTCGGTGAATGGCGGCTTGGTTCCGGTGAGCTGCGCAAACCGGTAGACTTGCGCGCCCGCAATGTGGATCATCTGCTGGCCGAAGCTCATCTGTTCGGGATTGGGCTTGAAGTCGTAGTACTCGGCGGGCATTTTTTCAGCGACCTCCAACTCACACCCCCCAACAGTAGTCTTCGACGGCCTTTTCGACGGTTTCGTCCTGTTCGGTGAGGCGCATGAGCTCGAGGCGGATGGCGTCCACCATGGCGAGCCAGCTGGCTTCGATGATGTTCTCGGAGACGCCGACGGTGGCCCAGATCTTGCGGTGGTCGGACCATTCGATGAGCACCCGGACCTTGGCGGCGGAACCTTTCCTGGAATCCAGGACCCGGACCTTGTAGTCGGTGAGGCGGACATTGGCGATGGTGGGGTAGAGGGAAGAGAGGCACTTGCGGAGGCAGAGGTCCAGGGCATTGACGGGCCCGTGGCCGGTGGCCGCGGCGGAGTGGACACCGTCCTGGGTTTTCAGGGTGACCGTGGCAGTACTGCGGGAGCCTGAACTGGGGTCCATCTTGGTGCTGACTTCGAAGCCCACGACCTCGAAGAAATGCACGCCGGGGCGGAGGGCCTCGCGGACCAGAAGCTCGAAGGTGCCTTCGGCGGCTTCGAGCTCGTAGCCGTTGTATTCGAGGTCCTTGATGCGTTCGAGCAACTCGCGGCGGGCGTCCTCGGAGAGGCGGTCGGTAACGCCATGCTGCTTGATCTCGATCACGAGCCCCTCGGGCCCGGGCTCGAACCGCTGCTCGGCGCCCTCTCTGCCGCACAGACAAGATAGATGGCGCAATTCTAGACTTCCTCCATGCCACAAGTGACCAAGCCTCATCCGGCAGATGGATGATCCCGGGGGCATCGCCCTGCGGCGATCCGCGCTACTGCTCTGTCTCTCCTCCCGCCAGTGTCGATCCAATCGAGACAATTCGTTTGGGGCTATTCAGCTGCAGCGAGAGAGCGCCTCAACAAAGCAATCCAAGGTCGGACACTCAAGCCACAACTTTGTTTTGAAATCCATCCCTCTCAGACGTCGATCGCACGCCACAATCCATGGTCTTCACCGACTAGCGCGGTCACGTTGCCATCTACCTGAACCACCGACTTCAGCGATGCTAACACCGACGTGACCTGCTCTGCCGAGAATCTCCTAGACTGCGCCAACCTCGCGATGATCTCCTCGATGCTGCACGAAGCGGGTCGTGATTCACTCAAAAGCTTCAGTAGCACTGCTTGATCTGCATCGAGTCTGATCCTCTTACGCCGATACCGAACAAGGAACACCAGTAGACCGACAATCACGCTTGCCGCGCTCGGCAATCCAGCAGCTATTGCAGCCGCGACGGCACCAACTTCACGGACGAGATCGAGATCCGAATCCCTGATCGCATAGGAGACATGCTTCTCGTTCAAGGAAGCGTGAATCGCTCGAAACCGATCCGGTTGCGCCAGTTCATGGGCAACACCCACGGCAGCGTCGTGGATGAGGGTCGGCTCGACGGTAAGGCCGGCCGCCTCCAAGGCGTTGATTATCGAAGCGATTCTGCTGTCGAGATCAGGATCATCCATAGAACATTGGCCCGGCAACTTTCTATGCTTCAGCCAACCTCAGCGCGTCAGACCACAGGGTTTGGCCCTCTATGTATAATACCAGGCTTGTCCAAATTAAGGTTTGAGGCATGAGGCGACAGCTCTGGTAGGGTTGAGGTTGGGTTCTGGGCAAGAACCAATCTCAACTCCAGGAGGCCGCCGTCAAAGTGCACCAGGCCGAGCGACACGCGCGCGGGTTCTCGTGCTGGACGCAGTTTGTGGCCACGCTGTTTTGCCAGTTGGGGCCACGCGGAGACGTTGCGGGAGATCACTGGGGCGCTGGCGGCCTGTGAAGGCAAGCTGCGCCACCTGGGGATCGAGAAGCCTCCGAAGCGATCGACGCTGGCCTTTCCAGGGATCGCGGATCACATCCGATGGTGGCTTGATTGTCGTGCGCGAACTCGATGAGCGGCTGGGTTTCGGTGATCTCATCTCCCAGCACCTGACAGACTCACGGCGCGGGATGAACACAGAGCTTCCGCTGGCGGACCTGTTGCGCCAGTCCATCTACAGCCGCATCGCGGGCTATGAGGATGTCAACGATGCCGAGCGGCTCTCACAAGATGCGACGTTCCGGCTGATCGGTTCCGAGAAGATCTGGGAGCGCGGGGCAGCGCTGACTTCTGGGCTGCAATCATTCGAGACCGACTTGCTTACCGGAGAAGAGAATCTCGTCGGGCTGGCTGCGATGAATCGGGATCTGATCGCCAAGTCGGAGGCTGTCGATTTGCCGCAGCGGGTAGTGCTGGACGTGGACTCGGCCGAGATTCCGGTGTACGGTCAGCAGGAGCAGAGCACCTACAACGGCCACTTCGAGTTCACCTGCTACCACCCGCTGCTGCTGTTCAACCGCGAGGGCGACTGTCTGGCAGCGAAATTGCGGCCCGGCAACGCCCACAGTGCCAACGACTGGAAAGAACCGCTGCTTCCCGAGATCGACCGGCAGCAGAGGTGGGGCAACGTGGTGGTGTTCGTGCCGACGCGGCCTTCGCCAAGCCGGAGATCTACGAGTCGCTGGAGGAGCGGGGCGTGAAGTACGCGATCCGCATCGCGGCCAACGACAGCCTGGAGAGGGGCATCGCGGAGTTGCTGACGCGGACAGTGGGGCGACCGAGCCACAAGCCGGTGGTCTGGTACAAGAGCTTCCTGTACCAGGCAGCGAGCTGAAGGACGGCGCGCCGGGTGGTGGCGAAGGTCGAGTTCCACTTTGGCGAACTGTTCCCTCGCGTGCGGTTCATGGTCACGAACCTGGAAACGGAGAGCCGGGCGGTGGTCCGGTTCTACAACAAGCGCGGAACGGCGGAGCAGTGGATCAAGGAAGGCAAACTGGCCGTCAAGATGACCCGCTTGTCCTGCCACCGCTTCCGCTCTAATGAAGTGCGGCTGTGGCTGAGTGTGGTCGCCTACAACTTGGGGACCTGTGGCGGCGGCTGGTGCTGCCGAAGAAGATCGAGCGTTGGTCCTTGACCAGCTTGCGGCAGCGACTGGTGAAGACGGGAGGCCGATTGGTGAAACACGCCCGGTATTAGTGGCTCCTGCTGGCAGAGAGCGATCTGACGCGGCGCTTGTTCGGGGCGATGGTGCGACGCATCGAGATGTTGCCGGTGCCGACTGGATAGGGTGCGGCGGCGGGGAAGCAAACAAGGGAAGGAAGGAGGGGGGACGGAGAGTTGTATGACAAATCGCTTGAAATGAGGCAATTCCGAATTGTTACGTACCCGGAGGAGCCAGATCTGGCCCCTTCCTGGGCCGCCGGAGTCGCTCGGGATGAAACGGATGAAAGAAACGGCTCCAACGGAGGCGGTAGGATGTATAATTGTAGCGGCCAGGAGTCCAAAACGGAAATCCTGGATTATACTGGTCTGTGCAGTCAGGAACGATCTTTTTGGCCACATGCCGACCCTGATTCGCCGTTCCTGAACGAGGGTGCTGCCGAAGAATGCAGACACTGCCGGATTCTGCTAATGTCGAGGTTTCCTGCGACGCGCTGGCCAAAATCTGCCCGGTAGAGGTTCACATCGGTCGTCGGCGACTTCTTCGGGAGATCGTCATAAGGTCCGCTGATGTTGATAGTGCAATTGACTTCTCAGACCTTGCGGTACGCCTACGGGGACTAGTCGATCAACCCTGGCCATTGAAAGGCATGTCGGTAGTACGCAGTGCGCACAAGACGGTCATAACAGACATTCGAAATCCGCCGATCGCAATCCCGGTGAACATGTTGGAAGAGACCGGGGAACACAAGTCTGTTCTTGAGCTGTTCTTGAGCGGCCACAGAGTATCGAACACTGAGGTCACGCTTCTACCTCCCCTTGCGGTGCCGACATCGGTGGCATCGGCAGACGCCCTCGCGGCGCTCGTATTGCCAAATGCCCCAGAGATCGCTGACCTGGTTCGTGGTGCTCGAATAGCGATCGATCCAAAGTTTCGCCAACTGGGTTTTCCGGGGCTCTCTCCGATCGACGCAATTGGATGTCTTTATTCGGAGATTCTGAAGAGATTCCCGCACTCGTACGCCTGGGAGCCAGGTCCCTGGAAGGCGAATACGGCCGCACAGGTTGCACGTTCTCCCGCGAAGGTGGTCAGCGAAGCAGCGGCGACCTGTTTGGACACAGCACTGATTGTTTGCGGTGCAATTGAGCGAATTCGCAGACTGCCATTTCTCCTCGGCATCCGGATCGCGGGCAACTCTTGGCACATCGTTGCTGGAATTCGGTTGCGAGACGACGACGTCGGCAGTAGTGCGTTAATCACCGATTCGGCCGTTGTCCGGCAAGAGTGTCGGTTGGGCAGGAGTTTGCTTGTCGACCCAGAGGCCATCGTTCGGGGGCACACGCTCGAACTCGCCGATTCGATTGCGAGAAAAAAGCTGGTGTCACGTGACCTCTTCCTGGTGGATGTGCAGGCCGCACGGGAATCGGACATTTGGCCGCTTCCTATTTCTCATCAACCTAGTCTGTCTCCGGCCCCCAGCTTTGATCTAGTTAAGCCTCAGGTGATTGAGTACCCAGCAGGCATTCCATCTGGCCTCGTTGACGATTTCGCTCGCGGACGAGTGGTGATTTTGATCGGTGACTCAATCGAGCCATCGATGGTACACTCACGCTCCAATCTCGCAGCGCATCTGTCGAAAGAAGTCGACATCGAGGTTCCAGATCTGTTGGACGCTGCGACACTCTTTGAAGAACGTCACGGACGCGAGGCGCTCCTCTCGGAAGCTCTGAGTTTTCTAAAGCAAGGACTCAGCGCTCCCGCAGAGATCTACCGAAAGCTCGCAGAACTGCCAGTTGATACGATAGTCAGCTTTTTTCCTGACGCTCTACTCGAACGAAGCTTGCAAGAAGCAGAACGCCCCTTTCGTCCACTGGTCGATGACGAAGACCTGGTCAAGTTCGAATTCACTCCGGAGAATCGGCGCCTATATCTATTAGGAGGGAGCGGAACCTCTGGCCGCGGCCTATCATTGACGAGAGACGCCTACCACTCCTGGCTTCGTAGGATCAGTCTTGTGGCGCTCGGGTTGAGGGAGCGTCTTGCGTCGGCCACACTTCTTCTCCTCCGCTGCGACCTCTCCGATCTCACCCTCCGAACCCTGTATGTCAAAGCCACAGCACACCGTGCTTCTGACCTAAGGCCCGTGTTTTTAGCTGGTTGCACCGGTGCGGACCAGTGGATCGAGTCGGCGAGTGTCTTGAGCCTGCCCGTTCACGGTCTCTTAACCGCCATTGTTGAAGCCGTGCCGGGCGCCGCCTCGGCTCCACTATCCCCACCCGCGAAACCCATTCACTATCGGCGGGCGCCGTACAAATTTCTCGACTACTTCGAACCTGAGGACATTGACATCTTCTTCGGAAGAGAGGACGACGTCAAACGACTGTTGGCGGAGTTGAGAGCAGCGCCTGGGCGGATTGTTGTTCTCTGCGGTCGCTCAGGCGTCGGCAAGACGTCTTTGGTCAAGGCCGCGCTGGTCGTTGCGCTGGGGCACGATGCACTTCCTCTGTATGTCCGATCCACGTCAACTCCCGAAGACATGGTTTGCGCGTCGCTGTTGGAGCTTGATGCGAATCAAGGGGCAGGTACCAGGAGGAGCCTTCGCGACCTATGCAACAGGGTGGCCGGCGCTCGAAAACAGGAGATCGTGGTAATCATGGACCAGTTCGAGGAGGCTCTTATAAAGTCGTCTGGTGCCGTGCTGAGCTCCTTTTTTGGAGCGGTACTGGAATGTGTGTCTGCCGAGCCCTGTAAATTCGTCTTCGTCGTGCGCGAGGATTTCCTGGGAAGGCTGGCCGAGTATTGCCGTGTGTTACCGAGATTGCTTTCAACCGTTTGCAGCTTGGGCGAACTTCCGCGAGAAGCTGCGAGGGATGCTATCCTTCAACCGCCTCGCCAGTTGGGCTTAGAAGTCAAAGATGAACTCGCGGACGCAATCCTCGATGATCTCTCGGCTGACTCGATTATGCCCGCACATCTTCAAATCATTTGCGAGCAAGTCTATCAGCGAAGGCAAGTACCGAAGAAGATCAGGGTAGAGGACTACGAGTCACTTGGTCGAGCCCGCTTGATTCTTTCTGGCTATCTTGAAACGGCCGTCCGCGCTATGCCTGAAGGCGTGGAGAAGTCCACCCGAGCCTTGCTGGGAGCCTTGGTGACATCAGAGCATACGAAGGACCTCATAACGATCCCAGAACTCGCTGAGCGTTCGCATTTATCCGAAAGGCACGTTCGTGCCTCAATTCATGAGCTCATTCACACTCATCGTCTTGTCCGAGAAGTTCAGGGCGATCCGATGCGCTTTGAACTGTCTCACGAGATACTTGCCGAGTCCGTTTCATCTTGGCTGGATGCTACGGAGCTGCGCGTTCGCACGGTTCAAGAGATTGTCGACCAGGAGACTGCCGCCGCCCGTAAACTGGGTGACAGCTATCGCATACCCGAGGATCGGCTGGCACTGATTGAGGAGTACCGAACCGAATTGACCTTGCACCCCGAGGCAATCCGACTGGTAGTAGACGAACTTGTAAGGAGTTCGCTGCATTCCGAGTTCTGGTTCGACAAACTGAAGAGCACTTCAAACGAGGTTCGAATCGATTGCCTGATATTCCGACCAGCTAGGTCATCCGTCGAAAGTTTCCAAACTGTTCTTGGGTGGGATCTGAGTACTTTGCTCAGGGGCTGCAGTCCAGTCCCTTTTCCGGCCGATGTCGCTCTATCGATATCGCGCGCAGTTTTAACGGCTGACGCCGAGGTGATGCCTGCCGTACTTGCAATGGTCCGACTCGATTCATCTAGAGCAACGGAAGCACTGCTCGTGGCGGGCTGCCGGGACATGCCCTCCTCCGAGATTCGGAGAATTACGCGGGCCTATGGGGGGGGAATCAACGAAGGCGAACCTTGGGACGAAAGCGAGCTCGAATCGCCGGCCGATGAAAGGACGCGACTCTTCGTGGCGCTGGTGCGTGAGGACCCGGCGGTTCTAATCCGGGCCATGGTGCAGGCGTCCGTTGATGATTTCCTGTTGGACGAGTTTGTCGTTACGCTGGTGGCGTTCGTATCGAGCATGGGAATCCCAACATCAGCGAGATCGGACCTAGCGAAGGCCCTCCGGGACATGCCACGGAGGAGGAGTGCAATGTTTGAGCTCATTCGTTGGTCTCTTATCGCCAGCTGCGAGCCAACCAACGAATCCCACGAAAGAATAGGTGAGCTTCTCTCGGGCTCCCTTGATGAGGTATTTCCGGTGAGCACCTCAGACTCACTAAAGAGAGCGTTGACGCGTGCTGTTTCGTTTCCGCTGCTCTCCTCAACCCGCATGACGGTGTCGAGATGCGGTGGGATTGTCGAGGATTGGACGCAGGCCCGATCGCAAGTCGGCCCGTACGGTGTGGTGAATCCAAGCACCTTTGAGTTCATTCTGTTGCTGGCGTTGAGAACTCGCGGTCCAGGGCTGCTCTTTGAACTGTTCAGTTCTGCCTCACCGAAGTGGCTGATCCTGAAGACGCTAGTCGCCCTCGTGCTGTCAGAAGAGTTGCTCCACTTCGACTCATCGGTGAGGAAGACCGTCGTAGAATGCCTAAGTACCCTCGACGGAACCTTTGATCCGCTGTCAAGAGTCCTTCGGTCGTGGCTTGAAGCGAGTTGTCTGTTATCCAACGCCGCGGAACGCCGCTTGCAGGAGCTCATTGAGAGAGCCGAGGTGGAACTGCATCAGACGCTGTGCGCTCAAGCGACCACGAATCTACAAATCGCCCTACTACTCGCGGTCGCGGGCTCTTGCAGTGTGAGCCTCGCGAGCGGTGGTCGGAAGAGTCCAACCGGAATACGGATCGAGACCGTTTTAGAACAGTACATCCCTCAACACCATGACAGTGTCCAACAGGTGGTGGGCAAGATTCTTGGGAGAAGTCGAGATGACTCCGTACTCCGATTGTGTCTGCGGTCCCAGCGTACACCGGTTGTATGCGGTATCCTCGACGAACTGAGTGGATCGGATCGCGAAAGACGCATCCGCGTGGCGGATGAAGCTGCTAGGTTTCTGCGAAGAGGGCCATGGTCGGTCCGGTTGTCTGCTGCCCATGCTCTTGTAGGTATTCGGGATGATGCAGTGATTGGTGTGGTAAGGTCCATGCTTCTGAAACCAAATCTCAGTCAGCAGTATCAGCAACGCTGCGTCCAGATCTTAGCATCATCAAGGCCGAGCATTTTGGCACAGCTTGGAATGGAGCGGTTCTTGGTTGTCAAGGAGTTGCGAGTGCCGTTTCTACAGGCTTTGGAATCAGCGGACCACACCGTCCTCTGCACCAATGCAGAACTCGTACTCCGGCTAGTGGAACTCGCTGATCGCTCCAGCCATGTGGGTCTCCTAGTTTGCCGGATTCTTGCCAGGTGGGGTCCGGGGATCACCGCCGTGCTGGATTCGCTGGCGAGGGACGCTGATGAAAGGCTGCGGGCGGCGATCGACTGTGTTAACTGGGCAATTCGCTTTGAGAAAGAGGAGAAGCGTGGCGCACGTCGTATCGAATGAACTCTGTCGGTTCCTCAAAGCAGGAATGATAGTTCCCGTAGTAGGGTGGGGACACCCGGATTTAGTGCTAACCCCACCACCTATTCCGATCAGACGCCCAGCGGACACTGACACATGCCTGCGCGCGATCGACGATTGGTTGGCAGTGCACTCGCCCAGCCTAATGCCTTTGTATCAAGCAGTGGCGGAGTTGCCGGCGAAGTGCGTTTTGAGTTTCACACCGGATCGACAGCTAGGCAGAGTACTTGAATACCACGATCCGGCCTGGTCTACGCTCCGTCGCGGACAGACAGAGTTCGCGGCCGGTAGCCGCATTCTTATTCCTATGATGGGGACCGCCGAGGATCCAGGCACGCTCGCTCTGACAGAGAGGCATCTTCTCGGTCTCGATCAAAGCCATGCTTGGTTTCATGCGCACGCGCGAGCCACCCAGGCGCCGCTCCTCGTTCTTGGCGTTGATCCGGCAGACAGGCTGCTCCTTAGCGTAATCGCCCAGCTAAGGCCGAAACCACCTTTCCAAAGAGCAGGTTGGCTGCTTTGCAGAGCAATCTCGCTGGCGGATCAGAGGGCCTGGGAAGGGCAGGGCTTCGTCGTTGAAACCGGTCCTCCTGCCCGTTTTCTGCGAGAGATTGCAGGACAAACCTCGGAAATGACTGTGCCGGCTCGCACTTCGAGTGCTTCAAAGGACAGGCGTAGCCCATACAAGAAGCTGGACTATTTTGAACGGGATGAATCGGACTTGTTCTTCGGGCGAGAGGGTGAGGTCGAACGGCTCACGGAGCTCGTGTGCGGACACCGCATTGTCGTGGTGACAGGGCCTTCGGGTGCAGGAAAGACCTCGCTGATCAATGCTGGGCTGCTTTCCTGGGTTGATGGCATAGGTCGTGAGGTTGGACTATATGTGCGCGTAGGGCAAGATCCGATAGCGTCGATTCGTGTTGCAGCAGCAAGGTTATGCGCGCACACTCTAGAAGAAACAGTCTCTCTCGATACGGTGCTGAGAACTCTTCGCGATGAAACACAGCGGCTTCCCATCGTGGTTCTAGACCAAGCGGAAGAGCTCTTTACGCGTATTGGGACACCAATGTTGGAGGACCTAGCTGGTACACTTCGCTCTGCTATTACCGCGACACCATTGATTGCTCGGTTCGTGGTGTGTCTTCGCGAAGATTACTTACCAAGGATGATCTCGATGAGACAGTGGGTGCCCAGCATTTTACAGTGTGTCTTCTATCTGCACGAACTTGACAGAGTACATGCGACCGCGGCTATCCGCAAGCCGGCAGAAGCCGTGGGAGTTCACTTCTCGCCTGTGCTTGCTGAGAAGATCGTTAAAGAGCTTGGAACAACCCTAATCCCGCCGCCTCAGATACAGATTATCTGCAGTAGGTTATTCGAGCAATGTGAAGGGGCGGTTATTGATGAGGCGCTGTACGCCGAGATGGGCGGTTCGAAGGCTCTTCTTCGGAGCTTTCTGTCCGAGGAACTGAGCAAACTAGAGGCGGCGGGGACGCAGATACGCAATGTGTTGAAGGCGATGGTGACATCGGAGGGCACTAAAGAGCCATTGACAGTCCAAGACGTATCGCGGCGGACTAGGGAGTCTGTTCCCGGGTGTCATGGGCTTCTTTTGCAGTTGAGGGATGGATCGAGGCTCTTGCGGAGCATTCAGGTCGGCAAGGAGACATGCTTCGAGCTTGCCCACGAGTACCTTACGGGGGAGATTTGGTCGTGGATGACGCCTGAAGACATCCGCCGGCGGGAACTGGAAGGATTAATGGACCGAGAGGTGCGGTCTTGGCGTCGGTTCAAACAACTGCGACTCGGATTGGATCGGCTGAGGTTGTTTGAGGCGAACAGGCACCTGGTTGAAATCGAGAATGATGCACTTGTTCTAATATTGCTGAGTTGCGTCAAGAACCAACAGTCCGCTACTGCTTGGCTGCCGCTGGTGCGTTCATTGTCCCGTTCGGAACAGGACCACATGGCCGAGCGGTTATTTGAATATTTCAGAGAACGAGACATCTGCCAGCGTAGGGATGCTGCGGAAGTCATCGGGGTTATCGACCATGGGCCTTTGTTGCGCGCCCTAAAGTCTTCAGAAGAGCTCGTTTGCGTAGTGGCTCTGGAGATGATCGGTGGACTGGAGCTTCGAGAGGCAACTGTCCCTATCATCCAGCTTATGCGCAGGAAGGACTTAAGTTCTCGTCTCTGGATAGCTTCGATTGGTGCCTTGGGTGAAATCGGCGGACCGGAAGCTGAAAGAGCGATCCGTGAGGTACCGGCCGAAGCTGGCGACCGAGTGGTCGGCGCCGCTACTAGGGCGGCTGGACGAATTGGTACTCGCTCAATGGTGCGGATAGTTCGAGCAGCGTTGACGTCACACCTCGCAAGCCTTAAAACTGCGGCTAGAGATGCCATTGTGAGCTCGCGGTCACCGCACCTCGTCAAGGGCCTGCTTCGGGATGGCGCCGTGAAAGGGAAGGCACGAGATCTTCTCTGGAAGTTTATCTCGCAGGCAGAATCCCCTTTGCAGGCGTGGGTCGAAGAAGCGCTCCCGAAGCTCGATCTGCCGGACCTGGAGAGAGCTGTGGAGATTCTCAGCTTAAAGCGCACTGCTTTGAAGGGCATCATTTCCAAAGGCGATGCCCAGCGGGCAGCTCAGGCAAAACGTGACGTGGCGGTATTGGAGCAAGATGATGCAGATCGAGCAAGAGTCACGGTGAAAGTAGCTTCGAGTTTGTTAGAAGATGCATCAGTAGCAGAAGTCGTCAAGTGCCTCGGGAGGGGCTGGCATCACCTATGGGCGACCGCGCGACGGATAAGCACTTTCAAGAACTTATCTGCTCTTGTGAAGGAGATGGCGGCGGATGACGACGAAGAAGTGCGATTGTGCGCATTGGCATCCCTTTATTTCGCTGTTTCACGCACGGAACTTCCCGATAGCTTCTACCGAACGGCCATCGACGATAGTGCGCCCGGCATTCGATACATGGCGTGTTTGGCAGCTGGCGATCAGGGTCGAACGTCCGTGGTGGAATCAGTCGCGAAGCTCATCGGGGATACCGGTGAATCGAATTGGTATATTATTGGAATTGGCCCGAGAGTCAGCTCTGCTGCAAGCTCGGCCTTGGACAAGCTACGGCCGAATTCAAAGGTCTGGCGGAAACCGTTCCAGACCAGCTTCGGGACTTGAAGCAACCAGAAGGATCAATGAGATTCGAGTCTGGAGGGGCCAAGCGGGTTCGGTACGACTTGCGTATCGGGCGCCGCAGAGTAGGTCCGATGAGGTGGGCTGGGCCTAACAGGGTGCCGGCTCTCAGCGAGCTGTCAAGGTTCCGTTTTGGGTTCTGCACGATTCAGATACACCGTTTCGCAGGGATGGGGGAGTGAACTCAGCGTGGAACGGGAACTGGAAGATCTGGAGTGAGGTTGATGCTGCAAGGAATGCCGGCGTGAGGGTGATCCACCGAGTTTCGATGCCAACGTTCGAGCTTGCTCACATTCCCGTGGAGCACGATGACGAGGGGCATGCCCACATGCCTGCGGAGAAGGATAGGCCGTGGCGGATGGTCAAGGCGGTCGGTTCGGATGAGGCAATCCGCACAAGCCTCGCGACTTGCGCTTCGTCGGAAAAAACTCCAACTAGCGCATGAGCCGGCCGACCGCTGCTCCGGCACAGGTCATATCTGGCTTCAGCACGCATTGCCCACACCCGTGCAGGCTCTCGTGGCCCTACACGCCCCAACAGTAGTCTTCGACGGCCTTTTCGACGGTTTCGTCCTGTTCGGTGAGGCGCATGAGCTCGAGGCGGATGGCGTCCACCATGGCGAGCCAGCTTGCTTCGATGATGTTCTCGGAGACGCCGACGGTGGCCCAGCTCTTGCGGTGGTCGGACCATTCGATGAGCACCCGGACCTTGGCGGCGGAACCTTTCCTGGAATCCAGGACCCGGACCTTGTAGTCGGTGAGGCGGACATTGGCGATGGTGGGATAGAGGGAAGAGAGGCACTTGCGCAGGCAGAGGTCCAGGGCATTGACGGGCCCGTGGCCGGTAGCCGCGGCGGAGTGGACACCGTCCTGGGTTTTCAGGGTGACCGTGGCAGTACTGCGGGAGCCGGAACTGGGGTCCATCTTGGTGCTGACTTCGAAGCCCACGACCTCGAAGAAATGCACGCCGGGGCGGAGGGCCTCGCGGACCAGAAGCTCGAAGGTGCCTTCGGCGGCTTCGAGTTCGTAG
>Ga0315277_10006301_pt1 | contig 15565 bp, 9 predicted proteins | sample YL17G05_15_MG_FD_203695 | JGI IMG/M metagenome (GOLD analysis project Ga0315277, IMG submission 203695) | Sediment microbial communities from Yellowstone Lake, YNP, Wyoming, USA - YL17G05_15 | ecosystem: Environmental > Aquatic > Freshwater > Lake > Sediment | place: USA: Wyoming | collected...
CCTTGAACCCGCGCCCATCGCATACGCGCTGGGGGGAAGATTTTGCGAGGTCTCGCTAAGATCCACATTCTCCGAGAGATCTGGACAAAGCGATTAGCTCAGAAGCTGCTGGATGCGCTGTTCCATCTTGATGATGTCGAGAGTGTCAGCCTGTACGACATCGAGTTGTTGCTGCCAGTAGGTCGGCTCCGGGAGGCGGCTTTCCCAAAGGATTTCCTTCCGATACAGCAGGTAAACATCCCAGGCCAGGCGGCCGCCGGCCAGTCTAAGCACGCTGCCGAGTTCCTGGCCAAGGCTGGGCGTGGCTGTCCAGTAATAAGCCGCGTTCGGCGCCAGGAATCTCTGCGTACTAGCTCGAGCGCTCTCCACGCTATCCGTCCTGAGATAGGGTCCCCAGATAAAATAGGCCCTTAGATTGGGATTCCGGTGTTGCACGAGCAATGTCTGCATTTCGAGGGCCCCCCGAAGGCACTTTCCTCAGGTAGGCGAGAGCATGAACATCAGGCGGACCTTGCTTCGATTTGCATTGAAGTCGGCCTTCAGGCGCCCGATGTCGTCCTGCGGGAGAATGTAGAGGTCATCTGCGGATAACGCTGTGAGGGTTGGAACCGTGGCGGCGGTGAAAACTGCTGCAGTCAAAAATGTCCGGCGATCCATAGGAAAATCAAACTACATCACAAAGACACTAGTCAATTGCGAATTGCAGACTGCAAATTTAAAAAACAAATCGCAGGTCTGCAATCTGCAATTTGCATTTTGCATTTGTGGGATAAGAACTTTCAGACTCGCGCTATATGAATCGAGGAGTATTATGACAAACCCCAAGCCTTCGGTGAACAGGCCGCAAGTTAGCTGACGCAAGATCTATTGGCTTCGATTGTCACCGCGGGAGGGCAGGGGAATGAGGCGGCCACCACCCGGTTTCGGCCGGAGTTCTTGGCGATATAGAGAGCGGCGTCGGCCTGGTGGATGAGGACTTCGTGGTCTTCTTCGCCGGCCGGGACGCACACGGCGAGGCCCAAGCTAACCGTAACTGAGAGCGATAAATCCGCAACTTGAATCGGCTCGTCGCTGATGCATTTGCGCAGGCGCTCAGCCAGAGGATAGGCATCGTCGGGAGCGCAGCCTTCGAAAACGATCAGGAATTCCTCGCCGCCGTATCGTCCCACCGCATCGTAGGGCCTGACGGATGAGATCATCCTGCGGGAAATCTCGGACAGCACTGTGTCGCCCACCGTGTGGCCGTAAGTATCGTTTATCTTTTTGAAATGATCCAAGTCGGCCATTGCGACTGCGACTGCGCTTCCGCTGCCGCCTGCAATCGCCAGCTGCTTCTTCAACACAGAGATGATCGCCGGCCGGTTCCAGAGCCGCGTCAGGGAATCGTGAGTTGCGATGTATTGCAGCTCCTCTCGAGCCGCCAAAAGCTCTTCCTGCAAGTCCACAATGCGCTGTCCCGCGCGAAGGCGTCCTCTCAGCTCCAGTGGATCGAACGGCTTGGTGAGGTAGTCGTCGGCACCCGCATCGAGGCCGGCAATCATGTCTCCGTGATGTCCCTTGGCCGACAGCAGCAGAATGTATGTGTAGGGTTTGTCTGTCTGCATCCGGACCTTTTGGCAGATCTCGACTCCGTCCAGCCCGGGCATCATCCAGTCGAGGATTACCAGCCTAGGTGCATCGCTGCTCTGGATCAGACGCCAGGCTTCGTTGCCGTCGCAGGCGCTGATGACCTCGTATCTCCATTTCAGGAGAGTGGCTTCAAGGATGCGTCGAAAAACGACATCATCCTCTGCGATCAGAACTCTCATGAAGAGCCCCCGATCTAAATACGTTAAGGGCAGGCATGCAGCGCGCTACCTCCTCCTCCAGAGCTGCAAGTGCCGGTTCAGCCCGCTCCATGTCGCCCTTCTGTCCGGATAACTCGAGATCCATTGCCACCTTGGAGGCGGCGGAAAGCCCAAAAAGGTCTAACGATCCACGCATTGTGTGTGCGGCCCTGACCAGAATTGTGTGGTTGCCTTGTTCGATTGCCTCCCGCATCTGCGAAAACAGCCTGGGACAGTCCGACTGAAACAATCCGACCACCTCCGACAACAGTTCGGCGTCGCCGCTCATGCGCGCCAGAACTGTCTCGGCCGCGAACTCTACTTTCGAGTCGGCGTTGTGAGGAGGCATCGGTTGGGAATGCTCTTTTATGGCCAGAGACTCGATGATCTCCCGAAATTCCTTGGCTCGCACAGGCTTGGCAATGTAAGCGTCCATTCCTGCGGAAAGACAACGTTCACGATCTCCCTTCATGGCGTGCGCGGTCATTGCCAGGATGGGAACATGTTTACCAGTGGACTTTTCCTTTTCACGAATCAATGCCGCAGCTTCAAATCCGTTGAGCTCGGGCATCTGCGCATCCATGACAATCAGGTCAAACTGCTGTGCGTCATAGGCCGTCAGCGCCTCTTTTCCATTGCACGCGACGGCGACTTTGTGGCCCTGCTTTTCGAGCATGCGGACAACCACCAATTGGTTTACCTCATTATCCTCTGCAAGGAGTACGTTGAGCGGTCTCACGCTCTTTGGTGAAGGCCCGGGCTGTACGTGCCGGTCCGCATCGCGCTCCTCCGGCAGGAGTCCGAGGACCCTGAGCAGTGCATTGAGGAGATTCGCCGGCCGAATGGGCTTCATGATCGAAGCGGCAATTCCCAGTTCGCGGCTCTTCGTGTGAACAGCCCCGCCCGCAGTGGTGAGCATCATGATCGGCGTGCCGGCGATTTCGGTGTCCTGGCGAATCTCCTTTACGAGCGTGAACCCATCGACCTCAGGCATGATGGCGTCGAGAATTACCACGGCGAACGGCTTGCCTGAGCTCTTGGCGCGGCGCATCATAGCCAGCGCAGAGTTGCCGTCGACAGCAACGCTGGGTTGCGCGTTCCACTCCAGCAGCATGGCCTGCAATATGCGGCGGTTGGTGATATTGTCGTCCACCACCAGCACGCGGACGTCCCGCAGCTCCGTATGCTCTTTGGTGCCAGGCCGCGGGCCTTCCCCTTCCTGCAGAGCGAAGCAGGCGGTGAAATGGAATGCACTTCCGACTCCGGGCTCGCTGCGCACCCAGATCTTTCCTGCCATCATTTCGACTAAATGTGAAGAAATCGCCAAGCCTAATCCGGTACCGCCGTATTTGCGGCTCATGGACCCGTCCGCCTGGGAGAACGCCTCGAAGATTGTCTCTTGTTTTTCGGCTGGAATGCCTATGCCGGTGTCCGTCACCGCGAAGTGCAGACTGACCGAAGCTTCGGACTGTAAATCGGTGTCGACGTGGACAACGATTTCGCCCCGATCGGTGAACTTGATTGCGTTGCCGAGCAGGTTAAGGAGTATCTGTCGCAACCGGTGGGCGTCTCCCACGAGGGCATCCGGCACATGAGGCAGGATGTTGGAGGCCATTTCGAGACCCTTCAGGTGGGCTCGTGCCGCAAGTGATGCCATGGCGCTGCCGACGGTATCGCGCAGGCTGAAGCGGATGGAATCCGGCACGATCTTACCGGCCTCGATCTTCGAGAAATCGAGTATTTGGTTGATCATGGAGAGAAGAGAGTCTGCCGAATTCTTGGCTCTTTCCAGGTACTCGCGCTGTTCGTCTGTGAGGTTGGTGTCGAGCGCGAGTTCCGTCATGCCGATGATTCCGTTGATTGGAGTTCTTATCTCATGGCTCATGTTCGCGAGAAACTCGCTCTTGGCTCGGTTGACGGATTCTGCCATCTCGATGGCACGCAGCGTCTTCTCGGCCGCCACCTTTCGCTGGGTAATATCCTCCACAATACCTTCGTAATACATCGGCCGCCACGCTTCGTCCCGAACGAGGCGTGCGCTTTCGGAGGACCAGATGATGCTTCCGTCCTTCCGATATATCTGTGACTCGAATTCCGAGATGAAAGATCTCTCTTCGAGAAGGCGTGCGAATCTTGATCTCGTCGTCGGGTCCACATAAACTTCTTTGCCGATATCCGTGAAATGGTTGATTAGATCTTCTGGAGAACTGTATCCGAAGATCCTGGCCAAGGCCGGGTTGGCGCTGAGAAACCTGCCGTCCAAGCTCGTCTGGTAGATGCCCTCGACTGCGTTCTCGAAAATCGCGCGGTACTTCTCCTCGGTCTCCCTCAAGTCAGAGATGGCTCTTATGCGTTCCGTCATGTCGTGAATATGGAGCAAGAGAGCAGTCTTGCCCCCATACTCGATGCGCCTGCAGGAGATCTCCACCGGCACGATGCTGCCGTCGGAGCGCATGCCGTAATCTTCTGCAAAGAGAGGCTCTCCTTCGAGCACTCCGCGCAGTCTGTGGGCGACCAATCCGTGCCTCTCAGGCGGCACGAGGTTCACAATGTTCAGGCCTGCCAGCTGCTCCTTCGAGTAGGCATACAGGCGACAGGCAGCCGGATTGGCGTCCACAATCCTGCTGCCATCCCAGCCGACAACCACAATCGCATCCGGAGTACTCTCGAACAGTTGCCGGAACTTCTCCTCGCTGTTCTGGAGGGCCATGATGGCCTCCTCAGCGCTAATCTTCGCTGACTCCGCTTTTCTTCGGGCTTCGTCTGTGATCGAGAGAGCCGATTGGAGCTGGGCGGTGCGTATTTCGTCTCGGATTCGCAAACCCTCCAGCCGCCGGTAGGTGTGTACACGAACCCAATGAATTACCGAGGAGAGGGTTGCAGCGGCAAGCAATGTAAGTCCGAAGCGTACCCAGTCGGGTGAAAAGCCGAACCTCCAGGCGAGGCATGCCCATCCAGCCAGCGTTGTCAAGAGAATAAGTCCGAACCAAGCTGTGGAGAGAAAGAGGGATCCAGTTGCGATGACGAGCAGAAGGAAATTCGTGGTTTCTCGAGGGTCCGCGAACAACCGCAGGCGGAGAAGACAGTTGAAGAGGACCACTCCTGCCAGAATTCCGAGCACTGGGTGCGCCCACCGGCTTGGCAGGTGTTTTCGCTGGAGTATGATCCAAGGTATGAACATCACGGCCGCCGTGACGGCTGAGGCGGTCGCCAGGGAAATGGCCATTGAAGACGGCTCAAACCACACGTTGCACAGAGCCAGTACCGCGAAAAGCAGACTCCCGCCGGCCAGGATCGACTGGAGGGTTTCAAGCGCGACCTCATCGAACGCGGCTTTTAATTCCGACTTGTCGATGCCGTCACACGACGATTTTGCCGGTGAAGCTATTGGGATGCCTTCGAAGGTTGCCAAGCAGTCCTACCTCGAGCCAGGGGGCAAATTCGCCCTCATTAATCTTCGACCCGCTGGCAGCAAACCTTTAGGGCTCGCGCAAGAATTACTTGGCATTTTGCTGCTGGCCCCCAGGCCCGCTGCCTGAAAGGGCGCGGCGAAAAATCGGGGACATTCCGAATTTCCCGACTTGCTCAGCGGAATCGGACGGATCAGCCAGCGGTTGATCTCTTCTATTCAGCGGGGGAAAGCTGGAAATTCGGAATGTCCCCGATTTTTTCACAGCTTCTGAGGCGCGGAGGCGGGCAGGCATTGAAAGAGCGAATCAAATGGTCACCACAGAGACCCAGAGAAGTAGTCGGTGGCCACGGATCACGGACTACTGGTCACTGACCACTGTCTGTCAGGCCTGCGCCAGGAGACGAACTTGGGCATCTCGCAGTTGCCCTGCCAGTATGCCAATGAGAGCCTCCGCAATTTCCGGCTGCTCGTGAAGAATCTCGAAGAACTCATCCGCTCCTATGCGAAGCAGCTCAGTTGGCTGCAAAGCCCGGGCAGAGGTGGGCTGTGGCTTGCGATCCAGAACGGCGAGTTCCCCAATCGTTTCCTTCGGCCCGACACGGCGTATTTCCCGGCCGCGGCCTTCCCGGGCCACCAGGCCGCTTACCACCACGTAGAAATGATCGCTCGGCTCGCCCTCCTCGAAAATCAGATCATTGGCTGCGAAAACCGCTGCTTCCGCGACACGGGCGAGGGGAGCCAGGTCTTCGCCCGACAGGTGCGAAAAGAGAGACGTTGCCTTGAGAAGGAGGATTTTCTCCATAGTGCTGTACATGGTGTTCTCCTGGTAAGACGAGGCGCCATTTTGTTGACGAGCGATTCCTGGTCCGGAAAAATGCCGCGCCCGGCGCGCCACCGTGGGATCTGGGTCCTGGACTAGAGTGGCGGCGCCCCGTTGGATGTTGTCCGGCTCCAATTCTGCCAGAGCCATCAGGCCGGCCTCGCGCACCAGCGGATCGGCGTGACTGAGAGCCTGCCTTGCAGCAGGAACGGCCGCAGCTTCACGAGCCCTGGCAAGTGAATGCAATGCCAGGAACACGACATAGGGATTAGGATGGTGGGCCTCGAGGAGCATGAATTCCACCGGAGGTAAAATGCACAGGGCGACATCCTCCGATATCGGAAGACTGCTTGGCTCTGACCTGTCTTCCAACAAAGGAATGACCAGCTCACGCAGTGCGGGGTGGAGGAGCTCGTCGAGAGCTTCCATTGCGTCCGGCCGCCGCTCAGGGTCAGCCAACGCCGCGAGGATCAAGGAAATATCCTTTAGAGGATAAGACATTTCGAGCAGACGCATAATGCGCCGCTCAGCGCGTCGTTCCCGAAAATCGAACGCCTCCGCCAACAGCATGGTCTCGAAGCGTGGCCGTGCCTGAGCCCAGGCTCTCATGTTGCCGCAAGCCTCCAGTACCTCGCGCCGGACACGCGGGACCAATTCAGAAGCAGGAATCGGAGCGCGACCCAGGACGGAGCGCAAGCGGCCCAGCGCCGCATAAACTCTCAGGCGAATGTGGCTGTCAGGATTCTCCATGTGGTTTTCGAGGACAGAAAAGGAGGAGTCCGTGGGAATCCTGCTCAAAGTACGCGGAAGCTCCAGGCGTACAGCACGGGGCAGGTTGGGATCGTTCAACGCCTTGTCGATTGCGGCCACAGCAGGCTCACCGACGGCAATCAGAGCCGACATCGCGGCACTCCGAGAGCCGGGGTCGTAGAGCGCCTGGATCATTAAGGGGAGGAGTCGTGGATCGGCTGTACTGCCGGCAGCGCGCAACGCCGCGCGGCGCACGCGTGGGTTGAGATCCCGCAGCAGTTTTTCCAGCGAAAGATAGGCCGATCGTCCAAGTTTTGCCAGAATAATGCAGGCCTCCTGGCGGTTGTCCGGTTCAGGGGATTCTTGAAGGCGCAACAGGCTTTCCCCGGCCCGGGTGACGGCTTCAATTCCCCCGTAACGGATGAGGCCGGAGAGGACGGCGTTGCGAACTTCCGCGCTTGGGTCGCTCATGAAGGGATACAGGGGCGACGGATCTTCATTGCCCAGAAAGCGTGCGAGAGCCGAGAGCGCCGCGGCCCGAACGGTTGCGTCCTTGTCTTGACAGGCTGCTCGAAACTCGGGAATCCTGGCGGAGTCCTTCATCGATTCGAGCAGTTGAATCGCGCGGGCCCGGATCGGTGCTTCAGGCCGCTGGAGGATCTTCGTCAAGGCGAGCCGGAATTCCGGTGAGCGCTCCCCTTGAAGCTGCTCCAGTGCCAGAGCCACCCGTGACGGATCCGGCGCATCGAGAGTTTGGATCAGAATCTTCCGTTCTGCGCTGCCGAGAACGAAAGGTTCTTCGAAAAGCTGCGCTGCCATGGGCCCGGTCAGCCCGCGCTCCATGGACTTCAGGTAGCCTTTGCGGACCACTGGCACGAGGGTCTGCCACAGCACCGTCAGAGGGACGGTAACCAGGCACATGTCACGCACGTCCAGATTCAAGTGCCGAAGGAGAACCAACAGCAGACCCCCGGCGCCGTAAGATAGCGGCTTTATAGCCCCATCCAGAAAGCCGCGCGTCCTGGCTCGGGTGGTAGCGGAGAAAGGCGCGTACAGGGACTGCATGGTCGTGTCGTGCAAGGTGTACTGCAAGCCGTTATCCGAAAACTTCAATGCGCACGCCGCGGCGAGTCCTGTCCAAGCCAGCAGGAAAAGACTGGACGTGCCAAAAAAGACGGGCATCACGGTTAGAGCCGCTCCGACTCCGAGCTTTGCCAGCAGGCGTGGGGTGACAAACAGCTGGAAGGCCATCGAAAGGATGCCCACTACGCCATAGAACATGCTGAAGAAGCGTGCGAGATCATCCTCGCTGTACTTTGCTCCCGCGATGACCTTGAACTGGTAGTCACCCAGCGTGAGCGCAATAAACATGACCAGGATCAAAGCCGAGATTACCCGGAAATATCCCGCCTCAGTCGGGGTTCGCTTACTCGCGGCGCGCCGTTCCGCCGGCACTGGGCCGCGTTTGTCGCCATATCTCGGTTCGTGCCGCAGCAGGTAGACGCATCCGGCGTAGAGAATCATCAAGAGTATCAGCACAAAGAGGAGTTGTGCTGTGCCGACCTGCGTCACGATCCACCCGGTTGCCACCCCGAAGAAAATGGTTCCGAGCGGCCGCGCGGCGCCGATGGTGGAGTTCAATCTCCTCGCCTGCCGGGGCGCCTCCAGGTCGGCGGCCAGCGTCCAAAATTGCAGGACGAACAAATTGGCCGCCACCTCCGCCCAGATATAGAAAACGGGGTAGATCCAAATAGCCTCGGCTCGAACAAAGAACCATACGGCCAGGTAGCTGACGATTCCGATTGCAGATGTCGTGTAAAGCAGGGTCGGCCGGGGTAGGCGATCGGCATAGCGCCCGTAGAGGAGGGATAGAAGTGCCGCAGCTACTCCGTAGAGCACAAACATCCAGGGAAGAGAGTCGATATGGTAGCGGCTGAGAAAAAAAGTGTCCCGGACAGTTCTCCCGAGTACGAAAATGCCGCTCGCTGCGAAGAGTAGCAGGAAAAGAACCAGTGTACGGCGCCCCTCTCCGGGATTAATCTGCAGTGCGTTTTCCAAAAAGCGGATGGAACTGGGTTTGGCCACTCCGACTCCAAATCATCCGAAAAGAACAGTTGGAAGTGGACGGTGCAGTCCTGCTATCTTGTCACGAGCTTGAAGTTCGCAGTTCGCAGTGGGTTTCTGGTAGCTGATTAACTGCGAACGGCCGCAAACAGCGAACTGCGAACTTCTTTCAAATCGAATCGAGTGCCTGGCGGAAGTCGTGCAGCAGATCGCGCCAATCCTCCACACCCACTGATATCCTGACGAGCGACTCGTCGAAGCCTGCGGCCTTCATTTCTTCCTTGCTCATTTCCGAATGAGTGGTGGTGGCGGGATGGCAGGCGAGCGATTCAACCCCGCCGAGACTGACAGCCACCCTGGCAATTCGGAGCTGGCGCAGGAACTCAAAGGCGGCCCGCTTGCCTCCGTGCAGCTCGAATGCGAAGAGCGCGCCGGGGAAACGGCATTGTGCGTCTCGAATCCGGATCTGCTCGGGATTTTCGAAAAGTGTCGGGTAGTGCATCTTCTTTATCTGTTTGTGCGTGGCGAGATCTTCGGCGATGCGCTGGGCGTTCTTGCTCTGCTGGTCCATGCGCAGCTTGACGGTCGGCAGGCGGCCATTCAGCATCCAGCATTCGTCGGGTTGCAGGATGTTACCCAGGATCGCTCGAGTCCCGCGCATGTGCGAGATCAACTCCGGGTCACGCCCGAGAACTATCCCGGCGATCATATCGCTGAAACCTGAGATGTACTTGGTGGCCGAGTAGACTACCAGGTCCGCACCGCGCTGCAGTGGGTGTTGGAAAGCGGGACCCATAAAGGTATTGTCCACCGCAACCAGAGGGCCGTTCGGGTGTTTCCTGGCTTCGGCTGCCACAGCAGCGATGTCCGTCATTGTCAAGGTCGGGTTTGCCGGGGTCTCGATATAAACTATCCGCAGCTTTGAAGTTTTGGCGATCGTTTCATTCAGCATTGATGTCTCACCGGATGGTACAACGATCGCGTGGATCCCGAGGGGTTCGAGTAGCTGGTGAATGAGGTGATGAGTCCCACCGTATACCGGTGTCGTGTATACGAAGTTGCTTCCCGGCGGACAAAAGCTAAAGAAGATCGTGGAGATAGCCGCCATTCCGGAGTTGAAAACGGCAGCAGCGCCAGCTTCGGGTTCGAGAGGAACAATCTGGTCCTCTAAAATCTCAGCATTAGGATGAGAAAGCCGGGCGTATATGAGATCCACGCTCTCTCCTTCCGCCGGATGCGCTCTTCCGAGCGCTATGTCGAACGCACGCTCGGCGGATTCAGGCGAGGAGAAGACGTATGTTGACGATCGAAAGACAGCTGGCCGTAACGATCCGACAGAAAGACGAGGATCGAATCCGCGAGTGAGAACAGCCGTGGGAGGACGAACTACATAAGACGGCTTCTTATCCGTGGTGCGCATGGGAATTACTCCATAATGAGAATGACCTGACAACCTGCGGCTACACTATCACCCTCCTAATCATACGTCTTGGAAATTACACAACTAATTGAGAAAAACGGGCTTTCGTCACGATTTTTCAATTTGTTCCAGGGGCCAAGGGACAAAGGAGCAAAGGGATAGAGGGTTCCAGACGGTGTTCTGTTCCCTTTACCCCTCGGCCCCTTTACCCCTTTACCCCTAAAGTTTGCGAGCGAAGCGAGCTAAGTTCCAAGCAACAGAGCGTGGCGTCGTTTCTGCAAAACTCACTTTCGGAATCACACTCCTCTCATCGGCCGGTTTCACGCGAGAATTGAATTTTGCAGATACGCCCCCTCACTTTTTGAGGGAGTCCTCGTCGAGCCCGAAATAGCGAATCCATTCATCCACTTTGACAGGATCTTCCTTTTCGGAACGGCGTTGCGGAACACTGGAGGCTCTCTTCATCACTGAGCTGAATTCCGCCCAATCCATGGTCTTGGCGCCGGAATTCCTGCAGCGGCTGCGCAAGCCGGCATCGTTCGTGACGACGATTACCTCGGCAGGATTTTGCATTCCGGCAAGCCTCTGGAGAATGGCATCGTCCGTGGAAAGCGGTGCGCTGAAGCGGACCTGGACCCCACGCGGCGGCATCGAGCAATCGGGATCGTCGCCGTCGAAGAAAACCAGGAAGCGTCTGCCGCGGCCTGCCGCATAATCGCTCAGTTGCTTGAGAAAGGCGCGACGCGTCTCTTTGTCGCCGCGTGCCTGGGCGGCCGTCTGTCCGATCAGATTATTACCATCAAACCAGTAAGGCACGAGTACAGTTTGCCACAAAAAACTGATGATTTATGATTGACAATTGAAAAGCAGCTGTAGTGCTGCAATCGTCAATCATCAATCTGCAATCGTCAATTTTGAAGATACGGCCTCATCTTTCTGGTGTACGATACGTCCTACTCAGACAGGAGAGATGTTATGACTAAACCCTATCCCATTTCGAGACGCACGTTGCTCAGGGGCGGTACCATGGCCGCGGCTTTGGGGCCAATGGTTGGTGTCGGGAAGACTCTTGCCCAGGGCCCTTCCACACCCGCCGGAGATTCATGGTACGGGCTGAAGGTCGGCGTGGCTTCCTATTCCCTTCGAAAGCTGCCTCTGGACGCAGCTATACGCGCCATTCAGCGCGTGGGCCTGCACTATGTTTCCATCAAGGATTTTCATTTGCCGCTGAAGAGCACAGCTGAAGAGCGCCGTGCCGTCGCTCAGAAATTCAAGGACGCGGGCATCACGCCCATGAGTTGCGGCAACATCAGCATGGAAAACACGGAGGCGAGCGTGCGGAGCGCCTTCGAGTATGCAAGAGACGCCGGGATTCCAGCCATCGTTTGCAGCCCGCACCCGGATTCTATGCCGATCCTGGACAAGATGGTAAAAGAGTTTGACATCAAATTGGCTATTCACAATCACGGCCCGGGAGACACGCGCTTCCCGTCCCCCAATGATGTCTGGAACGCCGTACAAAAGTACGACAAGAGAATCGGGCTTTGCCTTGACGTGGGGCACACCGCCAGAATCGGCGAGGACCCGGTGCCGGCCATCCGAAAGTGCCAGGCCCGTCTCTATGATCTGCACATAAAGGATGTTTCGAGCAAGACGCCAAAAGGCGGACCCATCGAAGTTGGCCGCGGAGTCCTGGACATTAAGGCGATCACACGCGCTCTCATGGACATGAAGTTTCCATACCTTGTGAGCTTCGAGTACGAAAAGGACGCGGATGACCCAATTCCTGGACTTGCTGAATCTGTGGGCTATCTGCATGCCACGGTTGCATGCTTGCATGGTGCCGGCGCCTAGCCCGGCTGTTCAATCCCGGTGTCGAGGAGAGAGGAACATGAAGAGTTTCATTTCCTGCCTGGCAGCTGCCTGCTTGCTGATTATTCTTGCGGGATTCGTCTTAACAGCCAATTCTGCTCCTGCTGACAGCACCAAGGTTCTCCTGGGCCCCTGGAACGGCAGAGCCACAGGACCCCAGGGGGGCCCGCCCACCGGTGACATTACGGTCACGTTCGAGAAGGACCCCGCTGTCGGCATCAAAGGAAAGATCATTGTGAAGGCTCAGGGCGGGGTGCAATACTCGGGACAAATTTCCAACGTGACGCTCAAGAACAGGATTTTTTCGGCTACAGCAGTTTTTAACCTGGGTGAAAACCCACTCGAGGCGAATGTGGCCGGTCCCCTTAAGGGCAAGACGATCGAGGGAAAGTTCTCCGTAGTCTCCAAGGGTCAAAAAATAGGAGAGGGAACCTTCTCGATAACGAAAGAAACGCCGACAAAAAGTACAAAGAAGTAGGTACCACGGAAACACAAAGTTCACGGAGATTGGCTCAGCTCTGTGGCCTTTGTGTCTCTGTGGCACGACCTTGGGTGCGGCCGAAAGGCTTCATCAGGCTGAGCAGCATCGGCAACAATGTCAGCGAACCCGAGAAGCCTGCGGCCATCGCCATGCTCGTGAACAACCCGAAGTAAATCGTCGGAATAAACCTCGACAGCGCCAGAATTCCGAATCCCGCGATGATGGTCAGGGAAGCGTAGAGGATCGCCAAGCCGATACTATTGTGCGAGCGGAACATGGCCGCGAGATAATTGCGGTCTTTGGCAAACTCCTCTCTGTAGCGGAAGGTGTACTGAATCATATTGTCCACTGCGATACCGCAAGTCACCGACGCGATCATGATGGTCATCATGTCGAGGGATATGTTCAGCCAGCCCATGGTACCGAGGATGAGGAACACCGGGAGTATCGCCGGCCCGATCGCTATGAGCGCGAGATTGAGAGAACGGAACAGGCCTACCAGCATCAGGTAGATCACAAGGAAAACGAGCCCAAGCGTCTTGATTTGAGAGTCGAAGAGGCTTTTGAGCAGATTGTTGTACAGCACGAACAACCCTGTGATGCGTACCTCGTCGTCGGGCAGCTTGAGGTCGTCGCGCAGGTAGCTGCGGAGTTGCTGCAGCATGGCATCACGGCTGAGCGTTGGGCTGGATTCCCGAATGCGCACGAAGACCCTTGCCTGCGAAAAATCCTTCGTCGCGTAGGGAAGGAGATAAGCCTGCTGCATTCGATCGGAGAGTGACACCCGCGCGATGTTGAGCACAAACTTGTTGGGCGGCACGCCGCCGTTCACCCGCGTAAGGATTTCTACCAGGCTATAGAGCGAAGACACCTTTCCGACGTTGGGCATTCCTTCGATGTATTTGTGGATCTTCCGCAGCGTCTCCAGGTTTTGCGGCTCGAGCCAGTAGTCGGGCTGCTTGCCGTTCAAGACTACTTCGAGCGATGTGGTTCCTCCCAGGCGGTTGTCGATCAGCATCAGGCCGCGCGATATGGGCGTGCTCTTGCGGAAATAATCGATGAATCGGTTCTCCACTTTGAGCCGCATCATCCCCGCTGCACCGATCACGAGCACCACAACCGCAAGCGTGCCGATCACAAGGCGGTTGCGCTGTGTAAAAGAGGCCAGAAATGCCACCGGCGATTTCTCCAGAGTGGCCAGATGCCTGGGCGGCTGCGATCCCTTGGGGAAGAGCAAGATGGCGGCAGGGAAGAAGGTGAAGTTCACAGCGTAGGCTAAAGACAGACCAATGGCCATCAGGATTCCAAAGTCCATGACGGGACGGATGCCGCTGATCACCAGTGTCGCGAAGCCGGCCACCTGAGTGGCCGATGTGTAAAAGCACGGAACACAGATCTGCCGCACCGACACGAAGAGGATCTCCTTTTTATCCATTTCCGGAAAACGGGCATGTATCTCGCGGAATCGCACCACCAGGTAGATGGAATTCTGCATGGAGACGATCAGGAGAAGGGATGAGAAGTTCGAGGTAACTACGGTCGTTTCCCATCCGGTGAGGCCAAGGTAGCCCATCATGAAGATGACCGGAATCAGGCACGTCACGAGCGGGAGGAGGATCCACTTGGGTAGGTGGAAGACGAATGCGAGAACACCTCCCAGAAAGAGAACCATCGCGATTCCGAAGACCCAGATGTCCCGCTCGATATAGCTCACCATGTCGGCCACGATCATGGGTAATCCGGACTCGGCAATCTCGTAGGATGGGTTCTGATATTTGCGCAAGATGGCTCGGATCGCTTTTACGTCGGAACGCCGCTGGGCGGAGATCTCGGCATGTCGCGCATTGTACTGGCGGCTGACGAGCGCAAGTCTGGCGGCTTCTGCACGGGCGAGCGTTCCGTCCGCCCTCTTCCTGCGCAGCTGGTAACGTTCCTGGCCCAGCGCGTTGTACGCCTTGTCCGGCTTCATGGTGAGAACGATAGAGGTGGTCTCGCCGTCCTCAGACAGGAGATTGTTGCGCCAGAGGGGACTGGCAGTCAGTTCGTGGTAGGCAAGCTGACGGTCGCACGACGACATGAGCAGCGTTTTGTAGTTCGAGCCCATCTCGTAAAGCGCAACTTTGGGGCTTTCGAACAGGGGTACAGTCAGGATGCTGTTGACCGACTCGATGCTCGGGAGCTTTTGCAATTCTCTGCTCATCTCATCGATCATTCGCAGTACGTCGTCGGAAATAACACTCTTGTGTAGCGCGATTGCCAGAATAATGTAGTCGTCCGTTCCGAACAGTTCGCGGGTGGCGTCGTAGTATTTCAGGTCCGAATCATTCTCGAGGACCAGCGAGTCGCTGGAGGCGTCCATTCGGAAGTCCTTGATGTGATAGCCAAAAAAGAGAATGCCGGCTACGTAGAAGAGAACCACCACGAGGGGAAGGCGCAGGAAAGCCTTTTCATACAGTCGAGCAAATATTGAGATGTCCTGAGGCAGGGAATTGGGCACTGTGAACCTCGCTGCGAATGGACCGCTGCGCCAAAATTCTAACACTACTGTGCGAACACCACAAAGAGCAAGGGAGGTGCCCTGCGATTCAGACAGTAGCGAGTACCCGGATTGCGGGAGAGGCCCGAAGGGCCGCCAGGAAATAGGCCCGGCCGTTAGGCCGGGATGAGATTATATTTGGCAGTCGAGCGCCGAAGGCGCGGTACTGGGACCTATCAGGTGAAATGTGCCGGCCTTTCAGGCCTCATTACCCTGTACGTGCCAAACCCCGCGCTCACGCGCGGGGCTATTCTCTCCCGGCCCTTATAGTTGTTCCGCACCTGCTTTTTAGGTGCGGATCTTTCCCCAGCAGTGTTTAGACCCGGGGGGGCAAATTTTCGCCATTGTTCGTTTTGCCGTTGTTGAAAGGCAGGCGGAGAGTGA
>Ga0315277_10006302_pt1 | contig 15564 bp, 9 predicted proteins | sample YL17G05_15_MG_FD_203695 | JGI IMG/M metagenome (GOLD analysis project Ga0315277, IMG submission 203695) | Sediment microbial communities from Yellowstone Lake, YNP, Wyoming, USA - YL17G05_15 | ecosystem: Environmental > Aquatic > Freshwater > Lake > Sediment | place: USA: Wyoming | collected...
CGGCATCGAGGTCGAAGAACTCGACCATCTCCAGGGAACGCCAGATCTCCTCCCATCCTCCGCCCTTATCCGGCGCGTCGAGGACATCGACCAGCGTCCGCTCCAAGCTCGTTACCCGCACGAGACCTCCGGCGTGCCGCACTTCGCGTATGCCGCCGCCGAGGTCCGGAAGAGCCCGGAGCGTGGCCGGCATCAGGACGGGAACGAACTGACGGTCCTGGAAAAAGAACGGCCTGAACCGCTTCTTCGAGCAGTAATGGAATTTTCGCCACAGCGACTGGGCTTTCCCGTGAAATTGCAGCGCGGCGTGGTAAGCGATAATGGCATCGTCCTGAAGCTTGGAACTGACAAGATAAGGGTCGACATCGGCCATGGCCGGTTCGATACCCCGAAGAAGCACCGCATAAAGCCCGCGCCTTACCCTTAAAAGCCGGCCGGAGGCCAAGTGCAGAGCCAGGAGATTGTTAGCAGTGGCCTTGCTGCGGCCACGGTCCGCGACCGCGGCCAAGAATTCCCCATGGCCGAACACCGGGTGAGAGGCGAGGGTCCCCAACCCATGTCAAGCCCCAGTCCTACTTCTATGACGCAGGACCATACTCGCGTGGCCTATTGACAACGGCTATAACACATGCTATACATAGGATATGATTTCACTGAAAAGGATTTAGATACTTGGGAATGCCCGGGTTTATGGAACAACATTGCACAATCACCCAACGGCCAGGTGACGATTACTCGGACTGCATCAAGCGGCTTCGCGCTAAGCTTGGTCTTACGCAACAGGCATTAGCCGATCGTCTGGGCATTTCCTTTGCAACCGTGAATCGGTGGGAAAACGGCCAGACAAAACCTTCGCAACTCTCGTGGAGGCATCTTCGCCAATTCGAGATGCGTGTTGGGGAAGAGGATGACTCATCTAGCATGGAGCCGAAGGATGTGGCTCCCGCAATTTTGGACTTCACGGCGTCACCGGAGATTGTGAAAGTCCTGGCTGAAGGCGAACGCCTTTCCTTCGGCCACCTCATGAATCCCACTTTTGCCACTGAAATCTCAAGCATTGACCCTTTACCCCACCAACGGATCGCCGTTTACGACCACATGCTCAGACAATCCCGTCTGCGCTTCCTCTTGGCGGACGACGCGGGCGCGGGCAAGACCATCATGACCGGCCTCTACATCCGGGAGATGCTTTCTCGGCGGTTACTCCGCCGCATTCTCATCGTCACTCCGGCAGGGCTAGTTGGGAACTGGCGCAGAGAGCTGACGAAGCTGTTTAACTTGCCCTTCCGCATCATAAGCGGCGCGGATGCGCGGGCCGACAATCCCTTCATTGGCGAGAATAGTAACTGGCTCATCGTCAGCGTGGATACTCTTGCCAGTCCGCGCGTTTTCGCTCGCCTCCAAGCCGCTGAGGTCATTCCGTACGACTTTGTCGTCTTCGATGAGGCCCATAAACTGGCGGCGGACCGCGGCGCCGATCTTCGCGTTCGTAAGACTGACCGCTACTGCCTTGCCGAGGCGATTGCCGGAGTTCGGGATGTCCCCGAGCGTTGGAGCATGGGCTGGAGTGTGAATCATCTTCTGTTGCTCACCGCAACGCCGCATATGGGTAAGGACTACCCTTATTACGCTCTATGGCGGCTTCTTAAACCTGAAGCGCTTTCCACCCAAGAGGCTTTCGCTGAATTCCCCGCTGACAAGCGCCTCGAACACTTCATTCGACGCACCAAAGAAGAAATGGTGGACCTCGACGGGCGGCCACTTTACCCCAAGCGAATTTCCGATACTCTTGGTTATGACCTGAGCCAGGGGGATGTCTGTGAGCAGACGCTTTACGACGAGACTACGGACTATCTCCGCTTCGTCTACAATAAAGCAAAGCTCCTAAATCGCGGAGCGGCGCGCTTGGCTATGAGTGTATTCCAACGCCGTCTGGCCAGCTCCACATACGCTCTTTTGCGGTCCTTCGAGCGGCGGATTGATAAGCTGGGTATTCTTATTCAAGATGTCCAAGACGGCAAGCTCTCCATCGAACAGCTCTCTACTTTCCAGCAACGGATTCACGAGGAGGACGACGTTTTTGAGGCTAAAACGGCCGATGACGAATCCGAAGAGGAAGGCCGCGAAGAAAACGAACTGGCTGAGGATAAGCTCCTTCAAGGCGTGGTAGCCGCATCCTTAACCGACCTTCAGACTGAGAGAGAGCAGGTCAAACAACTCCTCGATCTGGCCAGAAGGGTCCACGAAGAAGGACATGAATCTAAATTCGAGAAACTCCGCGAAGTGCTGACCGATCCCAAGTTCGGCGGCGAGAAGTTCATCATTTTCACTGAACACCGCGACACGATGATTTTTCTCGCTAAACGTCTAAGCGGCATGGGCTATACGGGTCAAGTCGCCCAGATTCATGGAGGTATGAGTTCCCAGCCGGATGCAGCTTCGGGCTTAAGCGATCGGGAAAGGCAAGTCGAGTTCTTTCGGAAACCGATTGCGGAAGGCGGGGCCCGCTTCCTTGTCTGCACAGATGCGGCGGGCGAAGGCATCAACCTGCAGTTCTGCTGGATCATGATCAACTACGACGTGCCTTGGAATCCGGCCCGCCTGGAACAGCGCATGGGCCGCATCCACCGTTACGGCCAGAAACACGACCCCGTCATCATCGTGAATCTCGTCGCGCCGAAAACCCGCGAGGGCAAGGTGCTCAAGGTTCTGCTCGACAAGCTGGAGAAAATCCGGAAGGAACTCCGGTCGGACAAAGTCTTCGATTGCATCGGCCGCATCTTCCAGGACGTCTCCATCAAGCGGTATATGGAATTGGCCGTTACCGAGGACCCGGACGACGTGGCGCGGGAGCTCGACGGCCGCCTGACGAAGGAGCAGGTCGAGGCGCTTTCGGCGCGTGAGAAGTCCCTTTACGGCTCCGGAGGCAGCGTGGCGAATGCTCTGCCCCGTTTGCGGGCCGACATTGAGCAGGAGGTCTATTTCCGATTGCTTCCAGGATATGTCCGCCAGTATATCGAGAAGGCCGCGCCGCCGGCGGACATCACGCTCGAAGGCGACGCGGGCGGATTCTTCTCCTTCCGGCCTTCCCGCCTAGGGGCGATCGATCCGCTTCTCCCGGCGCTGGAACTCTACCCCGAAAAAGCCCGCGAGAGGCTGACCGTATCCCGGCCCGCGGACCGGGAGGACGCCATCTGGCTTCATCCGGGCGAGCCGGTCTTTGAACGGTTCCGGGCGCTCGTGTCCGAGCGATTGGGCGATGCGGGCAGGCGTGGCGCGGTTTTCGTGGACCCGGCTGCCGACCGGCCGTACCTCTTTCACATGGCGGTCCTAACCGTCGTACGGAAAGCCGACCCGGAACTGCCGGATCTGGCCAAGGAGGAAACGCTCGATTGCCGCCTTGTGGGCGTGAAGCAGAACGAGGGCACGGAAGTGGCATTGTGCCCCATCGAGCACTTGCTGCTATTGAAGGGCGGACACGGCTTGCCGCCCTCGGCCCAGCGCCTTGCGATCGCGGCGAACGAAATAAAGGAGCGGGCGCTTGCCTTCCTCCTGGAACGCGTCGCGCGGGAAATGGCCCTCGAACGGAAGAAGACGCTCTTGGAGAGCCTGCCGAAGCGAGAGGGCTTCACCCAACGCGGATTCGACTTCCAGGAGGCGGAACTAGCCGCCGCCCGAGCGAAGCACGCCGAGAAGGCGCGGACCGGGAACCGGAAAGCCATCGAGGCATTGGAGGACGTCAAGCGCCAGCAAAGGCAGCTTGCGGGCCGTAGGGCGAATGCGCTGGTGGTCATGAAGCGAGAATCGGAACTCATCGAGCCCGGCCATCTGACCTTCGTAGCCCACGCGCTTGTCGTGCCGTCCTCCGACCCCAGGGATGTCGAGGAACACGACGTCAACGTGGAAATGGCCGCGATGCAGATCGCGCGGGCATTCGAGGAAGCGGTCGGAGCCAACGTGATCGATGTCCATACGCCGGAATTCGCCCGCGCGGCGGGACTGCCCGACAATCCCGGCTTCGACCTGCTATCCGTCCGTCCGGGCAATGAGAAGCGCGCCATCGAGGTCAAAGGCCGCGTCGAGACGGGCGACATCGAGGTCTCGGCCAACGAATGGGCCAAGGCCTGCAATATGCGCCAGGGCTACTGGCTCTACGCCGTATACGACTGTGCCACACCGACCCCTCGCCTTGTCCGTGTGCAGGACCCATTCGGGAACCTGCTGGCGAGGGCAAAGGGGAGCATGTTGATTGCGGCGAGGCAAGTTATCGAACATGGGAATTGATGAAAAGACAATGCTGCCCTTATTGACTTGACTTTGCATAGGTGAAATATGTATATTATCCTCAATAACCCCCTGAGTAGCTTCGGCGAAAGGGCGCAGAGCCGTTCTCTTGGAACGGCTCTTGCTTTTTATGGGGGGGATTCTTGAAGACATTTCTATACATTGACGCCTTCAATCTGTATTTCGGAGCCGTTCGGGGAACTCCATATAAATGGCTCGACTTGCAAAAGCTGGCGAAAATCTTGCTTCCCAGGCATGATGTCGTCAGAATTAAATATTACACCGCGTTGGTAAACGCGAGACCTCATGATCCCGATCAATCCTTTCGGCAGAGAGCATACCTTCGAGCTTTGAAAACATTGCCGAATCTGGAAATATTCTATGGGCATTTTCCTCACCCATGTCGTTAAAATGCCTCTCGTAAATCCGGCACCCGAATTGCCGCAGTTGGTCGAGGTAGTGAAAACGGAAGAAAAGGGTTCTGATGTCAACCTGGCATCCCATCTTCTTTTGGATGCATTCCGGAATCGTTTCGAGTGTGCAGTCGTTATGACCGGTGATTCGGATCTGTTGACACCTGTTCAGATCGTCATGGAAGAATTGAGGAAGCCTATGGGCGTAATAAACCCACAAAAAAATCCTTGTCGTGTTTTAGAGCGACAGGCGACTTTCTACAAACACATAAGGATTTCGGCGCTCAAAAAAGCCCAATTTCCTTCTCAATTGAAAGGCGAAAAAGGTTTCGTTTTAAAACCCGGTGAATGGTGACAACAATGGCCGATATTCCCCGCCTGATCGAGCACGCCTTTCCGTTGAAACAGACTTCGCTGAACTCGGTCCATGAGAAGAATGTCCGCCATGGGCACATCTCGACGCTCCACATCTGGCCCGTGCGGTGGAGGCTTGCGGTTTGCCGGGCGGAGACGGGCGACATCGAGGTCTCGGCCAACGAATGGGCCAAAGCATGTAATTTGCGCCACGGATATTGGCTTTATACAGTTTATAGCTGCGCTACGCCGACGCCGCGCCTAGTTCGCGTACAGGACCCGTTTGGGAAACTTCTGGCGAGGGCAAAGGGCAGCATGCTTATTAGCCCTCGCGAGATTGCAGAGGCAGCGGAACACTAAGCCACATTAAAAACGAGGTTAATGAAAATGCAAATACGCCATCTTCGGATCGAACGCTTTCGCGGCATCGAGCTGCTTGATTGGCGAACCAATGGGGACCTGATTTGCCTGGTCGGACGCGGCGATTCGACCAAGAGCACAGTTATCGAGGCGATAGAACTTACCCTTTCACCGAGGTGGGACTACTTGTTTGACGACTCTGACTTCTATGACGCCAACACGGATTTCCCAATTGTTATTACTGCGACCGTCGGTCAGCTGCCAGACGCACTGCGGGCGGACAACAAGTTTGGTCTCGAAATCAGGGGATGGAGTCAGGCCGACGGAATTCGTGATGAGCCTATAGAAGGCGATGAAGCTGTTCTCTCGATCCGGTTGAAGGTGGATTCATCCCTGGAGCCCGAATGGACCGTTATTAATGACCGGAACCCAGAAGGTCGAACGATTTCCTACAGGGACAGACAACTCTTGGGTGTTCTTATGCTCAGTCCATTTATAGACCGCCATCTTACATGGAATACCGGGACGGTCTTATTCCGGCTCTCTGGAGATTTGAACTCGCTTCGGGGAATACTGGCCGAAGCTGGTCGCGCTGCCAGATCGGCTTTAACGTGTGAAGCAGTGCCGGTGCTGACTGAAGCCGCCTCCAGGGCGCAAGAACTTGCGAAGGGTCTGGGCGTCGCACCAAGAAAGAGCTATCGTCCTGCCCTAGACATCCATCGCGTCAATATCGGCCAAGGTGCGATTTCCCTCCATGACGGAGAAATTCCGCTAAGAAGGGCTGGGTTGGGGACAAGGCGGTTACTTACCTTCGCACTGCAGCGTGAGGTGGCTAAGTCGGGCGGCATCACCCTCGTTGATGAGATAGAACATGGTCTGGAACCCCATCGAATTAGATCCCTGGTGAGATCTCTCCGCCCGGATAAAAGCCGTGGTCAGGTGATTATGACGACGCATTCTCCTGTTGCCATCCAAGAGCTGGCCGTATCCTGCCTGAGAATTGTACGCTCATCAGAGGGCATAACGAAGATCCTAGAAGTCCCGGATTCGTTGCAGGGTGTGGTGCGGGGAGCCTCCGAAGCTATCCTTGGCCGCAAAGTAATCGTCTGCGAAGGCAAGACCGAGATTGGATTTTGCCGTGCGCTTGATCAATTTTGGTCGCAGAGACAGGGGAAAGAAGCTTTCGCATACATTGGCGTTGTGCCAATAGCGCCGCTGGAAGGGGGTGGAACATCGAGGGCACCACAGTATGCGATTGATATACGCAGACTCGGATATAGCGTCTGCTTCCTAGGCGATTCAGACCGCGAGCTTAAGCCTGATCCTCCAGCAATGCATTCGGAAGGAATTCGGGTGCTACTTTGGGCCGATAGGATGTCTATTGAGGATCGTGTCGTGCGGGACCTGACCTGGGAGGGGGTGATCGCGGTGGTAGCGATTGCCGTTGAAGAAAAAAATGAACAAAGTGTAATTGATGCCATAAAGCTTCGCCTTGGACCAGGGCACCGTTTCCCTCAAGGCGAATTTCGTGCGTGGCAAGACTCGATCGAATTACGCAATGCCATCGGTAGTGCTGCCAAGAGCGCTGGGTGGTTCAAACGGATCAACAGCGGTGAGCATATGGGAGAGGTTGTTTGTAAATATATCGACCGTATTGCCACGACTGATATAGCCCAAAAGATATTGCAGCTTCGAGAGTGGATTGATGTCAATGACTGATGCGGCAATGCTCGCAGCTTCCCCCCGAGCCTTCGTCGCTGCTGCTGCGGGGTGCGGAAAGACACACCTGATTTCCGAAGCAGTTTGTCGCTATGGTTCTCGGAGAGACTTAGTACTTACCCACACCCATGCCGGGGTGGACGCGCTTCGCCGGAAGGTGCGTTCATTTGGGAGCGTTGCTTCGGGCTTTACAGTGGACACCATTGCAGGCTGGGCCCTTCGGTATGCTTCGGCATTTCCCAGAACCTCTGGTTTGCGATGTGCGCTGCCAAAGACTCCTGATGAGTGGAATAGTATCTACGAAGCTGCCCAGAACTTACTAGTTCGAGACCCTATACGTGAGGTACTTCGAGCTTCCTACTCGGGCGTGTATATCGATGAGTATCAGGACTGTACGATTCAACAGCATGGGCTCGTGATGGCCATCGCTGAGGTTATTCCTACGAGAATCTTGGGTGACCCTCTCCAGGGGATCTTTGATTTCGGGCAGAATAGGCCAGTCGATTGGGATCGAGATATCCGGCCGAGTTTTCCGGAGCTACCTGCGTTGATTCGGCCGTGGCGGTGGGAGGAAAAGAACCCTCAGCTAGGTCAATGGCTTGCCTCTGTGCGTCAAGACCTACTTCAAGGGCGTCCTGTCAACCTTGATGGTGCCCCTGTCCGATGGGAAAGGTTACCTGCGACCAAGCAGATTACAGAGCAAATTAATGCCTGCTTTGATATCTCGAGGCAGGCCCAAGGCACAGTGGTTGCGATTCATGGGCTATCTCCTCAATGCCATTTCGTCGCAAGCCGACTGAAAGGTTTATATCAGTGCGTCGAGCCAATCGAGGCCCCGGACCTCTTCCAGAGCGGGGCGGCTATTGAGGCAGCGCACGGTCCAGCTCGGGCAGCCGCAGTAGTCGATTTCGCTAGCAAGTGCATGACGCGAGTGGGAACAGCGCTTCGGCGAGTCAGAGATTCGTATCAATCTGGAACAATCCCGCAGACCCGGCAAGGCCAGCTTTCTGCTGTCTTCGCAGCTTTGCGCCGAGTTGCGGAGGACGATTCATTCTCCGCTGTCATTACCGCTCTGGAGCTCATTTTGTTTATCCCACAAGCAGTGATGTATCGTCGAGAGCTTTTCGAGGAAATGATCCGCGGGCTCCGATCTGCTAAGGCGAACGGGAGTGGATCGCTGCCCGACGCTTTGTGGTTAGCCCGCAATCGGACTCGATTCGTCGGCCGGCGGCTTGGGCGTTGCGTGGTCGGAACCACCCTTTTGGTGAAGGGTCTCGAATTTGATCATGCGATAGTTCTCGATGCGGACGACATGGAAGGAAAGAACCTCTATGTAGCATTGACTAGAGGGGCCCGATCACTGACGATATTCTCGCGTAGCCAGACCATCATACCCAAATGCAAAAAAAGAAGGTGACGGAATGAACGATTCTCCGCGTTTGATCGAGCACGCCTTTCCCCTGAAGCAAGCGTCTCTGGACTCGGTCCATGAGAAGAACGTCCGGCATGGACATATATCCACACTGCACATTTGGCCAGCGCGGCGGCCGTTGGCGGCCTGCCGGGCGGCGCTCATCGCCACGCTCCTGCCCGATCCCTCATCGCAACCTAAGCCCGAAGGCATGAGCGCCGAAGAGTGGCAAAAAGAGATTTGCCGCCGGCGCCAGGAACTCTGCGAGAAGATCGGCGGCAAAGTGGTCAAGAAGATCGAGCGGAAGAAGATGCCCAGCGGCGAGACGGTCGAACGGGAGAAGGAGATCACGGAGGGAGGCATTCTTCACTGGAAGCGCGAAACGGAGAATAAGGAAGTTCTCGATTGGTTCCGCCGGGAGATCCGCAAAGCTTACGGCGGGCGGGCTCCAAAGGTCCTGGACCCATTCGCTGGCGGTGGGGCCATTCCGCTTGAAGCGATGCGCCTGGGTTGTGAGGCCACCGCCGTGGATATCAACCCGGTAGCGTGGTTCATCCTGAAATGCACGCTCGAATACCCGCAGAAACTGGCCGGAAAGACCCTGCCCCTGCCGGACTTTATTTTCGAGGATGAAGAATTTATGGATGCCTTTTACAAGGCACACCCGCACCTCGTCGGCAGGACAAAAAAGACCAAACGGCAGAAGAAAACGGAGGAAACCATTCCGGGGCTCTTCGACAAGCCCGATTCCGGCCGCACACCCAAGGCCGACCTCGCCTGGCACGTTCGGGCGTGGGGCCGGTGGGTGCTCGACCATGCCCGACGCGAACTCGCTCACTTCTATCCCATTTATGCCGATTTTGAGCACTTACCATTGACAGGCATAGAGAAGAGAAACGGCATTGTCCCGAAGCCGTTCGAGAAGCGTCTAATGCAGCTCGTGGCGATCAAGGAAGACGGAACGGCGGATGTTGATGCTCTCAATGCTGAGTTCAGCTTTGAGTACTTGGCAAATAGGCGTAACGCGAGATGGGTGGCCAAACCCACCGTGGCTTATCTTTGGGCGCGGACGGTGAAGTGCAAGAATTGCCGGGCGACGATTCCGCTTCTCAAGACCCGTTGGCTCTGTAAGAAGGACCGGAAACGGGTGCTCCTCGCAATGGAGCCGAACCACGAGAAAACGGACGTTGTCTTTGGTATCGAATCGAACGTTCCGGCCAAGGGCGGGAACACCGCCCAGCGCCGGGAGCACGACAAGCGCATCGGCGCGGGGACGATGTCGCGTTCCGGGGCTAAGTGCCCCTGCTGCGGCGCGATCATGACGAGGGAGGACTTGCGGCAAGCAGGGCAGAGGCAAATCTTGAGGGAAGTGATGACTGCGGCTATCGTTAGCGGTCCCCAAGGAAAAGAATACCGTTTGCCAAGTGATGCGGAGATGGAAATTGCTTTAAATGCAGGAAATGAGGTTGCCCGATTGTTTGCCAGCCTTCCTCTTGGGGTTCCAGACGAACAGATTACTGTTGACGCAAAGGGCAATACTTGGTGCGTCCTCTATGGAGTTGACAGGTTCAGTAAGATCTTTAGCAGTCGTCAACTCCTAGCCCTGGGGACCTTTACGAAGATTACCCGAAATTTAGCGGCGGTTCTCAAAGAAGTGGACTACACGGTGGACTGGGTGAAGGCTATTGTAACGGTCTTGGCAATTTGCGTGGATCGTTTAGCAGACCGCAACAGTAAGATCGGTTGGTGGCAGACAAGTGCCGAGAAGATTGGTCCGACGTTCACGCACTGGGCTTTGCCAATGACCTGGGACTTCGCAGAAATTTCGCCGTATGCCGATGTAAGTGGCTGCTATTGCCAGGCGGTTGAGTGGGTTGCTGAGGTCGTAGAGCACCTGGCACGAATGGAATTTCAGCCCCACTGCATTAGCATCTCAAAGGAATCAGCAGTTGCTCTAGCAATTTCGGACGTAGACTTAGTCATTACGGACCCACCTTACTACGACGCCATAGGCTACTCTGTGTTGATGGACTACTACTACATATGGTTACGTCGAACCTTGTCGGGTCTATTCCAAGATATTGATGTTGCGTTCACTGAACCACTTGCTCCAAAATGGGACCAATGCCGCAACGATGGCGAACTCATCGACGATGCCAGTCGTTTTGGAGGAGATAAAAATGCCTCGCGGGCAGCATATGAAGATGGCATTTATAGGGCATTCGTTTCCTGCCAGAAAGCCCTCACGCCACATGGATACATGGTGGTCGTGTTTGCCCACAAGAATCCCGATGCTTGGGGGACACTTGTATCCGCGATCATCCGAGCAGGCTTCGTCGTCAGTGGCAGTTGGCCTATTCAAACAGAGCGGGTTGGCCGGACTCGTTCGGTATCGTCTGCCGCGCTTTCTTCCTCCGTCTGGCTCGTATGCAAGAAACGAGCGATGACCGCCCGGCCCGGTTGGGACAACCTAGTTCTGGAGGACATGCGCCGGAATATCCGCGAAAAATTGCGCGAGTTTTGGGACGCCGGCATCCGCGGGCCGGACTTCGTCTGGGCGGCGACAGGTCCAGCGCTCGAGGCTTACAGCAAACATCCGGTGGTCAAGAAGGCCAACGACCCCGGCCAAGTGATGCCTGTCTCGGAGTTTCTTACCCACGTCCGCCGGATGGTCGTGGACTTTGTGGTCGGCCGCGTGCTCTCAGGCGACAAAGATGATGGCGCGGAACTTTCCGCCGCCGATCGTCTCGACGAGCCGACCGCATACTACCTCCTCCACCGCCACGACTTCGGCCTGGATGAAGCCCCGGCGGGAGCTTGCATCCTTTACGCCATCTCGTGCGGCGTCTCGGACAAAGAACTCTCCGATACCTGGGACCTCATCGGCTTCACAAAGGGGAAGGCGGCGGATGACGAGGAACCGGAGGAGGCGGACGCCGATGCGGAAGCTGATACCGAGACCGAGGATGATTCCGGCAACAAAGTAAAGCTCAAAACCTGGGCGCAGCGCAAGAACAGATCGCTCGGTTTCGATGCCCCCGGCGGCAGGCCCGTTCCGCTCATTGACCGGATTCATTGCCTGATGCACCTTTGGAAGGGGGGCGACGTTCACAAGGTGGACGAGTACCTCGACGAGAACGGCCTGCGGCGGCAGGAACTCTTCAAGAGGCTCCTGCAATCGCTTATCGAGCTTTCGCCGCACGGAAGCGAGGAGCGGTCGCTTCTCGAGTCCATCAGCAACCATATCGGCGCACGGGGAGCGGTGAAGGACGAAAAGCAGATCTTACTTTTCAAGAACGATGATAATGAGGAGTCAAATCATGGCTAAACTGCCCTGGAAGCCCTGGCATGAAGTGGTGAAACTGCGCGACGAATTGCGCTCCGGCGATCTGCCTCTTCATATGTTCGCAGCGGACCTCTACGAGGTCATGATGCAGCGCGGGAAGAGGCCTATCTATGAAAAGCCGCAGGAGTTCTTCGCGCTCACCTTCCCGACCTACAATCTGCGTCAACTCGTGCGAGACGTGGTACTGCGCTTGGCGGGGAAGAACGATAAGGCCGTTCGGCAACTCGAGCTAACCTACGGCGGTGGTAAGACCCATACGCTGATCACGCTTCGCCATCTCGTTCACGATCCAGATAAACTGCCGAATCTGCCTGCCGTAGCCGAGTTCGAACAGGCTATCGGACAGAAGCCCCCCAAGTGCCGGGTGGTTGGGCTCTGCTTCGACAAACTGGATGTGGAGAAAGGCATGGAGATCTTGTCGCCTAGCGGCAAGGCCAGGACGCTCAAGCATCCCTGGAGCGTTCTGGCGTACCAAATCGCGGGGGAGGACGGTCTCAAGCTCCTGCACGCAAACGGCAAGGCGGAGGAGCGCGTTTCCGCTCCCGCAGAGAACCTGCTCACGGAGCTTCTGGGAATGCCGGGCAAGGACGGGTTTGGAACGCTGATACTAATCGATGAAGTGCTCATGTATGCGCGAGAGAAAGTGGCATTTGACTCAGAATGGCGAGCGCACCTTGTAAATTTTTTTCAATATTTAACTCAGGCGGTAGTCAAGGTGGACCGATGCTGCCTCGTCGCGTCGCTTCTGGCGACCGATCCGCGCAAGAGCGACAAACTCGGCCGCGAGATTCAGGCGGAGCTTTACGACATCTTCCAGCGCCAGCGCGAGGAGGCTGTTGAGCCGGTGGCCAAGGAAGATGTGGCCGAGGTTCTACGCCGCCGGTTCTTTGCGCCGGAATCGCTTAGGGACCGTGAGTCCTTCCGCCAGCACGTCGCGGCCGCCCTCAAGGGAATTCAGGCCGTCGACGATCATACGGCCAAGTCGGGCGCGGAGGCCGAGGAACGCTTCCTGAAGAGCTTTCCGTTCCATCCCGACCTGACGGAGGTACTATACTCGAAATGGACGCAGCTTGCTCGGTTTCAGCGTACGCGCGGCGTTCTGCGAACGTTTGCCCTGGCGTTACGCGAGGCAGAGAAATGGGACGTGAATCCGCTTGTCGGTCCCTCCGTCTTCTTGGCTCCCCCCGATAGGGAAGGAATTTCAGATGCCATGCGGGAGATGGTGACGGTTGCGGACACCGAGGAGTGGGAAGGCAAGAAGCAGGCGTGGACCGGTATTCTCGACAACGAATTCTCGCAGGCTAAACAAATCCAATCGGAGTCCGTCGGACTCAAGTTCCGGGAGGTCGAGCAGGCAGTTGTAGCGACCTTCCTGCACTCACAGCCGATCGGGCAGAACGCCAAGACCAGCGATTTGGTAGTCCTTCTTGGTTCCACCCGGCCCGACAAGATCGAGCTTGAGAAGGGGCTTTCCCGCTGGGCTCAGAAGAGTTACTGGCTCGACGACCTTTACACCACTGTCGGCGAGGGTCAACTGCCCAACACATGGCGGCTCGGCAATCGTCCCAATCTTACGCAGATGCACGCGGTTGCAGCCAAGAACTTCTCGGATGAGATGGTCCGCGCTCGTCTGCTTGATGACATCGGCAAGGTGAAATCGCTTACGGCCAACGCTTCGGCCGCCGGAGTGCGCGTTCACACCTTGCCCGCGAGATCCAAGGACATCGAGGACGACGGCGCGTTCCACTTCGCCGTTCTGGGCCTGAGCGCGGCGTCGGAGTCCGGCAAACCGAGTTCTGAGGCCAAGCGCTTCCTTAACGAGACAACGGGATCGGATCGACCCCGCGTGTACCGAAACGCCGTGCTTCTTCTCGTACCGTCAAAGGACGGTCTCGAATTGGCTATGGCGCGTGTGCGCGATTACCTTGCTTGGGAAATGGTTCGAGAGGATATTAAGAAACAACAAAAGGACGGGGACGTTGATCCCGCCCGGGCGCAGACGCTACAAATCAATATCGACAAGGCCAAGGGTCGCATTCCAGACGCGATTCGACAGGCCTATTGTATCGTGGTGACAATCTCCGAACAGGATGAGGTCCAAGCATTCAAGATCACGATTAACGGCGAGCTTCATTTTAACGTCATTAAGGCAGACAAACGGGCGCGTGTCCAGGATACGGCCATCACCGCTGAGGCACTCTTGCCGGACGCTCCATACAACCTCTGGCGGGCGGGAGAGACATCGAGGCGCGTTAAGGATTTGGCCGGGGCGTTCGCCCAGTTTCCTCATCTACCGAAGATGCTCAAGTCCAGCGCCATTCTCGAGACGCTGGCTGACGGTTGTGAGAAGGGCACGTTCGTCTTGCGGCTTGTCCGCCCAGACGGAACTTCACGCACATGGTGGATGAACCGCCCGGACGAAATGGCGCTCAATGATGCCGCTCTTGAGCTTATCTTGCCGGAAGCTGCCGAATTGGTAGAGATGACCCCCGCACTCCTTACGCCCAAGAAACTGCCGGAATTGTGGCCGGGCGAGGAGATCTCGGTTAAAAGCGTAACGGATTACTTTGCGGGCGGAAAAGTGGTCCAGGTTGACCGGGGCGGATACTTGGAACCTATGTCCATTCCCAAGGTCAGTAGGGGAGTTTTGGAAAAAGCCATTGGCGTGGCAGTCGAAAGCGGCGTTCTATGGATGCTATCGGGGCCCGCCAGTATTCTCGGAGAGCCGATTCCAGCCGGCGTTCTGACCGCGAACGCCAAGCTATGTTCCCCGCCCGCAGTCATCGCCGCGGCGGAAGTCCTGCCGGAAAACCTTCCCGACGCCTGGAGGGACAACGGGGCTTCGGGGCTATCTTTCACCACGGCGCTTTCTATCAAGTCGGGGAAGACACTGCCTTGGAAGACCGTCAGGGACGCCATTCATGGGGCTCTACAAGGGCGGTTCTTAAGAATCGCCGAAGACTCCGCGGCATGGCCTTGTGATTTCCCGGCGGCACAGTCCGCAAAGTTCCAGGTAATGACGGCCGCAATGGGCGGCGGTGCTAGCGGCGGTGTGGGCGGGACCGAAGTCTCATCCCCCAAGATGCTCGTAGCGAGCGCCGAATTCGAACCGTCCGAGATTCAGGATCTCGGCGACATCATCCCCGATCTGCTCAAGCTCAAGGCCAAAGCCAACACACCGTTCCGGTTCCACATCCGCATCGAGATGGGTGATGGCAAGGTCATGCCCTCGGCAGACGTCGCCAAGGAAGCTAACGTTCTCCTCAAAGGCGTAAAGGAAGGATGGCAATTAAGCTGATTAGGCAAGCGTAGAAATCCTTGCGCTAATTCTATAAACAATATGAATATAAAGATGAATAAGGAGTGAAAAAATTACTAATGAGAGTTTGCGTTTGCATAATGCTATTGATCAATGTTTTCTTTTTCAGGAGGGGCTTCTTTTGCTTTCCCGCGTTCCACTTCCACGGATGCTTGCTTAAGGAAGTCTATCAGAACTCCTAATTGTTCATCTGCCGTCAGGGAGAAAAAGTGCTTCGATTCGAGATCAATCGAGCTTTTTGATGTCGTTGATATATATCCGAAATTATTCTCATATACAACAACAAGCGGTTTTTCATATCGGACGCCAAAGAAAAAATTGTAATCTATGTACAAACCAACCCAAGTCCAGCCCTGTG
>Ga0315277_10006305_pt1 | contig 15562 bp, 12 predicted proteins | sample YL17G05_15_MG_FD_203695 | JGI IMG/M metagenome (GOLD analysis project Ga0315277, IMG submission 203695) | Sediment microbial communities from Yellowstone Lake, YNP, Wyoming, USA - YL17G05_15 | ecosystem: Environmental > Aquatic > Freshwater > Lake > Sediment | place: USA: Wyoming | collected...
ACTTCGTCGGCGCCAGAATTGTCGCCCTGGGCGGCGCCATGGGCAAATACGCCCCCGATGCGCCAACGAACGCTGAGACAAAACACGGAATCGAGATCATCTCGGTCCCCTATGCCGATGTGGAACCGCGCATTCAGCGCGCCCTCGCTGACAGGGGTCTTGTGTCAACTGCCGAGGAATGGACCGAAGCATACCTCTCCGCCCCCAACGTCACTCTCGAGACAGACAAGCGGTTTGTGGTGAATGCTTTCCTGTTGTACAGCATCTTCAAGGACCTCATGCGGGAACATGATGCGCCCGCCTTCACCATAAAGGAATGTATGTCGACCATCTTGCCGATGTCGAAAACCACGGCCTGTCTCTCTCTGAGCCTGCTCAACGACGAGGGACTGATGGCGTTCTGCGAATCTGATTTCGTGATCATTCCCCCGGGCATCCTGCTGCATTATGTCGCGGGGAATCCGGTATTTCTTCATAACTCTACCTTCCCGCACAAAGGGATTGTGACCTGCGCCCACTGCACGGGACCGCGGAGGATGGATGGCGTGCGTTATGAGCCCGCAAGAATCCTGACTCACTACGAATCGGAATATGGCGCTGCGCCAAAAGTGGACATGCCGAAAGGACAGGAAGTGACCTTTATTGACCCTGAATACGCCACGGGCCGATGGGTAGGATTCAAGGGAACCGTGGAAGACAACCCGTTTTACGAAATATGTCGTTCGCAACAGGACGTCAGAATACAGGGAGACTGGGAAAAGCTCCTCAAAGAAGTCCGTGACTCTCACTGGGTCATGGCATACGGGGACCATCTCAAAGAACTCGGATTCGCATCGCGGAGAATCGGGATTCGGTGGGAAACCGTGTCGTAAACGTCATCTTGTACAGGCGAGGGCGCTCCTTGCGGAGCAGTGCGGGGGCGCTGCTATACTGCTTGGCCAAGGTCGAAGGAGATAGAAATGAAAGTAGGGCTCGTTGAGTCAAATGGTGTCTCGACCGTGTTGTTGCAAGCCGGCTCGGATCGAATTGACTTCTCCAAAGCCTATCAAGCCTATCGACTTGTGGTGGAAAATCTTGCGACGGAACCCGTTCGCGCCGTAGGGGAACTGCTTCGCGCCGGAACCATGACCGTGACCTTCTTTGCGAAGGTGCTGACCTTTCTCGACAAGCACGCACTGAGAGAACGATATCGGCTGCCTGAACCGACTGGGTATCTGCTGCCGTTTCGTCCCGGCAAGGTCATCTGCCTCGGCCGCAACTACGCCGCGCACGCCGCCGAGACCGGCGCGAAGATTCCGGAAGAGCCCGTCATTTTCTCCAAGTCCCCCGATTCGTGCATCGGCGATGGCGAGCCGATCCTTACGCGCGAAAGCTACGGACGCGTAGACTACGAAGCGGAACTCGCCTTCGTGGTAGGCCGCCGGGCGCGGTACGTGGCCGAGGATGAAGCCGCGGACTATATCGCCGGCTACACCATTTTCAACGACGTGACCGCGCGCGGCATCCAGCAGGCAGACATCGGACAAGGTCTGCCTTGGTTTCGCTCCAAAAGCATCGACACCTTTGGTCCGATGGGGCCTGTCATCGCGCTGCCTGACGAAATGCCTTGGCCGGTCGAGGTGGACATCGAGTTGCGGGTCAACGGGGTCGTCCGGCAGCAGTCCAACACGTCCAAATTCCTGTTTACCATCCCCAACGTATTGAGTTACATCACACGATTCATGACCCTGGAACCGGGCGACGTCGTGTCTACGGGAACGCCTGATGGCATTTCGGCCATTGCTCCCGGCGATATGATTGAGATTACCATCCCCCAGATCGGCGTGCTGAAAAACCCCGTCGCGCCGTCACGCGCCCGCACGCTTCGCTGACCCCAACTTAGGCAGTTGAAAGGGAATACTCCGGTGTCCCCAACACAGCCTAAGCTGACGGCTTCTCCCTTGCCTGCGCGGGGACGGGCTGAAGCTCGATGACGGTCGGCTTTGGTGACTCGGCCTCAGGTTTCTCCGGTTGAGCCACGACTGGCGTTTCCGGGACCGCGTCCAGGCGGACCAACATCGGACTTAACGGTTCCACCGTCATGGGAAACGTCACGTTGCGTCCTTGGACCAGGTCACGTCCGGTATGCCGCGAGCCGGTCAAATGGCAGAAAACGGGTTCCCTCCGGAGATTCACAAGATAGAGGTATCCTTCGCCATCTAGTTCCACGTACCGCGTGTGGACCCCTTCCAGGGGGTACTGATAGGCGTTTACGGCACGCGGTACCGGTGGGAGCGCGCCGAATTGAATCACGGCGTCCAAGGCATGCATATATTCCGTCGGTAGGTTCAGTCCGCGAACCAGGAGCGTATGCTGCGTGGCGCCCAGAGAATCGTGGCGGGAATGGCCCCGTTCATTATACGGGATTGGCGTCCCAAGACGTACCGTCACGCCGCCTCCAGCCACGAAGTCCTGCAGGACCGTAAATGCATCCTCTGACAGGGCAAGGACTTCCGAGAGAACAAGCACTTTCGTGTCGGCCAGCCGAGTCTGAATGCACTGGTCTTGCGTAATGAAGCGTAACTTGTAGCCGGCGAATGAGCATCCGTCCACCGCATCACGCGTGGAAGACAGATACGGGTCTCCGTCGAAAATGATCTTGGACGGCAGACTCCACAAGATGCTTACGTCGGCCGGCGCAGCCTGAAACGCCGATACGATTCCGCTCACCCTGTTCAGGTCCAGACAGGCTTGGGCATACCCCTCCAGACACTCGGGCACAGAAAAGAGGTCGTTCTGGAGTTCGGTAAGCTGCCGGGAACGGTCCCAGGTCCATGCGGCGGAACCGCTTAGCCCTGACATCGCGGCCTCCCACATCGCAGTGTGGACATATGCCCTCGTGTACATCCCCGGGCGCTCCTCGTCAGAGACAATACGGTCCTCGAGGTTGATTATGGGTTTATCGGGGGCCAAGGACCGCAGGAAGGTATACAATAAAGATTCTTGCGGATACGTCATGGCGTAGGGTGCGTCGGTCGGCGCCACGGACGCAGCGCATCCCGACACGTCCATCAGACGGGTCACCGATTCGTAGTCCACGCCAGATCGAGAGGCGCCGGGCTCAAAGACGTTATTGGCACACTTAACTTGCAGGGGTACGCCCGGCGCCAATGGCCTCGCAAGGGTGACCAGCCAAGTGAGATACTCCGTTCCCAGACGTTGATGATAGGTTTGCCAGTCATACTGAAATGCGCACTTCGCCTGGTACCAGTATGCGCGACTGGGATCAGGCGGCAGGTGCACAGGGCTGATATCAATCTGATCGAAGTCGGCCAAATGGGATTTCCAGGACCGGTTCAAAGCGTGCCGGTCCGGATAGACGTCTTTAACACTGGCCAAGAACCCCTGTCTGACTTGCTCCCCTTCAAACCGAAACTCCGGCCGGTCCGCGAGGCAAACGCTGTGGAGCATCTTCCTCCCGGCCAGATAGGGCAGGACAACACTGAAATGCCGCTCGATGAGCGCCTTCGAGGCGAGCGCCGTGATATCGACGCAACCGCGCGCCCTATCAAGAACCTCCGGCCATTTGTCCAAGGCCCATTGCGGCATGACGTCGGGCAGAAGGTTTACTGCAATGCTGACGTTGTCCTTCTCGGCTTGGTCAAACACCGAACCGAGCATCGCGGCGACGTCCACGGTGGTGGTCTCGCTCAGAAGGGTATCACGGGGAGGGACGTCAATCACCACAAAATTTAGTCCGTACCGCGCCGCTCGGGACACATCCACAGTCGAGGGACGCCCCATCGCCCAGCCCAGGAGAAACACCGGGCGTCCGCCCGCGGTAAATGTTCCGTTGCGTACCTCCAAGTGGTCAAGCCTTGGTTGGGGGATAGGCTCCTCGAGTTCCGGCGCCCATTCGCTAAAGGTAAGCTGCGCACGAAGGGAGTCCACCGTCTCCCGGAAGTACCTGGAAGCCAGCGCCGCGCGGCGCAGGTTGCCGTCGGCCAAGTCATCGAGCGCCGGTTGCACAAAGTCGGACGCGATATCGAGGCGCATCCAGAGGTAGGGAGGTCTGCGTCCCTCCACGGCCAGGTCGTCGAGCCGGTGCTGCAAGGCGCGAATCTCCTCACTCGAATGATCGAGGTCGCGCTTCAGTCCGGTCAGGGACACCTTGCGAATGACCCGCTCGCTCCACCCCAGGGAATACTCCGGACGGTCCCGCCACTCGAAGCGGGCGGTATAGGCCCCGACTGGGGTGGCTGACATATCCCACACAAACTGACAGGTGTCTTCACCTTCCTTTTGGCGCAGTACGGCCGAGCCGCTGTAGAACTGGACCGCTGCTGGGTCGAGAATGGTGAGGCTGAGCCGTAGGGAAGAGCCTGTCGGCGTCTTTTCGTCATGGCGCATCGCACAAACAAACGCCACTGCGGGGTCGGCGGAATATCCCTCGTCGTGCTGAATGTCAATCCAGAAGCGCTTGTTAATGCTCTCCCCTCCGCGCTCTACCCAGATTCGAGTGTCCGCTTCTTGGCCCGCGCCGACGGTTGCGGCGACTTGCGTTCGGTCGGCAGTCTCCGCGCCGGCTAAAACCGCCGAGAACATCAATCCCCACGAAAGGGCAAGTACACCCAACCGGGTCCAGTGGTTCGACATCACGTTTCCCTTATCGTTTCGATCCCCGTATGCCGAGGCCGAGGCTTCGCTGCGGACCGCCCGGCCCATTCTATTTACACTACACCTGGGAGTCAAAAGACAAAACGAAATCCGGTGCTCGCACGATGACCGGCGGAGCTGGAATCCGTCTGATGGCAGACTTGACGTCAGAGGGCATAGCGGGAAACGGCCCGACACGGCCGCTTGAGCTTGCGCGCCTGTTTATGTGCCGAAACATATGAATTGTGCGATGTCGAGGTTGAATAGGGGGTACCTGTTCTCCTGCTCCGAGGCGGAATTCAGGGGAACTTTTTCCTTGCGGAGGGGATTCATAGCCCTAGAAACGAGAACGGAAGTATGCGGATGCCATTCGTAAGTTATTGACGCATAATAGGTTATAAAATCGACTGTGATGAGAGACGCATTGTGGAAACTACAAGGAGAGGTGTATGGCAGCTTGATGCAATGGGGTTATCACTTGACAATTGGTGATTGATTTCGTAGCATAAGAGGTATGCAACATGCCATGTTGTGGAAACAAGGATAGACACCACAAGCAGCGGGGGCATTTGCCCCTCAGGTACCAACCATCTGTAAAGGTGAGAAAAAGGAATCGCATCATGCTTGGATTGAGCTTCATACTTGCGGTCAGCGCGGCTTTCTCGGACCCGTATTCGGTTCCCAAAGAGCAGTTGGACCCCAAGAAAGTCTACTGGGGTATGTCATCCAGCTTTGAAAGGGCCGGGGAAATCGACTATGAACGCGCCATCAAGGCCACCCCGGAGTACGACCAGATTGCCAAACAGAAAGTCCAGCGGGGAACGGGTAAGTATTGGATTCTCTTGAGTCAGGCAAGTGACCGGGTCGTGCGGAGCATATCGCGTATTGGCCAGGAAACGGCTTGTGACCTTATCGCTTCCCGCGGATACCTGGCAAGTCTTAATCCGCCCATTCCGGCGGAGGACGTTACCCAGGTTCTTCTGGACGCCATCCAAGGAAAGACGAAAACAGCAAGAAAGAAGTGAGAGTGGGCTGAGATCCCGTGCGGACTTTCTCGCTATTGTGTGCTGAAGCGTTATGTTGGGCAGCGCTTGCGCTTCTCGGGTGTGGGTGCGCCACATCAAGCACGGGAGTGCGCCATGGCGCGGATGAACGAAGCGCGCGTCGTGCGCTGGAAGAGGTGCATCGAAGGATGGACTCGGGGGAGGACGCGATGGCGGTCCCCCGGCTTCAGGATGTCATCGTAAGATATCCGAGGACGGATGCTGCAAGTGACGCGCGGTACCTCTTGGGTCTAGTCTATTATCGGATAGGCGGCTACCGCGACGCCATCGACGTGTTTGACGAATACCTGCGCCTGGCCCCAAAGGGGAAGTACGCCGAGGAAAGCCGCCAATACATCGCCCAACTTGGCCGGGAGTACGAAGACAAGTACGTTACCCTCGAGGAATTGGACCGCGACGCGCAGGCGCTCAAGGAGAAGCTTGCCCGGGAGCCAGCCGATTTCTCACTCGAGTGGCAGTTGGCGGACCTGCTGTGGCGACGGGGTAACTACGAGGAAGCGGAAGCCTTATACACGGCATTGGTGGGGCGCCGACCTGAGTACGCGCAGGATGCCACTTTCAAGGCGCGCCTCGAGTTGCTGCCGAACGGTCGGTATATCGCCCTGACTCCGGCAGAGACCATCCGAAGGCAGAATGAGGCCCAGCCCTTGGTCGTTGTCAATGAATCCACTTTTCACGCGGACAGAGAACTTCTCACGCGGACAACAAGCGCCTACGTTGTCACCGGACAGATCGTGAACCGCAGTGACAGCGTGCTGTACGGCGTCCAGGTCATGATCACCCTGTACGGGTTCGGAAATGTGGTGTACGACGCAACCACCGTCAATATCGGGCCGATGAATCCGAAAGAGACGCGCGCATTCAGCGTCCGTTTCAGCAACTTCGAGAACATCGAGAACATCTTCAGACACGAATGCGTGCCCACATTCCAGCGGTGAGGGATACCATGGTACCAAAAGGCGTGCGGATTGGCATCGTCGCATGGCTCGTTGCGATTTGCGCCCAGGCCCAAGACCTGCCGCAGCAAGTCAACGTGTCGGCGAAAATCATTGAGTTCCAGACGACCAACAGTCTGGAAACAGGGTTCAGCGCGTATTTCCGTCGGAGAAACAAAGAGCGCGCCTTTGGGCGGGTGACTTCAGGCAACGGGGCCATCGTAAATGCGGACATCACGTTTCCGACGGACAGCACCGGGGGCATCACCGTGTTCTTGGACCGTCTTCGATTGAGCGAAGGCGACCTTGAAGTGGTTCTCCAGGCCCTGGTCGACGAGAATCGGGCATCGATCTTGTCGCGCCCCAAGGCGCTGGTGACTGTGGGGTCGCCCGTCGAGACCGTCATTCAAACGACGCAAGCCATCCCATATGAAGACACGCAGGTGGTCGGCTCCTCCACCGTGCAAATCACGAATTTCCGCGATACCGGTGTAACGTTGAAGATAACCTGCCCCCAGGTGATCGATGACGACGGAAACCCCAACACCACCGAAGACACCTACATTCAACTTCAGGTCTACGCGGAGGTGATGGAGGAGGGGCAGCGAATCATCATTGCCCTGGACGACCTTTCGACCGGGGGGTTCTGGCAGGAGGCCAAGAACTCCCTGGCCGTGCCCGAGTTCATCTCCCGGAGCCTCAAAACGAGCGTGTGGGTGCGCCACGGCCAAGTCTTGAGCTTAGGCGGCCTATATCGCAATAGTGAGGCAAAAACGATTGCAACCTTGCCTTGGTTGGTCAAGGGCGAGGAATCGCTTGCGGGCGCTGTGGAGGGGCTTAAGCTTCCATCGAATCCGATCTCCGCGGGAATCGGCAACCGAGCGACGAACAAGAACCGGCGTGAGCTCATTTTCCTCATCAAGGCGGAACTCTGGCGTCCGGCGTTCACGGTGTCGCAGGACTATGGACTCAGCGATACAACCAAAGAGGAGAACAAGCCATTCTCGCCGGCAGACGTAATCAAGCAGGTCGTCGAGGACATATCCAACATTCCACGGGGTAACGCGGAAAAGGCCGGTGGGGAAAGTTCAAGCGATGCGACCGCAGCCCCCGCAGGAGAAGGGAAATGATGCCCTGGTCCCGTATTGTCTGGGTGGTCGTAATGATCTGGTTCTCGGGAACAGTGTTTGCCCAGGAGCCGGCCCCCGCTCCTGCCCCTGCCCCGGAGGCTACACCCGCGCCCCCGCCTGCCCCGGAGGCTACGCCCGTGCCCCCACCTTCCCCGACCCCCATCGACCAAGTGCAGTTGCAGGTGTGGATTGGCGAAACAAACGAGAAGGACCTGGGCAACATAGGGGCGGACCTCAAGTATACGCGGTTTGTCCGCGGCGTCGAGCAATCCGGCTCTCTCCAGCAGGTTTCAACGAGTGTGCTCGACACCAAAGACATGGGCAGCGTGGTGCTTCCGGCGCCCGACCAGACCTTGTTTCCTCCCCCCATGCGTCCCGACGAAGATACGAATCTGACGAATGGGGTGCAGGCGCCGATGGGGGCGGGGTTGGTTGCGAACATCATCGATTCGGATTATGGCACGATTGACGCCGTTTTCCGAGGACGGGACCGGCATTCGGACCTCGATCTCATTTCCAAGCCGGAACTGATCGTGGTCAACGCCGCAGAGGCGACTATCCAGGCGGGCGGAAAAGTCCCGTTCCAGGACATCAAGTATGAATTGGGACGGTACCGATTGGTGGTTTCCTGGAAAGACATCGGCGTCAACATGAAGATCACGCCTACCATCCTTCCTGACCGCAATTTTGTCAAACTGGCCATCACGCAGTTGGAAGTGAGCGATGTGGCGCGGATGGACAACATCCGCGGGGTGGACCTGCCCGTCATCTCCAAACGCTCACAGACCGGCGAGGTTATCGTGCCGAATGGGGAGACGCTGGTCATCGGCGGTCTATCCAACAGCTTGATTCGTCGGACCGACCGACGCGTGCCGGTTGTGGGCAAGCTTCCGATCATCGGTATTCCGTTCAGGGGGCGGAAGACGGATGCCACGAATACCACGTTGCTCATCTTCGTATCGCCTGTGATCGTCGATCTGCGGCAGATGTCCAAAGAAACCGTGCAGGCCGCCGAGTTCTGGAAGGAATGGAAAGACAGCAAGCGGATCGAGGAGGAAATCAAAACACTGGAGATGCCGGACCAACAGCAGTAGCCTCTCGGGAAGCGCCGGAATTAGGGATAGCCATCTATTCCTTCCTATTTCCCACATTCCTGCGCGACCACTTCAATTGTGGATCTCTTGTGTTTGCAGACGAAATACGCAACAATGCGACCCGGAGTTCACGTGAGATGAGGGTGAATCGATGGACCTCCAACGGGTACTGAAACATCTGGAGGAACTCTCCCCCGACCAGCAGAGCGAAGTTGCGGACTTCGTCGAGTTTCTGCGCCGGCGCGTTGGCGGTCGCCCGAAGCGAATCACGCGAACCGCGCTCCAGAAAGAGGCGTTCGTGGGAATGTGGAAGGACCGTGCGGACATTCGGAGCGGCCGAACGTGGGTCAGAGCTCTGAGAAAGCGCGAGTGGGGCGGGGCTCATGGACCGGACAGTCCTGGTTGATAGTGATGTCCTTGTGGATGTTGCCCGGGGACACGCCGAGTCCATCCGGCAGCTTGCGCAGTTGGAGGAGACCGCCGCACTGGCCATCAGCGTAGTGACCGAGATGGAACTGGTCGTCGGGTGCCGGAACAAGGATGAACTTAGCGGTCTGCACCATTTCCTGAGGCGGTTCGTCAGAATCCCGTTGAAGCCTGAGGTCGGCGTTTCGGCCGTCAAACTCCTGGAACAATACCGGCTGTCCCAGGGTCTTCTGATCCCCGACGCGCTCATTGCGGCGACAGCCTTGGTCGAGGATCTCCCGCTGGTGACTCGAAACGCAAGGCACTATCGCCACGTACCAGGCCTTCGGGTGACAACGCCGTAGTCCCCGCGCGAACAAGAATGCCCTTTGACGCACCAATGGCGACTCTGAGTGAAGGCATGTTGGGGGAGCGGGCAGTGCGCATCCTGACGCACCAACGGCGGAATGGTGCGTTGAAACGCATCCTGCTGCCGGGGTGAACGCCGCGCCAGTTGAACTTTCGTCACCAGTTCACGCATGATTGGCGCGCTATGAAAACGACCCTAGGGACCTACATGTTGGCGGCGGGCTGCGGCGTCCTTTTGGCGCTGGCCTTTCCGACGTGGCATTGGTATCCCCTTGCTTGGGTGGCGCTCATACCCCTGTTTTACTTCGGCGCTACCCGAAAGCCCTTCGACGCCGCAAGACTGTTCTTTGTCAGTGGCTGGGTCTTCTATTCCGTCCTGCTGCAATGGCTGATGAGCAACATCTACTGGGCCGGGGGTTGGGCGATTTGGGGGTATCAGCTCTTGTGCGTGTTCATGGCGCTTTACTGGGGGCTGTTCGGCCTGCTTTGGACCTGGATGCATCAACGGGCGCCGAAATGGGCGGGCGCGCTCGCCGCAGCGGCGCTCTGGGCGGGCATGGAATCCCTGCAAGCCACGCTCTTCACAGGGTTCGGGTGGGGCTGCCTCGCCCACAGCCAAGGCACGAACGAACCACTCATCCAATGGGCTTCCTTGGGCGGCGCTGCTTGCGTTTCTGCGATCATCGTCTTGTTCAATGCCCTAGTCGGGTTGATATTCGCTGAGCAGCGGCTCCGCGTGGTTCGGATTGGGGCGGCGGTCGGTGTGATAGCGATCTCGCACGGCGTGGGATCGATGCTCGTCCAACCGGCCGACTATGACTCGATGCCGCTTCGGGTCGGGCTTGTTCAAGCTGATTTTCCCTTAGAGATGAAGTGGGACCCCGAGTATACCGCAGAAATGGTCCGCAACTCGGCGGATAAGTCTCGCCGGCTCGCCCAGCACGAACAGGTGGACCTTTTCGTTTGGCCCGAGAGTTTGGTCATGGCCCCGCTGGACGCCCAACCGGAGCTGCTGAACCTTGTCGGGGGTCTCTGCCGCGAAAGCAACAGCGCCTTGTTCACGGGATCGGAACGAGCGAACGCATCTACTGAAGGAATTTGGAATTCGTCCTTTCTCCTGGACGCCAGCGGCGCCATCGTCGACCATTACGACAAGGTCCACCTCGCGCCGTTCGGCGAATATGTTCCGATGAAGAGGTATATTCCCTTTGTCGGCCGCATAGTCCCGGCCATTGGCGATATCGAGCCTGGCGAACAATTGAAAGTGCTTTGTACGGGGAATCGCTGCTTCGGGCCGCTCATTTGCTTTGAGGTGCTCTTTGGGGATATTGCGGAGAAGCTTCGGGCGCAAGGGGCGGACTTTCTCGTCGTGATTACGAACCTGGGTTGGTTCGGCGTAAGCAACGCGATCCCTCAGGAGCTTGAGATAGCCCGCGTCCGCGCCATCGAGACCCGCCTGCCCGTCGTTCATTGCGCCAACTCCGGCATATCAGGCGTGTTTGATCCCTGGGGCCGGTTCTGCGTCGTGAACGCCACATTCGATGCCCAAGGCCGTTACGTACCGTTTCGGGTCGCGGACCCAAACAGGATCATCATGAACCGCTGCGTCGGCGCACTGCCCGTCGCCGCGCCAGGGCCGCGTTTGCTCCCCGGAGGGCCGCGTATCTTTCCATGGGCGGCCGGCGCCTTGTCGCTGGTGATGGTGCTGGTGTCGTTGGCATACCCGCAGGCGCCGGCACGGGATCAGCGGGTATTTGTGAACCGATGACACGAGGACGAGGGTTCTGTTCCGCGCCATACGCGCGCGGCAGAGTCGGTGGATACATGGAATCTGGACGTCAGCTTTCCAAGTTTACTGCCATTTTTGCGGGTGGGACGTTTGTCAGCCGCATTTCGGGTTTCATCCGCGAAATGGTATGGTTTGCCCTCATCCCCACCCAGTCTATCGGCCCTTTTCTGGTCGCGTTCAAGTTTCCGAACATGCTTCGGGACCTTGTGGGCGAAGGCGCAACAAATGCCGCGTTCATCCCGGTCTTCTCGGAGTCAATCGAAAAGGAGTCAAAAGAAGCGTTCCGCGACCTCGTTTCGGCAACCATGTCGGCGATGCTGATCGTGTTGGGCGTGCTCACCGTCCTTGGGCTGCTCTTGCTGCCGTTCTTGTCCCAGTCAATGGGCTTCTTCGGCACGGTCTCCGCTAAGGCCGTCGCGGGGCAGCGGATCGAGCTGATCATTTCGCTGTCGCTTTGGACTTTTCCGTATCTCTTTTTCATCGGGATGACGGTATTCGCGATGGGCCCCCTATTCACCGTGCGACACTATGCCACGCCGTCGTGGTCCCCCGCCTTGCTGAACGTAGCCGTGATCCTTTGCTGTTGGAAGTTGGCGCCCCTATTCGTCGGGCGCGGCATCGACCCGGCCTACGCCCTCGTAGTAGGCGTCTGGCTGGGGGGCATCGCTCAGCTTGTGGTTCAGTACATGGCCTTGGCCAAGTACGCGGGGGTGTGGCTCCCCAATTTCCATCTGACGCATCCCGCCATCCCCACGATGTTCCTGCTCTTGTTGCCTGTCCTGATCGGCCAATCGACGGGCGAGGTAAACAAGTTTGTGGATACGCTCTTTGCGGCGGTGTTGGGAGACGACAAGGTCAAGGCGCTAACCGCGGCAAACCGGCTCATCCAACTGCCGTTCTCGATTTTCGGGTTGGCCGTAGCCGCGGCGGTTCTCCCTGCGGCCTCTCGCGCGGGGGCAAGGCAGGACTTCGAGGAGATTCGCTACACGCTGATCCACGGACTCCGCCAGACCTTCTTCCTGGTGTTTCCTTCGTCGGTAGGACTCATCTGTTTGCGCGGGCCTATCGTCCGGCTTCTCTTCGAGCGAGGCAACTTCACCGCGGTGGATACCGGGCAGACGGCGACCGCCGTGCTGTTGTATGGGCTTGGGTTGCTGTCGTTCGTTTGGGTGAAAGTGCTCGTCTCCGGGTTCTATGCGGTGAAGGATACCAAGACGCCTGTCATTGTGGCCTCGGCCAGCATGGTCCTGAACATCCTGCTCAATTTCGCCATGGTGAAGCCGCTCGGCTACAAGGGCCTCGCCATCGCCACTACCATCTCCTATACCGTGAACTTCGCCGTGCTCTATGCTCTTCTTTGCGCTCGGTTCGGTTCTCTTTGGGACCGTGAGTTTGCCGTTGCGTTGCTCCGCATGATCGTGGCCGGGTCTATCATGCTTGCCGTGGCCTACGGCGTGAACCGCCGCATCCTGCTCTACTTCCCAACGTCACGCCTGTACAGCGTGGTGATCCCCATCTTCTGCGCCTCCGCGGTGTACGCCGTGCTCTGCTACTTCCTTGACGTGCCTGACCTGCGCAGTTTCCTCGACGTCTTGTGCGGAAAACGGGAGGAATCCTGAAGGCTTCTGTACCGCAGAGAGCCGGGATGGGCGCGCCTCTGCTTCCATCAATCGCTCCGTTCGTGCGAGTCCCGGTTCCTGGTTGTGCCACTCTGCAGTCGCAAATATCGAGGCCGCTTGAAGACGCCGGCGCTTTGATGTATAAGGGCCATGATCTTGAGTCTGCACTCCCGGATGTCAGGTTCTTGCCGGGGAAAATCGGCGATAACCGAGAAGGAAGGATTCTCATGACAGAGGAATTGAAGGCCCGATTCGAACGCGCGGCAGAGAATGTCACCAAGATGTCCAAGCGTCCTGATGGCCCGAATCTCCTGAAGTTGTATTCACTGTACAAACAGGCGATGGAAGGCGACAATAAGGGCGGCCGGCCCGGACTGATGGATTTTGTGGGCCGCGCCAAGTATGACGCATGGAAGGCCCTGGCAGGCACGTCTAAAGAGGAGGCCATGCGACAGTATGCCGAGTTTGCCGAATCGTTAGTCGTGGCCGATAAACAGCAATAGACGGCGCGTGTTTTGCCGTGATATGTCTCGCGCGGCATGGGCATCGATGACGGTTCTTCGGCCTCCGCCAACGAAAAATCCCTTGCCATTACTGCCCGAATCGCGTCCGGAGTCTTTCCTAACTCGAAGGAGGGCCGCTGTGTGCGACATGTAGTGAGGGAATGGTCCGTCGTGCTTCTGTTATCTGTGTTTGGTTCCGCCGCGGCGTCGGAGGCCGGCATTGCCCCGGACCGCATGCTGGTGGTTGACGGCACACGCACCTTCGTGCTGGGCCTCTATGAGAACCCCAAGGACGATGCGACACTGGCGCAAATTGCGGCGGCGGGTTTCAACCTGGTTCGAGCCTCGGCGGACGTGGCGGCGCTTGGTCGCCTGCACGCGGCGGGCCTGCACGCCTGGGTGAACACCGGGGGCGCCATCGACCTGAGCCGGGACCGCGACAAGCAACTGCAATCCCTGCGCGAAATGGCGGCGTCATGCGGCGCCCACCCGGCGCTGTGGGTGTGGGAAGTCCCGGATGAAGCGCTTTGGAACTGCTGGTACAGCGCTTTCTTGTGGCGCTCGCAGGATGAGCCTAAGCAACTGCGTGAGCATGTGAAAGGTTTGCAGGACACTGCCCTGCGCCAGGAACTTGAGCGGCAGATCGATGAGTCTCGGCGATTGTCGGAAGAAGGGGATTTCGCGGCGTCAGAACAGTTGGCGGATGCCACGTGGAAGAAACTTGGTCTAATCCCGCCGAATCCGGAACTCAATATCTCTAACGCTTCGGAACGGGCCGCGGCCCTGTGTGATGGAATGGTCCGCGGCCACGCAGCCATGAAGGAGATGGATGCGTCTCACCCGATTTGGATGAATCACGCCCCGCGCAACCAGATTAGCCAATTGGCCGCGTTCAATCGGGCCGCCGACATTGTCGGCTGTGACATCTATCCCGTACCTGAGCACCGAGTCGGCCACTCCGACCTCGGCGACCGGTCGTTGTCCTCTGTTGGGGCGTACACGGAGCGCATGCAGGCCGCTGCGCCGGGCAAACCCGTGTGGATGGTGCTGCAAGGGTTCGGCTGGGCCGACCTGGGGGAAGTCACGGATGCGGAACAGCGCAAGAACGGCAGGCGGCCTGACTTCGATGAGTCGCGGTTTATGGCGTTTGACGCCATCGTTCGCGGCGCGCGCGGCGTGCTGTATTGGGGAACAGAGTACATCGAGAAGAATTCGACGTTGTGCCAGGACTTGACGAAACTGGTGCGGGAGCTTGCAGACCTGCAGCCCGTGCTTTCCGCGCCGGATTCTGAAATCGTCCCTGGGATCGAAACGGCGGAAACGCCCGGGTCGGTGGACCGCTGCATCCGGGTGCTTGGAAAGAAGGTCGATGGCGCCGTGTGGTGGCTGATCGTAAATGAGTTTCAAGACCCGCTGGATTTCACGCTGTGCGGGCTCGACGTCCTGGAAGGAACGACGTACTCCGAGGAGGCTGCGGGCCGCCGAGCCACGGTTATCAATGGGCGATTGCCTCTCCGTATTCGCGGACACGGCGTGCAGGTGTGGCGCCCTTCTCCGGGCAATCCTTGAGTGGAGGCCGCTGTACGAGCGATGATGGGCATTGTCAACCTGTACTGGAAGACGGTTCTCGAGTTTCCCCTGAAGTATGTTCACAAGGACTTCCTTGCCGAGGTTCCGGAGTGGGGCATCCTGGCTTACAAGGTCCTCGTCACACTCTTCCTGCTTTGGGTGGTCTGGGACGCCATCAAGCGGGTCAAGCGGAGTGTGGCGGAGTTTCTCGGCAAGAACAAGCTGGTAGACCCCTCAGAATACGAAGCCTATGCAGTAAAGCACAAGGATTTCGTCCAAGAGTTGGACGCGGCGGACCACCTTCAGGCGACCATTGAACCCCTCATTCGCAAGAAGCAGTACGCTCGAGTCGGGGAAATCCTGGCCTCGTTCAACCAATGGAGCCAGGCGGCCAAGTGGTTCACGAAGGCCAAGGACAAGAAGCGCGCCGCGGAGAATTGGGCCAAGGCC
>Ga0315277_10006309_pt1 | contig 15559 bp, 10 predicted proteins | sample YL17G05_15_MG_FD_203695 | JGI IMG/M metagenome (GOLD analysis project Ga0315277, IMG submission 203695) | Sediment microbial communities from Yellowstone Lake, YNP, Wyoming, USA - YL17G05_15 | ecosystem: Environmental > Aquatic > Freshwater > Lake > Sediment | place: USA: Wyoming | collected...
CATCTCCATTGTCGTCGTCATCGCTTCCTTGATCGTCATCCGCGTTATCGTCGTCCGCGGTATCGTCATCCGCCGCATCATCGTCGGCCGTGTCGTCATCCGTGGTGTCGTCGTCGGGGATCGTATCGTCGTCGGGCGTGTCGTCATCGTCGGGAATGGTGTCGTCATCGGGCGTGGCGACCGGAGTAATGAAAATGTCGTCAATGCAAGCATAGGCCGGCAGCGCGGTGACATAGCCATGGATTTCAATGGCCATGGATTCTTCCATCGCCGAGGCGTAGTCAAAGGTGGTCGTCAACTGGTGCCATACGGCCGACGGCGGCTCTTCCGGCAGGTGCAACCAATCCGGCAGCAGGCCAAGATCGAAAATGCTGATGTTTTCGTTGTAGGTATCGTGGGTGTTCTGTTCTTTGATCCAGGCCGAAAAATCGTATTCGCTGGCCGGGAAATCTATCGCCGCCAGGCTGAATACTGCCGCGTCGTAGTACCCGGCGCCGCCCGGAAAACTGTAGCACAGGCATTGCGCGCCGGAATGGCAACCCGTGGTTTCCACCGTCCACCCGTCGCCCGAATAGACGCTCCAACCATCCAGACCGCTTTCGAAGCCTCCGTTGGGCACCTGGTTGTCCTGCGCCAGGGCCGGCGCCATCGCCAACAGGAGGACGATTCCGGTTATCAAACGGATGTTCTTCATGGCATCTCTCCTTTCCGCCGCCCTAGTGCGGCTGTTGTTTATTCCGCTTGTTCCGCGTCTTCCAGTTCCGACAGTTCCTGCTCGTCGAGTTCGTCCTGCGCCACGCCGATCGCGGTCCAATAGAATTCCGCGGTCCCCGGCCATACCGCCGCGCGCAGCTCGATTTCGGTGCCCTTGGGATAGTTGGCGTCGGCGGTCCAAACGCAATTATCGGTCCCCGCCGGGGAGTCGCCGCACAGTTGTCCATGAGGTTGCGCAGGATTGTTGTGGATCTTAAGCTCGCCATCGACGTAGATCTCCCAGCCGGCGAAATCGCCCAGGTCGGTATGATAAACCTCGATTTCCAAATCCTCGCCTTCCATCAACTTGGTGGCGAAGCCTTGAACAAGGCTGGCGCAGCTCGGCGCGCCGGACACCGTGACGTGTGCGCTGCCGTCGTGTTCGGCTGTCCATTCGATTTCGCCCGGAGCCGAGAACTCATCGCAGGGGTTAACGGGCGTCCAACCGGAAAGATTGGAGCCGAAGTCGCCATTTTGTAGGAGCGGGATCAGGCAGCCGCCGAGCGCCAGGCAACCCGCCAACACAACGGCCAGAACCACTTTCCGCAAGGTTTTTTGAAAATTAGACATGATCTGCCTCCTTCTTCCCCAATGGGGTTTTCAGTTATAAACTGTTCCAGGTCCCACTAATCTTGGTTGGCCAACCGACACCGACTCCTAAATACAAGTTGCATACCAAGCCGCCGAAAATCGGCCCAGCCGTCTAAAAAGCTTTTTATTTCGGAAGGTTAGACGAAGAGACCGCTTGGTACTTCAACTGGGAGGCGAAGATTTATTAAGCAGACTTTGTTGGCAAACAGCATTCCTTGCTTAATTTCCGGGCCGCCGGAGGAGCGTGTAGCCCATGACTTTTTCATTGGCGGCGTTCACTTGGTGTTTCTCGCCGCGCGGGGTCGGATCGATTCTCCACAATGACTCGTCGCTGATCCGGCGATAAAATATCATATGGCCCTTCGGTGCCCAAGCGCCGTCGATTTCATCGCCGGGTTCGGCCGTCACCTTGCCCATGTGCCGGTCGCTAAGAAACACTTCGAAGATGTCATAATTGCCGTCCCGATTGGATTGAAAAACAAGTCCCGTGCCGTTGAATAACCACACCTGCGGGTCGAACTCTTTGAACAGATCGTTGCCCGGGGTTGCCACCAAGGTGTCCAGTCCGGAACCGTCGGCCCGTATTACGAAAATATCACTATTATCCGGCGTTGTTCCGTCCGTGAAGGTAATTAAACCCTTCGGGGACCAGGCCAGCGCCGTGCACCGGATGCGGCACTGATGAATCATCCGGCGCCCGGAGCCGTCACGGTTCATCACCCAGATACGGCTCGGTTGATAGGCCTGATCGGCGGATTCGAAACAGATTTGCCGGCTGTCCGGCGACCACGCGAATTGCGAGGTCAAACCCAGCTCTTCGGCCGTGGTCAGCCGCGTCAGCCCGAGTCGGGCGAGCCGGGCGTCAAAGGCCGTCGGCGATTCATTGCGGATGATCGCCTCTTCAACTTGCCGCAGATTCGGCTTCCAATCGGCGCGCGCCAGAAAAAGTTCACCCCAACCGTTCAAATTGCGGATATCGCTTCCGAAGAGCAGCCACTGGCTGTCGGGCGAAACAATGCTGCCGCCGGTGCCGCCCAGATATCGTTTTTCGGTCAGGGTTTGTGGCATTAAATGCAGCAGTCGCCGTTTGCGGTCGATCGAGGCCAAGGTGCCGCGGCCGATTCGATTAATGAACATGAAAAACGCCTTGTCGCCCCGGGGCGCCGGAGAAAGGGCCAGGCCGCGTTCACCCAGCGCCAGATCCGCAAGTTTGATGCGCTTCGAACCGTCCGGATTGGCCAGCCACAGCCCCCCTTGCTGGCCGTCATTGGCCGCATAAAGGGCATGGTAATCGAAGGCCGAGCCGAGCGACGGCCGGAAAACCCGAGGTCCGGCCAAAGCGGCGATCAACGTAATCAATGCGATAACCGCGGCGAAACCGAGCGGGATCAACCATTTCTTGCGTCGCGACCAACGGAAAACACTGGCTGCCTCTTGTTCGATCAGGCGCAACTTTTCCGGATCGGCCCGTTGATTGTCCCGCTGGTCAGACACCGGTTGTTCCATGTCCTCGGTCGAAGCCGTCAGGCTTTTTTGGTAATCATCCCAGAGCTGCCGGACCGGATTGCCATGCAGCTCGCTCAGTTCCCGCAACACGGTTTCCAATTGCGCCCGCCATTCGGCCGCGTCCGGCCGCGAGCGCGGATCCTCGGCCAGAGCGGCACAGATCGCCGCGTTCAAGCTCATCGGCAGATGCGGGTCGATTTCGGCGGGGGGCACGAAACGGCCGCGGGCTTCCCGCAAATCGGAGGGTTTTAGACCCAGAACCATTTCGTAGAGCACTACGCCGCAGGCATAGATATCCGCTTTATGGCTCGGCGGCTCGCACAGCGCTTCCGGCGCCATGTAGGGCAGCTTGCCGGCGATCGTGAGCGACCGGCGTTGATGCAGCTCTTGAACACCCTTGGCAATGCCGAAATCGGCCAGCTTCACCTGGCCCTTGCGGCTGATCAGGATGTTGGCCGGCGAAACGTCGCGGTGCACCAGTGCGATCGCTTTTCGCTCGTCGTCTTCGGCTTCGCGATAAGCATAGTCCAGCGCCCGGCACACCTCGATGGCAATCCGCAACGCCACGGCCGGCGGAACTTTGGAAACCTGTTGCAGGATTTTCCGCAGATCGGCGCCTTCCACGAATTCCATTTCGATGTACAGCGCGATGTCCTCCACGAAGCAATCGTAAACCTTGACGATATTGGGATGTTTGAGCAGGCGGCCTTTCTTGGCCTCTTCCCACAGCCGGTCAAGCGCGGCATGGTCGCCGGCGTCCCGGTCCAGCACGGTTTTCAACGCCCGTTCCGCGCCGGTCCATTTATGCTGGGCCAGATAAACCGTACCCATCCCGCCGCGGCCCAGTTCGCCGCGAATGTGGTAACGGGAAGGGAAAACGATCGCCGTCATTTTGCCCCAATTTCTATTTCATACTCGTCCATTTTGCTTTTCAAAGTCCGTGGATCGAGACCCAGTTTTTCTGCGGCGCCGTCGTAGTTCGGTTTCTTGCCTTTCATCGTCGAATTGACGGCGCGACGAATCAATTCCCGCTCCAGGCACGCCACGGCTTCTTTGAGGTTCAGGCCGGCCACCGCCTCGACCAACCCCTGAATCTGAACGCCGGTCTGGGCGGGCAAGCGCAAAAAGGACAGATCCTCCAATTCAATCTCGTCCCGTTTGGAGTTTTTAGCCCGGATGAAGGCGGCCCCGATGACGGACTCCAACTCGCGGATGTTTCCCGGCCAGTGATAGTGCTCCAAAACCCGCAAGGCGGCTTCTGCAATTCCTTGCAGCGGCCGCGGGGGCACCGCGTCCTCGTTATAAACTTTAAAAAAATGCCGGGCCCAATGCAGAACTTCATTGCCGCGGTCCCGCAATGGCGGAATGGAAATATTCAGCCAATTGACGCGGTAGAACAGATCCTCGCGAAATCGGCCGGCCGCCACTTCCTCCGCCAGGTTCCGATTGGTTGCGAAAATAAAACGAGCCTTGATCTTCTGCGGTTTGTCGCTGCCCAGCGGTTGATATTCCCTTTCCTGCAAGACGCGCAGCAGGTGTCCTTGCAGATCCAGCGGGATATTGTAGATCTCATCGAAGAAAATGGCGCCGTCCAGGGCCTGCTGCAAGGCGCCGGCCCGGTTTCCGATCGCGCCGGTGAAGGCGCCTTTAACATGGCCGAACAGTTCCGAGGCGAACAACTCAAAGGTTTTGGCGGCGCAATCGAAAACCACGAACGGTCCGGTGCGGTGCGCGCGGGATGTTTCATGCAGCGCGCGAGCCACCAGTTCTTTACCGGTTCCCGTTTCGCCGGTGATCAACACCGGGAATTCCTCGGCGGCATATTGCTTGATTAAATGCTCCACGCGTTGCATGGCCGGACTGAAAATCATTAATTTTTTTGTCCGCGTTTCGTGCCGCGCCCAGGCCGCGTAAACCAGGATCGATCCGACCAGGTTGGCCAACACCGAAACCGCCGCGGCGTGGGCCGCGGTATAGGCTTGGCCGCGGTGGGGGCAAACCGCCAATACGACGCCCCGCACCTGGTCGCCGACCAGGATGGGAACGCACAGCGCGGAAAGCGCCGGATGATTGCATTCGTCCAGAGCGTCTTTTTCAATGATGGGTTTGGCTTCCGCGACGGCCCGCCGGGCCAGCTTCGCGCTCCAGGGTCCGTCTTCCGGATACATCGTTTCGGAAAACTCGTCCTTGCGTGTGACCAGCCGGACCGTCACCCGGCCGGCCGGCAGTTGGCCTTGCAGCAGATCGATGAAGGAGTTCATCGCTGCGGCCAGCGGTTTATCTGGGCGGATCAACTCTTCGATTTGTTGAAAGATTCGCAGCCGTTCGCCCTCCGGGCCCCGCAACAACTCCTGGGGCTTTTCCATAAAAGTTGGACCGCCCGGTTGAACTGCGGCGTCCTTGTCCGTCAAAAACATTGCGCTGACATTCCCGAACACGATCACATCGCCGTGTTGCAAGGCCCGCCAGTCGCCGGGTTGGACTCGCGTGCCGTTGATCGTGGTGCCGTTGGTGCTTTCGCAATCCGCGAGTAAATGACGGCCGGCCTCGAACTTGATCAGCGCATGGCGCCGGGAGATGCTGCGATGCACCAACCGAATGGGACAGTCGTTCGCCGAGCCGACCGCCGTTTCGATTTCAAGAAGGTTAAATTCGGTTTTTTCGGCCGCGCTGGGTATGGAAAGAAACGCCATGAATGGGCCCTCCTCGATCGATGGTGGTAATCCTTAAATGGTTGATCTGGATCATTTCACGCCACTCTGATTTTTGGGTCAAGGCCGACGGCTGCGGAAAAAGCATTTGGATAGAACCGATAGAAGGCCCGGAACGGGGGTGGGTAAAGACGCGATTCGAATACGGGTAGGCTAAGAAACGGAATGATGAATAAACAAGGAAGTGGAGTATTCGGCTAATGGTTTAAATGTGTGCAAGGCACATCCGAATGGGTCAGTAGTACCGGCAGCAGCTGTTGCGATTCAGAGCGCCATTCCCTTGGCGCCATCTGTCTTTGAAGTAGAAGCCACTGAACGCCTAAATGGGCGCCTTGCGATTCAAAATGGCTTTTTAAATTATTTTAAATATTCCATTGCCTTTGCCAGGCCATGCGCGAGTAGCCAACCGCCAGCGGCCATCAACAGCAGATAAAGGGTAAATCGACGCCAGGTGGCCATGGTGGCCGGTTGGCTTTGAGCGGTTGTGCCGTTGAGCCATTTGATGTCGGCATATCGGCCGCCGAGGATCGCCAGAGCGATCAGCCAATAGATCAGGTCGAGGCTCGATAATTGGTATTTTTTTTCGGCGACAATATATGCGGCAAGAAAAGCCAACCCGAGATTGCCCCAGAGAAACCAAATCGATCTTGTCAGGCAGCCGAGGGGATTAGTTTGAGGTGTGATCGCATTCGCAGAATTTTTATCCGTCATCGCCATTCTCCGTCAGTTTTAGGTGAAATGAGTAAAAACTCATAACTTCGCCTAGCTAACGGATAGCGGCCCGACTACCCTGGGTGATTTTAACCTGCAACGGAAAGTACCGCAGCACCCGACAACTTATTTTATAGATACGGCCGTGATTTATCAAGGCTTCGAGAAAACAGAAAAGACCGATGCGTTCTGTTATCATTGACATTCCGCTTCCGGTCTTTCAAACTAGCTTTATCCTGTGCTGGGGGGCGGGAGTGTTCTCCAAAGAAGATCTGCTGTTCGCGGCGGTGGCCGTCAAACTGGGCTATCTTTCACCCGTGCAGCTCGAGGCCTATGATCAGACCGGCGGCAAGCACGGCGACCTGGCCGGATATCTGGTTGAACAAGGAGTGTTGGCTGCCGAAACGCGCCGGCTGATCGACTCCTACGCTTCCAGCGTGCCGTATCAGAATCAGTCGCCTAGCTCAATCACCACGAATGAATCCGGCCAGGCCTCGGCCGATTCCCAACCCAGCGAATGTGAATCCACCCTGATAGCTCCGGAAAACGCCCCCGATGCCGTTTTTCTAAGCCTGACCGACGAACCGCAGGCCCGCTACCTCTATCGCGCCGGAGTGACGGACTGGACGCCTAATTATCTGGATGGTGAAATCATCGGCCGCGGCGGCCAAAGTCTGGTGCGCGCCGCCTTCGATCGCCACCTCGGCCGCGAAATCGCCTTGAAGGAATTGCATCAAACCCCGGGCGCCCCGCCGATCAGCGACGGCGCGCGGGCCCCTTCTTCTTCTTCGGCGGTGCGCTTTTTGCGCGAGGCGCGGGTGACCGGACAATTGGAGCATCCGAGCATCATCCCCGTTTATGAATTGGGCCGCCGCGCCGACGGCACCGTTTACTACACGATGAAGCTGGTGCGCGGCCGAACGCTGCAGCGGGCGCTCGAACAATGCAAGGATCTGACCGATCGATTGAAGCTGCTGCACCATTTTCTCGACGTCTGCCAGGCCGTCGCTTACGCCCACAGCCGCGGCGTGGTGCACCGCGACATCAAACCCTCGAATGTCATGGTCGGCGAATTCGGCGAAACGCTGGTGGTGGATTGGGGCCTGGCCAAGTTGCGCCACGCCGCCGATTCGCCGCAACCCAAAAGAGGCGAAACGATTTTGTGGTCCACCCCCGAAGCCGCCGACATCACCATCAACGGCTCCGTGCTCGGTACGCCCGCCTATATGAGTCCGGAACAAGCCTTCGGCGAAAGCGAAAAGGTGGATGAGCGCTCCGACGTGTGGTCACTGGGTGTGGTGCTGTATGAAATTCTGACCGGCCGCCCGCCCTTTCCCGGCCGCGATGCATTGCGGCGGCTGGTGGCCGAAACAGTCACCCCGGCCCGCGAACTTTGCTCGGACGCGCCGGTCGAATTGGCCGCCGTGGCGGAAAAAGCGCTGCGCCGCGATCCGCGGGACCGCTACCAGACGGCCCTCGAGTTGGCGCGCGAGATCGAATCCTTTCAATGCGGCGCGCGCGTCGGCGCCTACGAATACAGCCTGTGGGAACTGCTGCGCCGCTTCCTGGCGCGGCATCGGCAACTGGCCGTCGCGTCGGCCGTCGTCCTGCTGGCGATGATCGGTGGCGCGATCGCCACCTACGCTGCGTATCAGAAAAATCAGGAGGCGCACCGCAGTGAACGCGCCGCACACCTGAATCTCACCGCGGCGTACCTGGAAAAGGCGGGGCGTGAATTGGCGGAAGCGGATTACGGGCGGGCCAAAATCTACACCACGGCGGCGTTGTTGCATAATCCGTATAATCCTTATTCGCCGTATTCGTTCAAGGCTGCCGGGGAATCGCAACCGGAAATGGCCGGCCTGCAAAGCGTGTTGCTTTCGGACTTTTATGAGACCACGGTGCGGAATCTGGTCGTGCATGAGGCGGCCTTGTCCGGCCACACGGACGTCATCCGCTCCCTGGATTTTTCCTCGGACGGCCGCTGGCTGGCTTCCGCCGGCAGCGACCAGAGCCTTCGCATCTGGCCCGCCGCGACGCCGGCAGCGGCCACCCCGGCGCTGATCATTGAGCAGGCGCACGTCGGGCCGATTTGGAAAGTCGCCTTCGCGCCGGGCGCCGACCGCCTGGCCTCGGCCGGGGAAGACGGCGTGGTGCGGCTGTGGACGCCGACGAAGTCCACACCGACCGCCGAACTGAGAGGGCATAGCGGCCCGGTGATCGCCTTGGCCTGGTCGCCCGACGGCCGCACCCTCGTGACCGGTGGGCGGGATGGCATGATGCTGCTATGGGATCTGGCGTCGGGCAGGCCGAAAGCGAAGTTGGCCGGCCATCGCGGCACGGTTTCCGCCATCGAATTCTCCCCGGATGGTTCGTACCTGGCGTCCGGTGGCACCGCCGGCGAGATCCATCTATGGAACCTGAAGGAGAAAGGCGGCGATACCCTCATCGATCGCCTCGATGATATGGTCAAGGCCATCGCATTCTCGCCGGACGGCTCCTTATTGGCCGTCGGCTGCTTCGATAAAAAGCTGCGCATCTACCAAGTCCAGCAAAAGAAATTATTCCTTACTCTGTCCGCCCACCAGGATGCGCTTATGGCGCTGGCCTTCTCGCCCGACGGCCGGTACCTGGTGACGGGCAGCCGCGATCAATCCATTAAAATCTGGTCACTGCCCGAATGGAAATTGTCCACGACCTTGAAGAACAGCAATGCCGGCGTTCAGGCGCTGGTCTTTTCGCAGGACTCGCAGCGCTTGGCCACGGCCGGTTACGATATGATGATTCATCTTTGGCGCCTGTCCAACGCGACGGACGTCGACCGTTGGAACGGCCCGGGCCGCACCCTGTTATTCGCCCGCTTTTCCCCGCAAGGTGCACACTTAGCCGCGGCTTTTCAGAATGATATATATTTATGGCCCACTCATGAGGCGCGGCCGCCGCGCATCCTGCAGGGGCATCAGGATTTGGTATGGTCGCTGGCGTTTTCGCCGGATGAAAAAACGCTCGCTTCGGCGGGCGCGGACGCCAAAATCCTTTTATGGCCGGTGGACCGGCTGGAAGAACCGCGGGTGCTTTTGGGTCATGTCGGCAAGGTGCTGACCGTCGTCTTCGCGCCGGACGGCAAAACGTTGGCCTCGGGTGGCAAGGACAGCCTGATCCGGATTTGGGACGTTGAACAGGCCCGGGAAACCACGCAACTTGCCGGACATTCCGCCGATATCATGGCCTCGGCCTTTTCGCCCGACGGCCGGACGCTGGCCACCGGCGGCAAGGACCACGCCGTCATTCTATGGGATATGACCACCGGTGCCGCACGGGCCCGGCTGGCCGGCCATACCGATTGGGTGACGCGCCTGGCCTTCTCGCCTGACGGTCAACGGCTCCTGTCCGCGAGCCGCGATCATCATTTGAAGTTGTGGCGCGCCGCCGACGGCCGTCTCCTGCATACGTTGGAAGGGCACGAATTATATGTGAATGACGCCTCGTTCTCGCCCAACGGCGCGCTGATTATTTCCGGCAGCGACGACAAGACCGCGCGCATTTGGGACGCGAAAAACGGCCGGCAGATCCAGGTCATCCGGCAATCGGGCATGGTCACCTTTGCCTCCTTTACGCCGGATGGCATGCGCTTCGCCGCGAACGACCTGTCGTTGATTCAGCTGTTTCCGGTGAAGTTCGACGCTTGGCGGCGGGATCCCGCGATGCTGCTGCAAGAGGCCCAGCGCGAGGCCGGCCTGGTTCTCGACGGCTTTTCCGTCCTGCCGGCCGCCGGGCCGGAACGTAAATAGCGCGCCGAGTAACAGGCAGCGCGCAGTTTATTCTATATTGTATGGGGAACCGCAACCTAAATAACCTTTAAGACAAGGGGGGAATCATGGCTAATTATCCTGGTCAATCGTCAGAATTTAACTTCGTCTTTAACAATGGCGACAAAAACCACGCCGACGCCGTAAAGTGGTTGAATGAGGTGGTGAAGCCTCTATTTCCGGCGGCGAGGTTCGGTACGCCCGATGAGTTGATGGACATCGCTCGCGAAAAACTCACGGTGATCAAAAACAACTTCGGCGCTCCTCCGCGGGCCGCCTGGTCCACGCATTTCGTCAGCCAAAATGAAGTGGACAGCATCGAAATGGGCGATGAAGATCCGGAAGGGCCCAAAGCCATGAACGTGAACGTCTCCGCCAATCAACGCGCCTTTGCAATTTGGCCTATTTCATAATCGCGCGCCGAACGGAACGTTATGTAGTGGTTTTTACCTAAAATCATTTCCAATATTTCAGAACATCCGGAATAGGTTTTATCAGCCCTAGTTGCTCCCATGGCGGCAGCGGATCGTCCGGCCGGCCGTCGTGGTTCTTGTCGCTCGATTGAAACAGCGTTTTCCCGCGGTCGCGCACTTCCCAGTAATCCACGCGGCCGTCGCCGTCGATGTCACCCAGGTGCATGTAGTCGTTTCCCGCTTCGTCGATCAGCGCCCACACTTCCCAGCGGCCGTCCTGATTGTTGTCATCCTGCAGTTTGAAGAGCGTCTCGTCGCGCCGTTCCTCCAGGTGATCCCACACGCCGTCGCGGTTCTTGTCGGCGTAGGCGATCTCCACTTTTGTTGTTTTCCCGTTCTCGGTGATCCAATGGGCGTAATAATCGTCGCGCCCGTCGCCGTCCAGATCGCCGTCCAGTCCGACGATCCGCCCTTGGCCGTCGATCCGGGCTCGAACTTCCCACCGGCCGTCCCGGTTGTGGTCTTCTTCATGTAAAAGCAGCGCGCCGTTGCCGTGTTCTTCGTGTATATCCCATTTCCCGTCGCCGTCGCCGTCGATATAAATGGATTGCGCGTCGCCCGGCCCCAGTTTTTCCCAATAATCCACGCGGCCGTCGCCGTTGCGGTCACCCAGGCGCGCCGTATCTTGCCCGTTGGCGTCGATGGCCACCCAGGTGTCCCACCGGCCGTCGCCGTCCGTGTCGTCTTGCCGCTTTACAACCACGCCGTTGCGCCGCTCTTCAAAATGATCCCATTTCCCATCCCGGTTTTTATCGGTGAACGAGGTTTCCACTTTTATTTTTTTGCCGTTCTCGACGACCCAGGAAGTAAAATAGTCCGGACGGCCGTCGCCGTCCAAATCGCCCGCCAGCCGCACCAGATTTCCATCACGGTCGACCTGTCCCACGACCTCCCAGCGCCCGTCGCCGTTGTTGTCTTCCAGGTGCCGGCGCAAAACGCCGTTCTCGCGCGCTTCATAGATTTCCCAGCGCCCGTCGCCGTTGGGATCGACATAGACCGTTTGCACGGGCGGCAACCCCGGCTCGCGATTCTCCCAGTAATCGACGCGGCCGTCGCCGTTCAGATCGCCCAGGTGCGCATAATCGCGGCCGGCCTCGTCGATCCGCGCCCACACTTCCCACCGCCCGTCCTGATCGTTGTCATCCTGCAGCCGGAACAGGACTTCATTGTGCCGCTCTTCGTAATGATCCCAAATGCCGTCTTTATTCTTATCGCCATAGGCGATTTCCACCCAGGCCTTTTCACCGTCCACCACCGACCAGTGAGCCCAATAGTCGGTCTTGCCGTCGCCATCCAGATCGCCGGTGTGCTGCTGGTCCTGGCCGGCCTTGTCGATCCGCGCCTGCGTCTCCCACTGGCCGTCCGCATCGCCGTCTTCCAGGTGTCGGCGCAACGCCCCGTTAATGCGCTCTTCATAGATCTCGTACCGGCTGTCGCCGTTGGTGTCGCTGTATCGCATCTCGACCAAGGTGAGCGGGTCCATCCAGCGCGCCCAGGTCCGTGTGATAACGCCGCGCGCATCGGTGACGGAAGTCGAAACCAGTTGCCCGTCTTGGTAGGCCTTGTCCTCGGTGACGGGTTTTCCATCCAGATTGATATTGCGCGTCAGGCGCTCCAACGCATCGCCGGCGTAATAAGCCCGATAATCAACAGTCCCGTCGCCGTTGGTATCGGCGACGATGACCTCCCGCCCTTGGGCATCCGTCGTTCTCGTGTAATTGTTGTTCCGGCCGGCGGGCGCCTCGCCCGGCGCCGCGCGCGCTTCTTGCCGACGGTCGAGCGGGAGCAGATTCCGCGGATCAGCCTTCATCCCCGTCGGTTGCCCGACCTGCTGGGCGACGATCGAAAGCAGGCTCGCGGCCATCATCGCGTAGCCCAGGTCATTGGGGTGCGTCAGGTAGTTGTTCAGCCACGGACCGTCACCCGGCATTTGGTCGAAGAGCGGCTGCAAATCGACCCATGGCACGTTCCGACTTTGCGCCGCGCGCCTTTGAGCGGCGGATAGCAAATCCAGATCGCCGCGGATCAGCAATTGGGGAGCCTTGGGATCGACCGGCAGCGGATAATTCAACACCACCGCACGCGTCTTTTGCCTAGCGACGGCCGCCAGCAGGCTTTTCAAGCGGTCTTCGAAAGCGTCCGACGGCATGTTGGGCGCGGCCGACTCCCAGGACGGGGCGTAGCGTTGGCGGACGGAGAGCACCAGCGATTTCAACACGCGGTATGCGGCGGAATGTTGCAGGACAGCGGTGCGTTGCGCCGGTACGGTTTCATGGCCCGCCACCCGGGCCGCAGTCGCTACATCGTTCATGCCGACCAGGAGCAGAATCAGGTCGGCGCGCATGCCGCCGTTGAAATCGTCCGTGATTCGCGCGGCTGTTTTCTCCACGCCAAAGCCGGGCACTCCCCGATTGAGTACTTGCCAATGGCCCAGGCCCGCCGCCGGCATGGCGCGCCGCAGGGCCGCCGGATACGCCGCATCTTCCGATACACCCAGGCCGAAGGTCCACGAATCGCCATAACAGGCCAGGACTTTTTGCGCGCTGGAACCGCCCGCGGACCGGCGGGAAAGCAAGACAGACCAGGAAACCAGGCGGGTGACCAATTCCGCGCCGCCCGTGAGCAATAATATGGATATTAAAACGAAAAGCGTCTTTCTAGTTCTGGTTAGGGCCAACGTCCTTTGATCTCCCGCATCCCGCCAGGGATGCATTATAGCATATCCGGGCCCGGGCCGGCTGCGCGGTTGACAAATTTTATCTGACGAATATTAATAAGCATTATTTCAACAAGTTAACACCTAGGGGGGAACTCATGGCTAACAAAGTCGGACAATCCACGAACTATCAATTTATCTTCAACACGGACAACAAGAATCACCCGGACTCCTTGAAGTGGCTGGAGAATCTGGGCGATCCCAATCTGCAACTCGGATCCCAGGCCCAGTTGCTGGAAATCTCAGGGGAAGACCTCACCGTGATTAAAAGCAACTTCCCGCAGGGCGTATATGCCTGGTCCAGCCGGGTCGTCAGCCAAAATCTGGTGACCAGCATTGAAATGGGCGACGAGGATCCGATAACGCCCAAGGTAAAGGACGTGGAAAAGCCCACGATCCCGAACATGCGCGCTTTCGCCCTGAAACCCAAGTCGTAAGTCGCTACGGGAAAAATCAAAATGTGGCACAGCCGCCCTCGGCTGTGGATGATGGGCGTTTCGCCAAACGCCTTACAATCGACAATCTGCAATCCTCAATTAAAACGCCGGCCCCACCGTGTGAATCGCCAGCAGATCGTTCAAATTGATCTCGGCCTTGGTCTGCACGCCGTTGGCCACCTGCTGCACCAGCGCAATCAGCGATTTGCCGGTCTGCGCCAGGTTTGCGCCTTCGAGAATCACCCCCGCGTTCAGATCGATGTCGTCGCCCATCCGGTTATAGAGTTCGGTGTTCGACGAGACCTTGATCACCGGCATGATCGGGAAGCCCGCCGGCGTGCCGCGCCCGGTGGTGAAAATCGAGATCTGCGCGCCGCCGGCCGCCAGCGCGGTGAGGCTGAAGACGTCGGCGCCCGGCGTGTCCATGATCACCAGCCCGTGTTTGGCCGGTTTTTCGCCGTATTCGATCACCTGGTTGATCGCGCCGGTCCCGCCCTTGATGATGCAGCCCAGCGATTTTTCCTGGATCGACGACAGCCCGCCGTCCATGTTGCCCGGCGAAATCACGTAATCGGCCATCGGCCCCAGTTCTTCGATCGCGCGCTGATGCTGGTGCCTGATCAATTCGACGATCTTCCGCGCGACCTCCGCGTCCGCCGCGCGTTTGGCCAGCAGCGCCTCGGTGCCGATCATCTCGGTCGTCTCGGCCAATAGCACCGTGCCGCCCTCGCCCGCCAGCCAATCGGCCGCGACGCCCACCGTCGGGTTGGCGGTCACGCCCGACAGCGCATCAGACCCGCCGCACTTCAGCGCGAGGGTCAGCGTGCTCCACTTGCATTCCTCGCGTGCGATGCCCGTCGCGTAATCCACGAGCCGTTTGGCGATCTCGATGCCCTTCTTCGCGGTCTTGACCGATCCGCCTTCCTGCTGGATCGACAGCGCCTCGACCGGCTTTTTCGATTGCGCGATGGCCGGCTGCAGGTATTCGGGCTTGATGAACTCGCAGCCCAGGCCGACCAGCAGCACGGCGGCGATGTTGGGGTTCTGCCCCAGGCCGATCAGGGTGCGGATCGAAATGGCGATGTCCTTCGGGCCGCGCCCGCAGCCCTCGGTGTGTACGATCGCTTTGACGCCCGGCACCGCGCGCGCGATGGCCTCGACCACTCCGTTGGCGCACACCACCGTGCTGATCACCGCGACGTGGTTGCGCACGCCGCAGGCGCCGTCCGGCCGCGGGTATCCCATGAAGCCCATGTTACTCCTCCTCCATCCGCAGGTTGTGCGTATGCACCCACTGCCCCGGCGCGATATCCGCCCGCGCCCAGCCGATGCTTTCGCCGTACTTGAGCACGCGTTCGCCCTTGGCGATGGCCGCGACCGACACCTTGTGGTGGGCCGGAATCTTTTCCTTCGCGACCAACTCAGCCTGCCCCGTGCGGATCGCCCCGCCCGGCTCCAGCGCCTCGGTCGCCACCGCCACGTTGTCGCGAGGATTGATGATCAGTGCGTTGATGTGCATGTGGCCCCCTCATCCCCTTGCCCCTTCTCCCACCGCGGAGCGAAGAGGAAAAACAAAATGTCTCACGGCCGCCCCCTTCCTTTTCAGGGAAGGCCACAAGTCCGACCAGGCTGACCTGTCCGACGGGTCCGATATCTAAGGCTATCGCCTCTTACCAACACAATAATTTCTCTCGCGGGATTTACAAGGCGAGGCGCGGGTTCGCATCGTAATACGGCTACGGCTGATGCTTGGAAAATAGCTGTTCCCAAATGACCTGGCCGTCGGGGTCGAACTTGGTGATCTTATAAATTAGGGACAGCGCCCAATTAAATTTATTATTTAACAATAGGT
>Ga0315277_10006310_pt1 | contig 15555 bp, 16 predicted proteins | sample YL17G05_15_MG_FD_203695 | JGI IMG/M metagenome (GOLD analysis project Ga0315277, IMG submission 203695) | Sediment microbial communities from Yellowstone Lake, YNP, Wyoming, USA - YL17G05_15 | ecosystem: Environmental > Aquatic > Freshwater > Lake > Sediment | place: USA: Wyoming | collected...
CCCCAAGACTCGATTTCGGGACAGACAAGCGCAGTGTCAACAGCCCCATGAGCAAACCCGAACGGACAGATCACTTGTTCTCGCACCGGTCAGATTGACATGTTAACGACATCCAAAACTCCGCGCCAAAAACTCCAGCGAGAAACTGCCGCCGCCACATAACGGCGCCCGGCGTGCCGCTGCCGCAATCGGATAGTGGCGCGGGCTTCCAGCCTGTAGGAGTGCCGCCGAGCTTCCGGTTTGGCAGGCGCGGCGGCTTGGGCTTGTCGCGGCAACCTGGAAGGTTGCCGGGACAGCGGCAAGCCGGAGGCTTGCACCACCAGCGCGGGTCGTGATGCACTGTTTGCGGCGCCGGAAAACGCTTGCCAGACCATGCGGTTTTTCCCTTCATTGGTGGCTGCAACTGAGGTCCGAGCGCCATGAAAGCCACATCTGCCGCCACCGCCCGCCGCGGCTTGCTCGCCGGGGGCAACTGGATCATTGACCAGGTCAAAATCATTGACGTCTATCCGCAGCCCGAGCAACTGGCCAACATCAAGAGCCAATCCCAAGGCACCGGCGGCGCACCCTACAACGTGCTCATTGACCTCGCCCGCGCCGGTGCGCCCTTTCCGCTCTTCGGCGCCGGCCTTGTCGGCGGCGACGCCCTCGGCCAGCAGATTCTCGCCGATTGCAAGGCGCACAAGATTGACACGCACCACCTCGGCACGACGAACAAAGCGCCAACAAGCTACACCGACGTGATGACCGAGGCGGGCCACGGACGACGCACCTTCTTCCACGCCCGCGGCGCCAACGCCCTCTGGCGCGGCGACGACCTCGACTTCAAGAAAACCGAAGCGCGCATCTTCCATCTCGCCTACCTGCTGCTGCTCGATGCGCTCGACGTGCCGGATGCCAAGTTCGGGACGAAAGCCGCCCGCCTCCTCGCCGCCGCGCAGGCCGCTGGACTGAAAACCAGCGTGGACGTCGTCAGCGAAGACAGTGACCGCTTCGTGAAGATCGTGACGCCCGTGCTCCGGCACGTGGATTACTGCATCCTCAACGAAATCGAGGCGGGCAAGACCACCGGCTTCAAAATCCGCCAGCCGGATGGCCGCGTGGACACGGTGGCGCTGCGCCACGCCGCCGGCGCGTTGCTCCAGCGCGGCGTGCGCGAACTTGTCGTGGTTCACTTCCCCGAAGGCGCCTTCGCCCGCACCCGCAAGGGCGACGACCTCTGGCAATCCTCGCTCAAACTACCGCCCAATTACATCGCCGGCACGGCGGGCGCGGGCGACGCGTTTTGCGCCGGCGTGCTGTGGGGCTTGCATGAGGGCTGGGAAATCCAGCGTTCGCTGCTGGCTGGCGTATGTCTCGCCGCCGCGTCGCTGTCGCACGAGACCTGCACGGCGGGCGTGAAGTCGCTGAGCCGGGCCCTCGCGCTCGGAAAGAAGTTCGGCTTCGGCCCACCGCCGGAGCCGAATGAGTGACGGCGGTGGATCAGTGAGCCACGCAATTCGGGGCGTCCGACGCGGTTGCCGCTCGTCCGCTTGATGTCACCGGTGGGCCAGGCTGCATTTGACCGGAGTTCGCGGCAGTCCATGCAAACTGATTCCCTCCGTTTGCAAGAGCGGTGACGCCGACTGCGAAGGTCAACAAACTCGAACGGGTCTTCTTCCGCTCGACGCGAATTCTCGTTGCGCTGAATCGGAAGTCGGAAGGGCGCAGCGACCGAACCGTCCCAGCTAAACCTTGAAGTGCCGGAGCAACTCCGCTTTCTCCACCTTGGTGAGGTCGGCGGAAAGGATCGTCTGGATTTTGGCGCGGGTGCGAGCGTCCAGCTCGTCCAGGAGCGAATGATTGATTTCCTTGCTCACCGCCAGAAGGCAGCGCTCGATCTCGGGGCGATTCAGGAGCGAGTTCAACCGGCCGGCCAGTTGCCGGACGAGGCGTTTACGCTGTTCGAGCTGGATGTTGTGCCGCTCGCCGGCGGACATGGCGCCCGCGGTGTTGGGTGCACCGCCGCCGCGCGGGAATCGCCCGGACAGGTCGCTCACCTTGTCCACCAACCGCTCGTGCGCGTCGGCGGAGTGGAACTCCTCCAACAACTCCAGCCGCGGCGAACTGTGCATGGGATTGCTGTCAATCTTGTAAGCCTTCAGGCAGGCAAGGTCCGTGACCACGACCACCGTGTTGTTCATAGAAATCATCACGACAATAGCCCCGTTGGAAGCGAGGCGCAACCGGCCCGCGCAGTTTCCACACTGCGGTCGGGGCCATTAAGCCGCTTTCGCTTCGACACCCGCCATCAACCGCATCAAACTCGTCTGCGAGAAGTCCGCCCGTTCCAATTCGCCGGCCATCCGCCCGTCGCGCATGACGATGACTCGCCGGCTCAGGTTCATGATTTCCGGCAACTCGGACGAAATCACCAGCAGCGCGAGGCCCGCGCAGGCGAGTTCGTCGAGCAGATGATGAATCTCCGCCTTCGCGCCCACGTCCACGCCACGTGTCGGCTCGTCCACGATGAGGATGTCGCACTCGCGGGCGAGCCACTTGGCCAGCGCGACCTTCTGCTGGTTGCCGCCGCTCAAGCCCGCGATGTCCGCCTCGATGGATGTCGTCTTCACGCGGAGTTTGTCCACATACGTCTGCGCCAGCGTGCGCTCCTGTCGCCGCTTCACGAATCCGCCCAGGCTTAACCGTGGCAGCACGGCGAGCGACGTGTTCTCGCGGCAGTTCATCGAAAGCACCAGACCCATCCGCTTGCGATCCTCCGGCAACAGGCCGAGGCCGGAAGCCAGCGCCGTTGTCACCGAACCCAGCGGCATTTCCTTGCCACGCACGAGAACTTTGCCCGTGACGTTTGGGTCCACGCCGAAGATGGCTTGCGCAATCTCGCTGCGTCCGGCGCCGACCAGCCCGGCGAAGCCAAGGATTTCGCCCGCCCGCAATGTGAAGCTCACGTTGTTGAACTTGCCCGGCGACGACAGGTTTTCCACACGGAGCAGTTCCTTGCCCAGTGGTTTCTGCAAATGCTGCGACGTGTATTGCTTCACTTCGCGTCCGACCATTTGCTGGATGAGCCGCTCGGTGTTTGAAGCCACGACCGGTTCGGTGGCCACGTGCCGTCCGTCGCGCAGCACCGTCACCGTGTCGCACAGGCGGAAGATTTCCTCCAACCGATGCGAGACGTAGAGCACCGTGATGCCGCGTTGCTTGAGCTGGCCCAGCAGGCCGAAGAGATGCTCGCTCTCGCGCACCGACAGCGAACTCGTCGGCTCGTCCATGACGATGATGCGCGCCTGTGTGCCGAGCGCGGCGGCGATTTGCACAAGCTGTTCCTGGCCCGTGGACAGCTCGCCGATGGGCACGTCCACGGGAATGTCCGCCTCGATCTCCGCCAACATGGCGCGCGCCTGGTCGCGCATCCGGCGGCGGTCCAGCCAGCCGGCGCGGCTGGGCAAATCGCCCAGGCAAAGATTCTCCGCCACGGTCAGGTTTGGGCAGAAGGCGAGTTCCTGATGCACCATGGCGATGCCGAGCTTGCGGGCGGCGAGCGGATTGGGCGCGTGGACCGGTTGGCCATTGAGCCGCACCGCGCCCTCGTCGGCGACGTAAACACCGGCGAGGATTTTGCCGAGCGTGCTTTTGCCCGCGCCGTTCTCCCCCACGACCGCGTGGCAACTGCCCTGGGCGATTTCAAAACCCACACCGTCCAGCGCAAGCACGCCGGGGAAGCGTTTGGTGATGCTGTTGAACTCAATGAATCCCATCGTCGGAGCGTGACTTCACGGTCTTCGAGTCATGTCGCCGCCGGCTGCAATGGCCGCCGAAACCCAAACATCCCCTTCAGCCATGTCCACATGGCGCGAAGGCCGACCTCACGTGTACCGGCGAGGCCATAAACTTTGGCCAGTTCTGCTTCGTGCCCCCGGTAGCGCGGCGGCAGGAGACAGATGCTGCGCGTGTCGTCGCCATAGACGAGCAAGAGCTCCGAGTAAAACGCTCCGCAGCCGGCTTCGTATTTGCCTTCGGGCAATTCCACCGAGCGTTGCGGCAGCACGAGCCACGGGCGGTAGTTCAAAACCAGTTTGCCTTGTTCGGTCTTCACCAGCTTGCCGTAGGTGCGCACGGGAACCTTGTTCAGCTTACGGGCGAGAAACACTTTGTTCGCCGCCGGGTCCACCATGAAACGCTTGCGCCGGAATGTGAGGTAATCCCACACAAACTCCGCTCCGAAATGCGTCAGCCGGAACGACCAGCCGGCGATGAAATAGCAAATGACGATAATGATGAGCGCCCACGCCGCGCCCAACCACGGGTTGATGTAGGACGTGGCCGGCACGGTGGCCAACACCGCGAGTCGGGCGGATTTCAGCGCCGCGTCCACCGTCGTGAAGGGGCTGATGACGATGAGCACGTTGATGGCGTTGCCCACCAGCCAGACGATGGCGAAGGCAATGATGCCAATCGGCACCATGATTGCATTGTAGAGCCACGACAAATCCACGGTGGCGAAACCCAGCGAGCTGAGCATTGCGCTCTGTGGGTTGGAATCACCGAATACCGTCACGACGAACGGCACGAACGCGCCCGCCGCCACCAAGCCGCTGACCTTGTTCTCGACGGCCTCCGCGATGTCGAACGGTTTCTTCAACGCCGTCGGCGCCGCGGTGCCGATCACGTCCTTCGCGCCAACCAATCCAACCAGCAGCAACGCGGGCACCCAAAACGTCGGTTGCGCGAACCAAGGCAGGTTGGCGCGTTTTTCCTTGGGTGTGCGGTAGTAATGCACGGCTCCGTAAGCGCTGGTGCCCAGCAGCGGCGAGATGGCCACGCCGGTCACGGTGGAAATGGCCTGGGCGAATTCGGTGCCCGGAGGCTTGCCCTTGGCAGACGCGGTGTCGGCAGCCCGCGTCGGCAGGGCAATCAGCAGGCAAGCCAGTGCGAACATAACGAGGGGAATGGAATGCCGTTTCATGCCACAAGGTTTGCCCAAGCCGGGCTGCCTGTAAAGCCGCTTTGACAACGGGTTCGGAGTTCCGCGTTCACGCGGTCCCGGGGGCGCAGGCCACGTCTCAACTCCAAATCCGAAACCCGAAGTCCGAAGAAGCTCTTTCAAGACCCATCCGGCGCAGCGGCGGCTCGGCAGAGCGCCGCAAACTTTCCCGGAGCCTTCAAATGGCGGCGCTAACCGGCATGTGCCGGTTGATCCCGGCTAGCCGGTTCGTCGGCCTGAGTGCGAGCATCGCCACGCCCAACCTCTACACGAAAGCGGCAGCGGCGTGATGTTCCGTAAATTCAACGCCCTTCGGTGGACGGCACAGTCAAGACTTTGTTTGCGGCTCTAATTGCGTCGAAAATCACGGACGCTTTGACTGCAGTCGCAAGCCCTGAGTTGTAAGGGAGTTTTGCAGCGACTTGCGCATTCTCATCGAGCAAGGTGATAGAATCGGCGGCGTGGGCGGCAATCATTCCGACAAACGTAGTCCCGCTTGGTTTCAAGCTGAATACCGGAGACCCGCTGTTCCCGTGGCTCGCGACTGCGTCCAGAAGGAATCTGTTACCTTCGCTTTTTTGGGCTATCATTCCGAGGCGTACAATCGGGTGGTTCTTATCTTGTTCAAAGCCGAGGCCCAGTGGGTAACCGATGACCAAGACCCCCCTTCCCTCCACGATCGAAGTTTCATCACCGAATAACAAGATCGAGACTGCACGGCTCTTCATAACCACACCTCCGGGAGGGTTGGATAAGGTGAGGACGGCGACATCGTTAGGTGCATCTCTGTGGACAGGGTTAGCCCGCAATCTGAGATACCCCGTTTCGGTATCAAGGCCAACAAACAGGTCCTTTTTCGCGAGACTTGCCACCTTGACGATGTGGTCGCAGGTAATTGCTAGCACGAGGGTATTCGTGCCTTCGGTGAAGAAGCCTGAACCCAGCGGAGTCCAGTCTTTGATTTCGTTTAGGTTGGTGTTGTAAGTTGCCATGAACACAGCGCAGGCGTCTTTCTTGAATTCAGCCGCGACAGCTTCCGCACCCAGAAAGGTGACAGCGTCCGGGTTGACTATTTGGCCAAGGAGACGGTCAGTTAACAGGCTGAAAACGAGGAGGACTGCAATAGTGCAATTTCTCATTCGCTCCTTTGAACACATAACGGAGTGTAACGCAATGGAAATACGTCCAGCGGCTATGCCGAGCGACCGCTACGCCAGATACGGGATGCTCAGCGGCCCTTGCGGCAGCACTGCCACGCGCACGCCGTTTCCAGACGCCGCCACCAGTTCCTTCACCGTCGCGCTGATATCGCGGCACGGTGTCAGATGCGCCGCGCGCACAACTTCATCTGGCAACGAACTGTGGAGCAGCACTGTGGCCTTGCGCTGAACCAGCGCCTGGATTTGCGCCTGCCATTGCTCGGCCCGCACATAGCCCGGCGTGGCCAGCATCGCGAGGATTTCCTCCGGCCCGCTCGCGCTCCGCAGCAACTTGTCCAGCGGACTTCCGGCGGGCACGCCTTCGCGGCATTCCGCAGCGAGGATGAGCGTTCCGCCCGGCTTGATGATGCGCGCGCCGGCGCTCATGCCTTTCACGCCCTGGTAGAGATTCAGGTCGAGCGGGTAGCCGCTGTTCGTCGTCACGACCACGTCGAAGGGTGCGTCGCACTGATGCATCGCCGAGCGTTTGACGAACTCGCAGCCGACGCGATGCGCCGCCAACAGGTCGCCCGCGAACACACCAGTGATCTGCCGTTCCTCGTTCAGCGCCACGTTGAGCAAGAAACTCGGTCCGCACCGCAACGCGATGTCGCGGATGTCCTCCCAGATCGGATTGCCGTCGAGAATGCCAAACGTGGCACTCGGATCGCCGATGTTCCGTGCGCCGTGATTGCTCATCACCGTCTTCAATGCCGCGACGCCTGGCATCAAGCCTTTCGGTCCGCCGCTGAACCCGGCGAAGAAATGCGGCTCGATGAACCCGGTGACGATGCGCAAGTCCGCCTCGACCGCATGACGATTCAGCAACGCCGGTGTGCCATCGCGCGTGGCGCCGAGTTGCACGAGATCCGTTTCCTTCTCGCACTCGTGATTGAGCACACGGTAGTTCGCCACGACTTCCGGCGTCAGCATCTTTTCCAGTTCGGCGCGGGTGTTGGGCCGATGCGTGCCGGTCTGGTTGAGCAGCGTGATCTGCTCACGCGGCACGAACGCCAGGTAATCCAGCAGCCACGGGATGAGCCGATGATTCGGCGTGGCGCGCGTGATGTCGGTGAAGAGGAGGCAAATCTTCCGGCCGGGCTTGATCCACTCGCGGAGCGGCTTTGTGCAGATGGGTTGGTCGAGCGCGGCGAGCACGGCGGCGCGCTCATCCGCGACACCCGGCTGGTGCGACGGTTCAATCACGGTCGTTGAGTCCGGCAGTTCGACCGGCAAACGACCCTGGCCGTAGGCGAGGTTGACTTTCATGGCGGCGAAGCGGTTTGTACTGCGTTGCCAAATCTATTTAGCGCACGAACCGGCGCGGCGAAAGCGGCAAATGACGGAAACCCTGTTGCCCAAATCCGAAACCCGAAATCCGACGCTCGAAGGAAATCCGAAAACCAAAATCCGAAACCACGCTTGAGGTGTCATGTCCTCGCGAAGCGTTTGGAGTGCGTGCGCTTGAGCGCCGCTTTCGGCGGGTTTGAAACGCACGATGCCACGGCCAGTGTGAACCAGGCGGGTGCGCAAAAGCGGCGATAAATCGCGCGCACTCCAAACGCTGCGCGACAACCGCGCGACTCACGGCATTGGCGACGCTAAACCTGAATTGCCCCATGATCCTGGTTTTTCGCAGTTGAAAGCACCAGCGGTTCCTGGTTGTTTGTCGGCAACCGAAACGTCCGACCATGAAAACGCGATGCTTCAAACAACTGTCCAGGTTCAGCGTGTTCGCCTTCGCCGTGCTGTTGCTCGTCGCCGGTTGCACCACCGTGCCGGAAACCGGGCGCAGGCAGGTGATGCTCGTGACGGGCGAGCAGGAAGTGCAACTTGGCCTGACGAGCTTCGACAAGCTCAAGAAGGACCAACCGATCAGCAAGGACGCCGTGGCGAATGCGCTGGTGCAAAAGGTCGGCAAGCGCATCGCCGCCGTCGCGCCGCTGCCGAACGCACAGTGGGAATTCGTCGTGTTCGAGAGCAAGGAGGCGAATGCCTTCTGCCTCCCGGCGGGGAAGGTGGGTGTTTACACCGGCATCCTGCCCGTCACACGCGACGAGGCCGGGCTGGCCGCCGTCATTGGCCACGAGGTGGCGCACGCGGTGGCGCATCACGGCGCGGAACGAATCAGCCAGGAGATGCTGCGACAGGCCGGCGGTGAAGTCCTGGCGAGCAGCCTGTCGAGCACCGATCCGAAGACGCAGGCCCTGGTCACGACGGCGTACGGCCTCTGGGGACGCAACTCGGCGCGATGCTGCCCTACAGCCGCCTGCACGAGTCGGAGGCGGACAACATGGGCCTGACTTACATGGCGCGCGCCGGTTATGACCCCGAGGCGGCGGCAGGTTTCTGGCAACGGTTCGCCGACTACAACAAACAGAGCGGCTCCGCGGCCATGCCGAGATTTCTCCGCACGCATCCGGTGGACCAGGACCGCATTCGGCAGCTTCAGGAATTGATGCCCCGCGCGAAGGAGGAGTATCGCAAGGCGACCGGTGCGGAACGCTGAATCAAATTGCCGCTACCCTCGAGGCCGGTTCGCCAGCCACGTCAAACGCAGACCTTCAAGCGTGAGCAGCGGGTCCACACGCGAAATCTCCGGCAGCTTTGCCGCCATGAGTTTTGCATAGCCGCCCGTCGCCACGACCGGCAACCGCTTGGCTCTCAACTCCCGCTTCAGTTCCATCAACAACTCGCGAATGAGGCCGCGATAGCCATGCACCGCGCCCACGAGCATCGCCTCCTCCGTGCTCCGGCCAATGGCGCGTTTGAACTCACGGATCTTGATGCGTGGCAGCAGCGCCGTGTGCTCGTGCAGGTAATCCGTCATCGCCGCCAAGCCCGGTGCGATGATGCCGCCGATGTAATCACCTCGTCGGTCCACGACATCGAACGTCACCGCCGTGCCAAAATCAATGATGACGCACGGCGCGCCGAAACCATGCCGCGCAGCGACTGCGTTTGCGAGCCGATCCGGGCCAATCGTCTTGGGCTTCGGGTAATCCACGCCCAGGCCGCGAAGGGTTCGTAAAGTCAGTTTGAGGCAGGGACAGTCCCAAATCCGGCGGACCGCCTGCCGCACACGCGGCGTCGCACGCGGCACGACGCTGCACAATGCGGCGCCTTCAATTCGTCTGTCGCTGACGAATCGGCGGAGGCGTGCCGCCGCCGTGCCGTCGAACCAAGCCGCCGTGGACATGTCCGCCTGCCGCACCACACGCCGCGCGTTCGCCAGCCCGAGGTGCGTGTTCGTGTTGCCGATGTCGAGAAGCAGGAGCATGGCTAGAAACCCGAAGTTCGAAACCCGAAATCCGGAAAAAATCCGAAGCCCGAATTCCGAAACCAAAGCCGCGCGTTCGCGCCAACAATATTTCGAGCTGCGAGCTTCGAGCTTCCCTCGAGTTTCGAGTTTCGAGTTTCGGATTTCATTTCTCCACCGTCACATCGCCGCCGGTCACGCGTTCCAGCAAGCCATGCTCGGTGCGCAACAGCAACGCGCCGTCGTCGTCGAGCGACTCCGCGCGGCCCAGCAGCTTTCGCTCGCCGACGCTGATAACGACGCGCCGACCCAATGTCGTGCAATGCTGTTCCCATTCATCCGCGACGGCGGCAAACTCGCCGGCGCAAACGCGGGCGTAGTCGGCGTCGAGTTCGCGCAGGATGGCGGCGGCCAGCGCCGGACGCTGGATCACGCGCCAGGCCTCCGCCTTCAGCGACGTGGCCAGCTTGCGCAGCTCTGCCGGGAACTCGCTCGCGTTTTGGTTCACATCCACGCCGATGCCGAGCGTGACGTGGTTGACGCGGTCCAATTCGGCGCTCAGTTCGGTCAGGATGCCGGCGACTTTGCGCCCGCCAAGCACAAGGTCGTTGGGCCACTTGATGTCGGGCTTGAGGCGGGTTTCGTTCTCGATGGCGCGGCGCAACGCGGTGGCGGCGACCACGGTCAGTTGCGTGACCTCCTGCGGGCGCAGATTCGGACGCAGCAGGACGGAAAACCAAAGTCCCTTACCCGCCGGCGAAAGCCATTTGCGCCCGAGCCGCCCGCGGCCTTTCGTCTGCGATTCGGCGAACACCACCACGCCCTCCTTCACCCCATCCCGCGCGAGCTTCTCAATCACGTCATTCGTGGAAGTGGTCTGCTGGAACACGCGGATGTCGCGGCCGATGACGCGGGTCTGGCCAAGGCGCGAAAATAAATCATCCGCGTGCAGCACATCCGGCGTGCTCAACAACCGGTAGCCGGCATGCGGACTGGCCTCGATGTCATAGCCGAGCCGGCGCAGTTCCGCGACGCGCGCCCAAATCGCCGCGCGGGTGACGCCAAGCTGCTGCGAAAGCTCCGCGCCGGAAACCGCCCCATCGCCGGCTGCCCGCAGCGCCGCTAGGATTTGCGCATCCGTCGTCATGCGTCTGGTGATCGGTCAGAAAAAACGGGAAGCGCGAACTGCTGGTGTCGCGCGAAGTCCGCGAAGTCTGCGAAGGCAGACAAAGCAGATATTCCTTCGCCGCCTTCGCGTCCTTCGCGCGACTCTGCCAAGCCTTGGTCTTCCGAATCCGTGTTCAATCCGTGTTTCATCCGTGGCTCAACTTTCAAAATCCAGCCCGATGTCCACCGCCGGCGCCGAATGCGTCAACACGCCGACGGAAACGAAATCCACGCCGGTCTGCGCGATGGCGCGCACGGTGCGCAGGTTCACGCCGCCGCTGGCTTCAGTCTTCGCACGGCCCGCCACGAACTTCACGGCTCGGCGCAATTGCGCGGGCGTCATGTTGTCGAGCAGAATGAAATCGGCACCCGTGGCGACGGCTTGCCTCACCTGCGCCAGCGTGTCGGTTTCCACTTCAATCTTAAGCCGCGGAAACTTCCGGCGAGCACGCTGCACCCCAGCGGCAATGGCATTGGGCTTGGCGTCGCGCAACGCCGCGAGATGGTTGTCCTTGATGAGCACCATGTCGAAGAGGCCAAGACGGTGGTTGCTTCCGCCGCCGCGGGCCACGGCGTATTTCTCGAACCGCCGCCAGCCGGGCGTGGTTTTGCGTGTGTCGAGGATTTGCGCCCGCGTTCCTTTGGCGGCATTGACATACTGCGCGGTCAGCGTGGCCACGCCGGAAAGCCGCTGCACGAAATTCAGCGCCACACGTTCGGCGCTCAAAAGCGCCCGCGCCGGTCCGGCGACTTCGAGCAAAACCTGGCCCGCTTTCACGCGCTGGCCGTCGCGAACGCGGCGCTTGATTCGCACCGCAGGCGAAAGCTGGCGGAACGCAGCTTCCGCAAACACCAGTCCCGCCACGGTCAACGGCTGTCGTGCGCGCATGACGGCGCGGACGCGGGCGGCGCGCGGTACGGTAGCCAGCGTCGTCACGTCGCCGCTGCCGATGTCCTCGGCGAGCGCGACGCGAACGGCGCGGCGGATTTCGGCGGCGCTGGGCGGTTCCATGGCGCCAGCATGTCGCCAGCTTACCGTGCGGAAAAGGAAAAAGGCTTGTTTGAAGTGGTCCACTTGTCCGGTCTCCAGTTGCCCGGAGAAACACGGCGCCGCCGACACCAACGCGCAGGTACGCCAAAGATCAGCCAGGCACCGGTGTGGCTGCCTCTTCCCTAAGTTGTGGTTCGCGATATTCTTTCAGCAGACGATGAACGTTCACCGGGGGCAGCATCAACATGGGCAGGGGCATACGGGTCGTGATGTTGGAGATCAACTCACGCAAGTACGGGATGAGGTGCGCAACGGCATGGAAATCTTTGAACTCGTCCCACGTCATGTTGCTGTCGGCCGCACGGGAGTATTTGACCAGGAAGGCGCAGGTGAAACGGCACGGCGGCGTTGCAATGCCTTTCACCAAGTCGAAGGCAACGCGATAGCTCATCAGTTTCCCATCTGGCGACAACGCCCGGTCCAGAGCTGTGAGCCCGAGATGGTAGTTTGGCTCCGCGTTCGGCTTGACGTCCCCGACATGGCACTCGACCAGTTCCAGTGCTTCCAAGGTGATGCCAGGTGATCTCGCGGTATCCATATGTTCCCTAGGCTGCGAGCGCCATCTCCTCGTTGCACGCCGAACTCCTTGAGGACGGAAGCCGCCAAGTTCCCAGCGGCCGGCGTGGTCCATAGCCCTCGAGGGCGGGATCTCCAATGGCCATGTCAATGGTCGAACTGAATACTTCGACCGCCGTTGGCCGCCATTGGCGCACCAAGTGAGGGTAGAACTTGCAAGTTGTCTCCCAGTCCCGCACCAGCGGCAGCAGCACGTAGCCGGCATCGGCGAAAAACCGCCCGTCCAACTCGTGGATTTTCTTCTTCACCCATTTCACCAGAGGCTTGGGCACGCCGTAAACCCCGACGCCAATCACGTTCGGGTCTTCGCCGAGAGTCTCGAACTGCACGTGACACGACGGGAACCACGCCGTCAGAATGTCCCGCGTCTGATTCTTCAGGATTTCCATCATACCCGTCTTATCGGCCTGCCAAAGCGATGAAGTGCTTTCGAATCTTATCGGCGTCACCGACCATCGTCTTGAGTTCCTCCGCGTCCACGGTTTCGGGCGTGTAATCCGCCTTCACGCGCAGACCGAGGAGGTCCGTCAGTTTCTCGCGCGCCCAGAACCGCCCCTTCCCGTGCGTCGTCACAATCCCAATAATCTTGGCGTGTACCCGGTCGCCTTCCTCCATCGTCATGTCCCCGTGCGCAACACCGAAACCTTTGACGGCTTGGAACACAGCGTAATACAGCCGGCTGGCCGCCGAATTCGCCATGCCTTGGCCCAGACACTGATTGCCCTCCTGCCAGGTCTGGTCTGATTTCTCTCGGAAGGCGTTCGCCATGCGGTGTTATTCGCTGTGATCGTCGCGCACTGCAGTCTCGGTGGCCCAGACAGTAGGGGATGCCTGCGGCAGTGTCAACAGCGTTGCCGGAGGCGGCACTCGCCTGCTATGGTCTGCACGCACGATGGCAGAACGATACGAAAATCTCTCGCGGGAGGAGCTGATCCGACTGCTGGTCGCGCGCGACCGGCGGGAGGCGACGCGGTTCGGGCTGGTCTGGGAGGCCAACGAGATCGAGCGCGACAAGGCGTTAAATGCCGACTTCGTCGCGTTCGACCTGCTGCCGGAGTTGTCCGTTGGCGGGCCGCCGTGGCGCAACCTGATCATCGAGGGCGACAACTTCGACGCGCTCCGCTGTCTCCGCCTCGCCTTCACCGGGCGCGTGAAGTGCATCCTGATTGACCCGCCGTACAACACCGGCCAGAAGGACTTCGTCTATAACGACCGCTTCGTGGACGTGAACGACCTGTGGCGGCACTCCAAGTGGGTCGAGTTCATGTATCAACGCCTCACCCTCGCCCGCGACCTGCTCGCCCCAGACGGCGCGATCTTCGTGTGCATAGACGACAACGAGTTTCATACGCTTGGATTGTTGATGAGCAAAGTGTTCGGCGAAGGCAACTTTGTCGGCAATTTCATCTGGCAACATAGCGTCCAGCCGAAGGGCTATTCGGGGAATGTCTCCCTGCATCACAATTTCATAGTGGCTTATGCTGGCTCCCCACTCTTCCGGCTCAAAGACATGCCGAGAGAGGAACACCACAACGTCCACTACAGTAATCCCGATAACGATCCAAGCGGACCATGGCGGGCGGGAGATGTTCGCAACGCGCTTTATCGCCCTAACCTGATTTATGACCTGACTACACCGTCTGGCAAAATCATTAAGCCTCCCGCAAAGGGCTGGCGGTGGAGTAAGGGGACGATGGCCGAGAAAATTCGTACTGGCGAAATCGTTTTCAGGGATGACGAGACACGGATAGTTCGAAAAATCTACCTTTCAGGACAGTCAGGGCGACCGGTTGAGTCAATCTGGTTCGGCGAGGACGTTGGAACGACCCGCGAGGCCAATCAGGAGCTGAAGGCGATCTTTGATGGCGAACCGCCGTTCAGTACTCCAAAGCCAACGCGCTTGGTGGAGCGCATGTTGGGGGTCACTACCGGCCCGGATGACACCGTGTTGGACTTCTTCGCCGGTTCCGGCACGACCGGACACGCGGTGTTGAAGCAGAACGCGGCAGACGGCGGGCGGCGGCGGTTCATTCTCGTGTCGAATACCGAAGCGACGGCGGAGCAGCCGGACAAGAATCTTTGCCGGGATGTGTGCGCCCCTCGCGTGCGGAAGGTGATCGTAGGCTCCGGCGAGACTGCCGGCTTGGGTGGGGACTTTGCGTATCTGCGGACTTGCCGGGTGGAGCGCGGGCGGTTGACGGAACTGAGCCACGAACAGGTTTGGACGATCTTGCAGTTGATCCACGGCGAGACGGTCGCGCCGTTCAAGCCGGGGCGATGGCAGTGGGCGGGCGACGCGGAGCAGGCGTTGCTGTACGTGCCGCAGTTCCGCAAGGAGGACGCGGCGGCGCTGCGCAAACAGATGCGCCAGAGCGCGGCGGTGATTTTGTATTCGTGGCAGTCGGAGTTGATCCGGCAGCATGTGCGGGCCGACCACGTGCAGTTTGAACATCTGCCGGAGAGTTTCTCGCGCCGGTTCGGGCTGAAAGGCTGAAGCGATGAGCGCGACTCCTCTGAAACGATTCCAGGAAACGGCGGTGGCGGGCGGCGTGGAGATTTTCACAGGAGCAAAGGCGTTGCTCAATGCGACGCCGAACGACACGGTCAGCCGTGCCCACACGATCAATCACAACGGCTATCTGTTGCTGGAAGCGCCGACGGGCGCCGGCAAGACGCTGATGGCCGGGCATATCGTCGAGCGGTTCTCGCATGTCGAGGACGTGGTGTGGTTCTGGTTCGCACCGTTCAAGGGCGTGGTGGACCAAACGGCAGGCTATCTGCGGGAGCAGTTCGCGGGGTTGCGGTTGCGGGAGTTGCACGATGACCGGGCGGCCGACGGCAGCCGGCGCGGCGACGTGTTCGTGACGACGTGGCAGACGGTGGCGACGCGAGTGAAGGACAAGCGCAACGTCCGCAAAGACGGCGAACTAAATCCGTCGGTGGACGAGTTGATGAAGCGGCTGCGACAGGATGGTTTCCGCATTGGGGTGGTGGTGGATGAGGCGCATCACGGGTTCCACGGCGACACCCAGGCAGCGAAGTTTTTCCATGAAGTGCTGGACCCGGAATACACGATCCTGATCACGGCGACGCCCGACGACGCGGACATTGCGGAGTTCGAGGAGCGGCTGGGCATCGCGGAGTTGCGGCGGACGCGCATCAGCCGGCAAGAGGCGGTGGACGCGGGGTTGATCAAGGACGGCATCAAGTGTGTGGCATATTTCGCGGACGAAGAGAAGAAGGCGCTGGTGGATTTCGAGGGCACGGCGCTGCGCGATGGCATTGGGTTGCACCGGAAATTGAAGGAGACACTGACGGC
>Ga0315277_10006311_pt1 | contig 15553 bp, 25 predicted proteins | sample YL17G05_15_MG_FD_203695 | JGI IMG/M metagenome (GOLD analysis project Ga0315277, IMG submission 203695) | Sediment microbial communities from Yellowstone Lake, YNP, Wyoming, USA - YL17G05_15 | ecosystem: Environmental > Aquatic > Freshwater > Lake > Sediment | place: USA: Wyoming | collected...
TCATTTTACCAGTTGCGGCGAGGGATTTCACCTGATGTTTCTCAAAAGAAGCATTCTCATCATTTTCCACGAAACAGAACACCGTCTTTGCGGGACGCTTGTTACTGTCGTCCACGACTTCGGCGATAGAAAACACGCCAGTCATTTTTGGAGTAATGACATAGAGACAATAATCGCTTGTCTCACGTTGACGAATCTCTTCGGCTTGACATTCGGGAGTCCAATTCGGAACAACCGGATTATAGGCACTAACCTTCGTTTGGTCAAGAAGGGCGATAAGTTGATCACGCCACATTGAGCCATTGCACGTACCACCAAGGAATATAGTTTTCATGTTTGTTTAGTTTGCCAAATCAGTTACTAGTTGTTTTTCTACGGTCCACCAAGCGGCGAGTTGTTTCCTCGCCGCCGGTGAAATCTTCGCTTTTTGTATTCCCATTTTTATTACCTTAGACAAGTCTTCCAGTAATTCGGATGGGATATTCACCGATATGTCAAGTTGATTCATGTTTTACACAACAACCCGAGATTTTGAAACATAGTCGGGATCTGTCACGAGAGTATATCCAAGGTCCGCTTGGACGAGAGTTGCCAGATCTTCACAAGTCCATCCGGTGCTCTGATTTCCACGCTTGATTGCACAGCGAATCTGTTCAATCGTCGGTTGGAAATAGCGGGCGCAACAGCGATTAAGATACCCATTGACCCTATCTTTCACGGAGTCAGTATCCACCGCAACAACACACTTTGGTTTGTTGTTTGGCATAGGGCCGGTGCCTCCCCAACAGTTGGTGACTTTGGAAATCGGAGAATTGCCGACAGTAGCGACTTGCGGCACAGGAGTATTGAGCGTAGGAGTGTACTGGAAGTACTCATTGTTGATAAGATCCTCTTGAAGACTGCAAATAGGATCGAATCGCCCGTTATTGCGTTCATCACGGAAAATCTGACGAACCTTGGTATGAGGAAGATCGAAGCGGGAACTTCCATTGAGCATGATTTCAGGAATGCTCACGTTGCCGTTGCGAACATCATCCCGAAGAGTACGAGTGATGTCGTGAACACTGAACTTTGTGCCAGACTTGGCGAAGTCAGTAACCTTGTTGATAATGGCGATTTGAAGGGACACTGGATTTTGCATATTACGTTATCTGTTTTGAGTTTGTTTGTTTTCTACGTTACGAGGAACATCATACACGTTCCCCATTGAAAGTCAAGAGTTATTTTACTTCAATCCCGTTGACGAAATGGCGGGGTTTCGCTTCATCTTGAAAAACCATGAACCTACGGTTCAAACTAGCGGACTTCTTTTTCAGTGAATTCTTCGAACCAATAAGGGGGATTGGATAATTACCATTAGGCTTGCGAGTTTTAACTGGAGCCGAGTCAATAATCTTTCCACGGAACATTGGGTGTTCCTTGCGTTTCGGATGTTTCGTAGGAGGCGGCAGTTTTCGCTTGAACTTGTTTCGGTATGCGTCGTAATCCTTACGATCAACCTGAGTGCTACAAATGAGGGTACAGTTAGGATTTCGACATCCACACCGTATATGTTTAAGACGAACATCCACCTTACCCTCACGCTTCAACCATCCATTATGAGCGAGTAAGTCTTTTTTGAATTCACTGATACACTTGGCAGAATAGAATGCCCGTCCATCATTATCAAGGTGACGTTCAAGCCGCCCGTCGTCATTGTAGATTCGTTTCATTGGTAAGAGCGTAGCATAGTTCTACAATAAGTCAAGAGTTATTTTACGACGTGTACTGAATGACTCCCCAATGATAGGCTACTTTATTAGGACCGAAGAACTTGCAGATTTTCTCAAGTTCTTTTTTGAACATTCCCATAAACCTTGATGTCTCGTCGGCAACAACAGTTTCATTGAATGAATAAAATCCGCCATCACTACAACTATTCAAACGCTTCCAAGATCCTTTGATATTAGGGATATAAATCTCATAATCCTGTTGGTCTTTTGAAAAATAATCGGTATGGACTTTCTGTAGTTTTTCGTCGCATTCCGAATAGACATCAAAGTGACGCACTTCAGTACATGTTACCGATACCAATCCAATTGTTGACCCGCACCCGGGACAGAAGTTGGATGAGGATTCCGTCATGTACTTTCGGCATAAAGGGTGATTGCACCCATAATACTCTTTCTTTCCTTGTTTGGGAGGATTGTGTGCCGTGACAAACGGCCCGATGTATGTATGATAATCAGTACCCATAAAATTAGGCAGCAACGATTTTGAAGTTGACGACTTTTTCACCGATTTGAGGACGAAATCCATCATCCTCCATTGGACCATTGGTGATACCAACGAGTTGACCTTTACAATGGTAAATCACCACACAGTCAAAGGTTTCTCCTTTTTTGATGCTGCCAAAATCCTCCACAAATTCGACTTTATAGAATTGGATGTCGCCGAAGTCGCCGCCCGCTTCGTCCCAACCATTGTACGTGAATGGAAATGCTTTATCTTGTGTTCTGGTCTGTTCTTTCATATGTTTACTTTTTAATTCCAAGATTGGTGATAGCAGAGATAGCCATGTTAATTGCCTCGACCCGTGTGAATCCCGCCGCCATAAGGGCATCTACGGAGGATTTATAGCATTTCGCCATGCCAGTCCACATGTCGGGATTGTCTCCCATTTTTTTATACATACCAGCAAGCATCAACACCATTGGGTCAATGACTTCGTTCAGTTGTTCCATTACTTCTGTTATTTCGTTTTTCATATGTTTGTTATTTGATTGCGTAAGCGATTATTGTTAGAGCAAGGGCAGCGACCATTAAAATCATTCCACGAAACGACGTATCACATCCCGTCTTAACCCATTCATCATTATTTTTCTGCAATGCAATATAGGAGATTGCTATGCCAAGTAGTAATCCGGCAAACCCAATTCCCATAAAAATTCTTGCGAGAAGTATCATATTTTATTTCGTTAAACAAACGAGGATGTATAAAACCATTGAAACAACAACTGTCCGTATTGAATACTTTAGTGTATAAAGTCCAAGTCTGGCAAATGCTCTATGGTCTGCCAGAAACCCACCCAATATCATGGATAGTCCAATGAGGACACCCGAAGATCCGAGGATTGCCAATAGTTTGACTATGTGTGGAAGCGTCACGTTATTTGCACTCCAAAAGGTATTTGATAGTGACTTGGCTATTACGATAAACAATCAGTTCATCATTAGAGAGACTAGATCCCGCCTTCGCCCAAATGCTATCATAACCACGGGACGGATTGCAAGAGGAATGAACCACTTCTGTCTTGCCCATAGCGAAGTCGCAGATGAATAACCATCCAGAATCACCAACCCCGCCCTGACCCCAACGCCCCATTGAGTATCCAAGCGACTTAGTACTGTTTTTGGCACCATAGACACCGTTGCCAAACATCTTTCCAGCAATGGCGGCAGTGGACGGCGGCGAAACTTTCAGTCCACTCTTCAAGATAGACAAACAATTCGCCTGTGAAGTGCCGTGGAAGACTTCTTCAATGGGAACTGTTTTCCGCTCAAATCCGGTGTTCATATCATGAATCGTCACCTTGAAGATTTCCTTGACACGAACATTGTCATAGTTATGCATCCGCTTCTTTGATTGCTCATAGAAACGATCTAAGCGATTGCGTTCCGTTTGATCGGTAAGCACGTCCAAGTCCACTTTGAACACCTGTTCTTGTGTCTTGGCGGGTGTATTAATGGTTGACGACGGCGGGGCTGAGATAGTTGCTTGATAGGATGATTCAAGAGAATCAATCAAGTCATTCTGTTTCTGAACAGCATTGTCATCAGGAATAACCGTCTCGGTGGTGAACCGACGCATACCAAGAGACTGGGGAATGATGCGGAGATACTTACACAAAAGTTGGTCCACTTGAGTACCAAACTTGCGAGCACGAACAAGCGGGGCAATCTCAGCGAGCAGAGTACGTGCTTCTGTAAGTCCCTCAATAGTAACCACTCCTAATGGAGTTGCGAACAATCCAGTGGTGGAGTTATAGGTGATTTGAGTAGCCGAAGTGATCTTGTGGACATTAGCATCCACGAAGCGTTTGATAAGACGCTCAAGAGTAGGATTGGAGACTTTGAGAAGTTGAGATTTGGCAATGTTATGCAAGTCACGGTCTTTCACCGCAGATCCATAACTTTGATTGATCACGGCGGCACCGACAGTTTTGACTTCGGTGTAACCTTTTTTATCACTGAGTTTTTCTCGGACCTTGGACTCAAATTTATTGGTACCATTCCAAGTGCCACTATCGGGATTGGCACAACCAACACGACCCCATTCGGCAGTCCACGAATCATCGTCAAAAAGGCGACCAGTCCAATACTTGTACGAGTTCATTTGCTTGCCAGTCTTGGGGTCAGTCCCATTTTCCGCCTTGATGAGCTTGATTTCTTTTAGCAGTGTTGCCATATGTGAGCGACTATAGAGGATTGACGGAGAAAGTCAAGAGTTATTTTAACGGTTTTTCCAATGTTGGAACTTTTCGGAGGATTGCAGTGTTAATGTAGTCGAGTTTAGTCCCTCGGTCAGTGATGATATATGCGGTTTTACCATCCCCATTAATATTATTGACTACTCCTGTCAACATAATAGAAGGAATGTACACGGTGTCATTGATCTTAAACTCTATGATAGTGGGTTGTGAACGGATTGTTTTATGTGTTAGGATTCCAATTGACAGGCCGATTACAATCACTATAGTTAACAGCCACGCCGGAAACGAAAATACTTGATTCATATGCATATTGTTCTTAACGCCACTTTTCTGGCTCAACCACTTTCTTGAGAAGACTGAGACTGACATTGGGAATGGTAACGGGTGTTCCATTGGTAGCCATAACCAGAATATCAGCATTTGCCCAAGCGATACTATTGACAATACCAGTGACACTCATACTTTCAATGTACACTTTGTCACCAATAGCGACTTTGACTTCGGGATTGGTGGATTTGCCAGATTTGATTGTTTCCGCACGTTTCTTTGCCTTGGCAAAAGCGGGGATAAGTAATCCGGCGAGGATGGCAACAATGGCAATGACCACCATCAGTTCGATTAGAGTGAATGCTTTTTTCATGGTGAGCATCATATCACCACTCTATAAAATGTCAAGACTTTATTCGGAGGAATCTTCCAACGTCGTTGAAAATCTCAGCAAGAAGCAACTCTTCGGGACGAATAACCGATTTGTGGTAGTGGTGTTTGATAAGGTAGGTTCTATGGCAATAGTAACAGGTCTTAGTAAGTGCCCAAAATGGGTGATGGCGGCATTTTCTTGGAAGTGTTACTTGTTTTGACATATTAATAACATCCTGTTGGTCTTGCAAGTACTGAACCTCTTAACGAAGGATTTTCTTGGTACCAGTTAATATAAGGAGTTGGACAAATGGGTTCATAATATGTTATACCATCCATTCTCCATTTTAACACGGCACAGTGTCCATTATTATCTCTTAGAATCATAAGAAAGGTGTAGGGAACAGTTTGTTTCCATTACTTTAGAAGTGGCACAACAGAGTTTTGAAGTCTGAGGTTTGATACTCTTGACTATTGAGACAATGAGATTTTAGGGTTGAACCCTCACAATGGAGGGGAAATCTTTCTCTTTGTCGTGATAATTTAATCCTCGTTGGTGAGACGAAGTAGAGTGCCGACAACCGTTTCATTTCCACAAACTGCCCCTACAGAAATTAGTCTATATTTGTAACCGCATTATATGCGTCCACCTTATCTTGCAGAGCATTGATTTCCAATTGGAGTGTGGCGACCCAATCATCTGCTCTTTCTTGAGTGATGAAGGAATCCCATTTATAGATCATTTTCTCTTGATCACGACCAATGAATGACACTTCAACGTCTTCACGCTTGTTGATAGATTGGATATATGAAATGCGGGATTTCAACTCGGCCATGCGTTCAAGCATCGGATAGATGCCAATATTGGCAACGGTGATTTTTCCTTTAAGAACACCGAGTTCTTCGGAAAGTTTGAGAATGGCTTCCCAAACTTTTTCACGATCTACTTTTGAAGTGGAATCGTCACGTCGGGCGTTCTCCCGTTGAAGAATGTTTTGTTGACGGACAAGTTCACCCGCAAGGCGATTCTTTGTTTTGAGTGCTGTTGATAGATTCATATTGAGGATAGATTATCAGGTTATACACCCGATGTCAACATATTTTGCGAAATAGTTGTCACGTCAGAGTTTCTTACACTTCTATTCCATATTTATACATTGATGACAGCGAATAAACATCATAAACCAAGAGTGCTTTTTATATGCAAACAGAGGCCCGCCCGATATGGAGCGTCGTACGGACTTCTGAACTCCTGTCGCTTCTTGTGTAATGCGTTGCACAGTATGGGTGTAGAAGCAGACCTTGTGGAAGTTGTTGATAATAACTCTATTGACCGTGAAGTACATAAACACCGACCAACACATGTATTTATTGAAGCATTGTGGGTAGTGCCCGAGAAATTTGATGTCCTTATTAAGCTTCACCCCCATATTCAATGGAATGTTCGTTTACACAGCAATACACCATTTATTGCCAATGAGGGTATGGCAATGGAGTGGATTACTAAATATGGATTGTTGCAGAAAAAGTATCCACAATTTCATATTGCTCCAAACTCAAAAAGAATGGCAAGTGATTTAGAACGCTCACTTGGAATCCCATCTATTTATGCTCCTAACATATACCAGCCTCACGCATCCTTGCTTGTTGGCGAACATACAACTCCTATTGATAAAGATCCAATGATTTTGGAAGTAGGATGTTTCGGAGCAATCCGTCCATTGAAGAATCAACTTATTCAAGCAATGGCGGCAATGACACTTGCCAATGATATGAAGAAGACTCTTCACTTTCATATGAACCATTCTCGTGTTGAGAACAATGGAGAGAATACATACAAGAATCTGGTTGCTTTATTTGCGGGTACTAAACACAAACTGGTGACTCACGAATGGATACTTCACGAAGATTTCTTAAAGCTTATTCGCAGAATGGATGTCGGATTACAAGTATCATTTTCAGAAACATTTAACATTGTTGCCGCCGATTTTGTACACGTAAAAGTACCTATTGTCGGTTCTCCTGAGATTGAATGGATGAATCCACTTTATCAAGCGGAAGCTACTGATTTGGATAGTATTGTATCTCGCCTATGGTTGGCATTACTTGGTAAAAAAGTGAATTTGCATCTGCTTAATAACTGGGGACTTGAAGAGTATAATAAAGAATCCCGCAAAGTGTGGAAACAGATGCTTAATGTCTAATCCTCTTCATCGCCATCTGGCATGATTAGCGGGGCAAGCGAAGTTTGCAAAGCAGCGGTGTCTATTCTCTCTTTTGCCATATTGAAATAGTCATTACTTTTCTCTATACCTACAAAACTTCTACCTAGACGAATAGCCGCATCCCCTGTAGTACCCGACCCAAGGAAAGGATCACAAATGACATCATCTTTGTATGAGAATAGCTTGATACATCGATTGGGCAATTCCAATGGAAATGCGGCGGGATGTTTGGATCTGGTTTCGGGTTGCATCGTCCACAGATTCTTAACATAAGTCATGAACTCTTTGGTACGAATGGTGGAGATACCTTTGTTTTTTCGCTTCCATTGATTCTTGTAAAAAATCAGAATGCATTCATTCGGATCAATGACGAATGGAGCAGAAGCAGAACGCCACGATCCCCAACAGGTTTTATTGCTCCCAAGTTTTTGCCATATGATAGTACGGTAATACTTGAATCCAACCTCTTGACAAATCCGAATGTAATCCGCCGATACGGGATAGTTGATATCCTCGGCACCTTTCTTTTTATTCAAATGGACAGGTGTGACTGAGAATGGAATGTTGATGCATATTCGTCCATCTTCCGCCATAATATCGTACATCTTCTGAATCCATTGTTTACACCACACAAGATACTCGGCGTACGTCATGGTATCATCATGTTTATCGTATTCAATGCCAACATTATATGGAGGACTTGTCACCACTAAATTCACGGGTGATGGTAATTTGAAATCGGTTAGGACATCACTGTTCATCAAAATAGTCATTCTCACAAGTATGCCACACAGTACGTTGAGAGTCAAGATATTTTTACGTTGACATTGCCGTGATTCTCGTGTATTCTGTGGAGAATGGAAAACAACAAGATTTACATCGGTGACACATTAACGACACTGCGGACGTTTCCCGACGAGTATTTTGACATCACCGTAACGTCACCGCCATACAACAAAATGGGTGTTGCGGGTGGTCTGGTAAAAGAAGTTGAGTATAAGAATACGAACGATATTCAGAATGAGGATGATTATCAGGTTGACCAGATACAAGTGTTGAATGAGTTGTTTCGGGTGACAAAAACTGGTGGTCATATCTTTTACAATCACAAGTTGCGGTGGATACATGGTTTGATGATACATCCTATCGGGTGGATATTTCAATCTAAATGGGTTGGTAACATTCGTCAAGAAATAGTTTGGGATAGAATCATTGCGGGCAATCTTCGTGGATGGAGATTCTGGCAAGTTGAGGAAAGAATCTATTGGATGCAGAAGGGCATTACCAAGGGGGAAGAGTTGAAGAGTAAACATGCCAAGATGACTTCCATATGGCGTATCTATCCCGAGACTGGCGTGAAAGATCATCCAGCACCATTTCCCATTGCTATCCCAACTCGTTGCATTTACAGTATTGCTGATGAGAAGCAAGGATTAAACATTCTCGATCCGTATTGTGGGTCTGGCACAACACTCATATCTGCGGCGTGTCTTGGACATAATTTTGTGGGGATTGATTCTTGTGCTGAATATGCTGCCATAGCAGAGAAACGAATGATTGACCCCATCGAAATATTGGCAGTTGCCGAAGAGACATCCATACATCAGGTAAACAAATCATATGCCGAAAGAAAAGCGAAAAAGCGAAAAAACTCTAGTGGATGAAATGCAAGAATATCTCACCAGTGAGATAAATGCCATCATTCTCGAATCATTGAGAACTGGAATACCACAAGAAGAACTTGGATTGCGTCCTATGACTAGCACTACTCACGATTGGGATGACAAAAAAGAAAAGTGGGTAAAAAAGAAGAAAAAGTGATGTTTTCATTTTGGTACGATACTTATCATTATAAGACCCGAAGTCTTGCCCAATAAGAGAGAACGCTAAAAATCTCCCTTGACATTTGAAAATCCTTGTGGTATTGTATTGCCATGATGACTGAAAAGAAACGACGTGAAACGATTATTGCTTTGATTTACACTGCCGACAGATTGCTTGGCGATGCACTGAGACTCAATAAAGGAAAGAACGTCCGTTTCGGTAGAGCAGTCGTAGAAGCACAGTTGCTTTTGGATGATGCGACGGTTTACGTCGATCCGAAACAAACTCTGAAATAGTGCTTGACAATTTTGGAAAGTCTGATATAGTCGGCGACATAAGATTTGAGATTCTAACAGCAAAAAACCTTTAATGGAAAAATGAATCTCGTCAATTTTAGTTTAGAGACTGAGATTTGAGAATAGGATAATCAACTATTACTCAAATATGACTGTGTGGAAAACGAAATCTCTATGAGTTTTCCAAAAGATTTTAAGGCTGCGCCCAATTCGTGAGGGCGATAGATTATAGGGCTATCTTGCCATTAAGCCGCTTAATTTTAGATGGTGACAGCATGACCGTTCCTGTCATAAACCAAAGGTCGTTAATAATGGACCATCAAACAATTTTTAGATGCGATACAGCAACAAAATAAAATGCTGTCGTTGGTACCGACGTTAAAAACGGCCCGAAATCCTTCGTTATGGGTGTGCATCTAGTCCAATTTACTTAAACATAAACCCGAAATAAAGAGGAAACAACAGTTATGAACAAAACCATCAAAATCAAAAATGCTACCACTTCTATGAAGAAAACCAACTTCGTGCCTACCCCTAACCCATTCGTGCAAGCGATGCAAGTTCAGGCCAATTTTACCACCACGGAAAACGGTGCTTTGACCAACAAAAGCACTTTGAACAGCGTATTGGATTTCTTCGGAGCGGCTGGAGCAATTCGCACTCGTTCCGATGCTGACGTTATCAAGCTTTTCTCGAAGGCGTTTGCCGAAGACCGTCTTTTGGCAACCAAGATTTTGTTTTACATCCGTGACGTGCGATCTGGTCAAGGTGAGCGCAAGACGTTCCGCACCATTTTGGCATGGTTGGCAAATAACTATCCTGATGTAGTTCGCAAGAACTTGGATAATACTGCTTTCTTTGGTCGCTATGATGATTTGTATGTTCTTGTGGGAACTTCCCTTGAAAAGGATGTTTTCACGTTGTTTGATCGTCAGTTGGCGATTGATTTGCTCAGTATGCGTGATGGCAAGTCGGTGTCTCTTTTGGCGAAGTGGTTGAAGTCTGAAAACACTTCCTCATCTGAATCCCGTGCGTTGGGTCGCAAAACTCGTGAGGCATTGAAGCTTTCTTCCAAGAAATATCGCAAGATTTTGTCCACCTTGCGTAACTATATCAATGTCATCGAAGCGAAGATGTGTGCTGGAAAATGGGACGAGATCGATTTCCAGAAGGTGCCGTCCAAGGCATCCATGAACTATCGCAAGGCATTTGGTAAGCATGATCAAACCCGTTATGCGGCATATTTGGCGGCGGTTGAGAAGGGTGAAGCAAAGATCAATGCGGGTGCATTGTTCCCTTATGAAATCCTTCGCTCCATTGTTATGCGTAGTGTTACCGCACAGGAAGTTTTGGCGGCAGATTTGCAATGGAAAGCTATGCCTAACTGGCTTGAAGGTAATGAGCACAAAGGTATTGTTATTGCGGACGTGTCTGGTTCTATGACGTGCAACAACAGTCTTCCGCTCTTGGTGTCGGTGTCATTGGCAATGTATTTTGCCGAGCGCAATGTTGGACCGTTCAAGGATTTCTGGATGAACTTCTCCACTACTCCTACTTTCCAGAAGTTTATTGGAAGCACGCTTTCGGAGCGGTACAATAACATGGATAAGCACAACTGGGCAGGTTCTACGGATTTGCAAGCGGCATTTAATCTTATTCTTTCTACTTCGGTAGCGAATAAGGTTGCTCAGAAAGATATGCCGTCTGTTCTTTACATCGTTTCAGATATGGAGTTTAATCAGGCGTGTTCCAGTAACACGAAGACGAATTTTGAAATGATTAAGAAGAAGTTTGCCGCATGTGGTTACACGATGCCACGAGTTGTTTGGTGGAATGTGGCGTGTCGTAATGACAACTTCCCAATTCGTGCAGACGAAACTGGTACCGCATTGGTTTCTGGTTGCTCCCCGAGCATCCTCAAGTCTTTGCTCAGTGCCAAGTCGTTTGATCCGATGAGCATTGTTTACGAGACGGTGAATAACCCTCGCTATGACAAGATTGCGGTGTAAGATGTTGCCAGTACCCAACCCCGCTTCGGCGGGGTTCTTTTTTATAAGTTGACAGCATTTGGGATTTGTGGTATAGTGGTTGCTGAAATACGGCTCTACAGTTGAGCAAACAATCAAAATAAAAAGTTATGGAAAATCAAAACAAAACAAGATACGGAGTCTTTTACAGAAGCAATGGGCGATGGACTGGTCCTTACGCCGGAATGACATTTACGAGTTATACATTGAAACGTCAACCCGTTCGTGGTGAAGTTTCTTACCTCAAGAACAACATTCTCAAGTCAAGGATTCAGCTTCGGCCAGTAAAGGCGTAACAATGTCGGAAAATCAATCTACGGTCATAGTAAACCTTCGTAAGGAAACTTGTGATGTTTTATGTGACCGTAGATCCCTGTTTGGGAATCCATATAATCACGAAACGCTTGGGATAACACGGGATGAGTCATGTGAACTATATGGAGAGTACTTCAAAAAAAAGTTGCGTAATCCCGAGTTTCGTGATAAAGTACTGGCGTTAAAAGGAAAACGACTAGGTTGCTGGTGCGTTCCTTTGCGGTGTCACCTACAATGGATCGTTGATTATTTAGAACATGAAGCTATACAAAAGTAAACCTCGTTACGACATAAATACTGGTAAGGAAATCTCACCCGTGTTAACAGCTTGTGGTATTATTTGTGATTATGAAGGATTGCCCATAGATATAGATGACGGTGATGCGAAACCTTGTTACACAATATCCATTGAATATGATCAAAGCAGTGAACCGTTATGGTATGAAGATCCAGAACGGCAATTTTTAGAAAATGAATATGAAGTGGAATATGGTGAATATGGGGAATTCATGTCTTCGCCATATCATTTCGGAGCGATTGAATGTCATGGAGTGTCCGATGTTTCTGTCTATTTGGTTGAAGAATGGCTTAAAGAACGGAAGTCTAAAAAATCCAGCAGTCCGTTCAGAGATTGCAATACTATTGAACAAGCATTTCACGCTGCCAGACTTCGTACGTTGATGAAGTTATTGAAGGAAGGAAATTACACACCGCTCCAGCTTGGATTTCTTAAATAATATGAAACCTGAACGCATATTCATAGTTAGACATGGACAATCTCAGGGGAATGTTGATAGAGAAATTTACGAGACTATTCCCGACTATGCGCTTCAACTGACTGAACTTGGACGGGAACAGGCAACCAATGCCGGGCAGAAAATACATGATATTATTGGAAATGAGTCAGTCCAGTTTTATGTTTCTCCTTTTTGGAGAACACGTCAGACATATCTTGGAATAAAGAAGAATCTACATCCTTCTAGTGAAGTATATTATGAAGATCCTCGATTAAGAGAGCAGGAGTGGGATCAGAAGCTTGGCACCCGTGAAAGATTTAAAGATAATGAAGAACGGGAGCGTGACTCTTATGGGCATTTTTATTATAGATTCGACGGCGGTGAATCTTGTGCTGATGTCTATGATCGAATAAGTGATTTCTTAGGAACATTGCATCGGGATTTTACTAAAAAAGAGTTTCCTAAAAATGGTGTTCTTGTCAATCACGGAATGACTATGCGATTGCTGCTTATGCGGTGGTTTCATTATTCTGTTGAAGAGTTCGAAACTTGGGGCAACCCTCATAATGGTGACTATTATCTTCTGGAACTTGGAGACAATGGAAAATATAATTTAATTACACCGCCACGAAAACACGTTGTTAGGCATGATTATCAGTTTGATTGGGGTAATGGTAAACCACAAGGATTGCTGTGAATTTGAATCAAGATAAAGTACCCATTGATCTGGAAGAGGCGTTGGTTCTTCTCAAAGAGGCATTGAACCCCAATGACATTCTCGAACTTAAAAAACTCACCGCTCGTCAGATGCATCTCGAAGTCGGTGGCACTATTCGGAATGATTGGAGTTTATGGGAGACGGGAAACATACTTAATGTATGGTTCAAGCAAGCATACAACACGGATCATGCAGATGATATTAGTGCAATCATTTTGGAATGCTTACTTAATGATTTAAATGGCGAACCTCGTAAAGATCGAGCATTCGCCAAGAAACTGGTAGATATACGAAAAAAGAAAAAAATATGATGTTTTTAATAAAAGCAAATGTAACCAAGCGTGTTTCTGGAATATCAGGAGCATTCAAAAGTGTTGAAGGAAAACTGGTCAATGCAGTAAGTGTTGCACAAGCCAAAGCAAAGTTTGAACAAGCTATTCGTGCCGGTGCATCTAATATGCAATGTGATACGATAGACTTTGAGTATCTTGAAGTGTTTGATGAAATAAGATAAAAATATGAAATTCAGAATAGTCATTCAAAATCAAAAATTTGTTCCACAAGTTAAAGATGGTTGGTGGACGGGGTGGGAAGGAATGTGTGACGTATATGATACTATGGAAGAGGCCATAGAACATATCGAAACTTTTCAAAAATCAATGGTAGATGATGGTAAAGTAGTATGGGAAGGAAAATAACATTATGACATTACGTGAAGTTTTACAAAACGCAATACCCAATAAAATCTATCGCTATATCCATAAAAAGGATAGCAAATATGCCGCCAAGTGTGATCGTCCAACTTTTAAACAGGTTGAGCAATCATATATGCATGTTATCAAAGAGTTGTTGAGCAAGCCGAAAGCAAAACCCTATAAGTTGCCGTGGTTGGTACAGATTTCTCACGATCCATTTGATAACAAATCATATGTTGATGTATGTTTTTCAAATCCCGATTATGTGGAACCGCCCAAGGGCGCAAAGCCGTGGGGATGCAATAGCAAGAAGGATATACCGCCCAAGGGCCATTACAACTGTAATGATGACAAATACAATAAGACATTTGCTGCGGGATGGGTTCCTTGGTCAAAGGTTATTGATACTCCCATTATCAACGAAACCGAACTTCCATTGGAAACGATGGTTGCCGAGATTCTTTGGGAAATGACATTCTATGGATGGTCGGAAGAAAAGACAGAGGTTCATGTCAAGGAGATTAAGGGGAAAATAAAAGAGTCTCTTGCCGAGATAAAAGAAGGCAAATGTGTGGAATTGCCTCCCGCCAAAAAAGGTGGAATGAAAGTTGTCATCCCAGACAATGTTTCCAAGTTCTTTATTGACGAAGCCAATCGTTTCGCTAAAAAAAAGCGAAAACGCTCTTGACAAACGCCCGTGGTTCGCCTACTATGTGAACCATGAAGCAAAACTGGTATCACGTCCTTGAAGTAAATCCGAGAGCAAGAAAGGAAGTCATTACGGCTTCGTATCACGCTCTAATGAAGATGCATCACCCCGATGTTGGCGCAAGCGGAGTCATTGCCAAGGATCTGAATCAAGCTCACGAAATTCTCACAGACCTTCGCAAACGTAAAGAGTTTGATCGTGAGATTGCCACCAATGATTCCAAGATGATTGGACCATACAAGGTACAGTCAGTCATTGCCGAGGGCGGATTTGGTCGTACCTACAAAGCACAGCATTCAATCCTCAAAGAACTGGTGTGCATCAAAGATTGCTCCAATGTTTCAATGGCAGATACCGATATGCTTATTGAGGAAGCGAAAGTGTGTTGGGATTTGCGTCATTATGCCCTTCCCGCCATGCGTGATTTGATTCAGTTGGATGATGGGCGGGTTCTTCTTGTCATGAGCTACATTCCCGGTCTTACTCTTCAACAGATTGTTGAGAAAAGTGGTGCCTTGGATGCGGAACACGTTGCTTGGATTACGGAGCGTGTGTTGAATGCTCTCAGTTATATCCATCGTCACGGCGTTGTTCACGGTGACTTGAAACCGCAGAATATCATCGTTCAACCAGAAAAGCACATGGCAGTCTTGGTTGATTTTGGACTCTCTGCCGTAAAACCTTCGCACGATTCGGAAGCAAAAGGATATACTCCTTATTATGCACCGCCCGAAGAAATTGCTGGAAAACCAATCCTTCCCGAATCTGATTATTACAGCCTTGGCATGACGATGATTTATGCTCTTGCTGGAAACACGGATATGGTTGAGCAAAAGCGGGTTCCGGCAGCGGTTCCCGATGAGTTGTGTGCTTTTATTAAGCGAATGATTGCCCGT
>Ga0315277_10006312_pt1 | contig 15553 bp, 8 predicted proteins | sample YL17G05_15_MG_FD_203695 | JGI IMG/M metagenome (GOLD analysis project Ga0315277, IMG submission 203695) | Sediment microbial communities from Yellowstone Lake, YNP, Wyoming, USA - YL17G05_15 | ecosystem: Environmental > Aquatic > Freshwater > Lake > Sediment | place: USA: Wyoming | collected...
CCCGCCTGGTTCAAGAAACGCATCAACGAAGGAATCTTGCTTGAGGATGAGGCTCGCTTTGTAGAATTCTCGGTTCCAGCGACCGACCGGCTTAAAAAAGCACTCACGAACCGCGAAACCATGGCGATCGTCGATTACCTCGGCAACGTTCTCGCTTCATTGATCAAGAAAAGTGCTCCTGCCGCGAAGGGCTTGCTGCTCATGGCTATAGACACGGAATTCGGTGATTGGGACATGCAAATCTTGGACTATTCTGACCTCAACAAGGTCATTTCGCAATCATTGAAAGCAAAACTGGAACAGCTTGGGTTCAACGATGCAAGCACCATCACGAGCCGACTAGCCGACGAGTTGAGGAATAACCAATCCTTGCTCGTCATGATGACCGTGTAATAAGACCCCGAAATCAAAAAGGTATCTCCATCAATCGGCAGGTAACTGGAGTTGCGGCAGCGACGTAATCACGTGTTTACCTTTCGGTGGACGAGTTACCCGCCTTGAGTGCGATGAGGTTGCCGGCAATGATGAGCGCCCCGCCGATGAGAACGAGAACGGGCACGCCCCCGAAGACGAGGACTTGGAAAATGGAAGCCATGATGGGTTCAGCGTATGACAAGATGAGAACATTTCCCCCGGTATCGGAGGTCAAGCCATAATTGAACAGCGTGAACGCGAGCGCCGTGGGAATCAGGCCGAGAAAGATCGCAACGACGATTGCGTTCCACGAGACCATCAGTGACCCATCCACGAGCCACGAAAAGGAAAACGTGATCACCAGGCCGAGCGTCGTGTACCACGTCAATCCGAATGATAGGTTCGTGGTTGACATTGCTTTCCCCTCAAAGACTTGGTTATTCTTCTTGAAAAGCATCTTCTTGCTCAAGTTGAGGAATCCGAGCGCGATGGCGGATAAAATGCCTGTAAAGATGCCCCATGACAACGTGGCGTCCCCCCACGGCTCCATCACGAGAACGCCAGCCAAGGCCAATCCATACGCGAGGTATGTCGCCCGGGGCATTGACTCTTTCAAGAAGAGCCTCATGAAGATGACCGCCACCAGGTTACCGGCATACAAGAGAAATGCTGCGATGGCTAGTCCAGCGGTGTTGATGGTCATGAAGTAGAAAAAAATCGTGAGCACGCCCATTGCAGTGACGATGAAAACGAGACGACCATACCGTAACAAATCCTTGATAACACGCAGTCGTTTCGATGCAAGTAAGATGGCAGTGACCCATACGATGCCGAATATCCCACGAAACTCGACTGCGGCATACACTTGCAAGCCGATCCCATCCGTGAGATATTTTAAAAATAATCCAACGGATCCCATGAAACTGGCGGCGAGGAACATGGACACGCGGGCCACGAGCATCTTTCTGGTCGTTTTCACGAGAAGTTGTAATGCAAGCCCGCTTGTAAATGTTCAGAGCAGAGGGAATGAAGGGAAAAAAAGAGGAGACCCGGGGAATTTTACCGTCATAAATTCGGATCAATCGTACCGGTAAGAGGAGATTAGGCCAGCAAACCCAGACTGCCCTGGTTGTCCCGCGCTGTATCCTCCGAGACCACCTACACCTGCAGACCCGGTCGCGATGATGATCGTGTTGGTATTGTGATATAGCGGTGAGACAGCATTCACGCTGAAAATGCCATACGAACCGCCACCGTTCCCTCCACCGCCACCGCCTACAGCGCCGCCGTCACCGCCAGCGCCGCCAGCGCCACCCCTGCCCACGAGCATGCGAGGCGAATCTATCCATTGATTCATACCCCCAGCGGCCCCAACACCACCTACACCACCAGCTCCGCCAATACCACCGCCACCGCCACCGCCACCTTGCCCGAGATAGAGCGTGTTCGCTTGAAGGACCGGGATGGACGTCGCCGAGGTCGAAAAGTAGATGAATATGCAGAAGGCACCACCACCGCCACCACCACCGCCACCTCCGAGTGCTCCACAACCACCAGACCCACCACCACCGCCCGATGCACCGAGAAGACCGAGCCCGGTTTGGTTCACCTGGCAGCCACCTGCTCCACCACCGCCGCCCCCGTAGCCGTTGGTTCCGCTTCCGCCCGTGGTTCCCGAGTAGGCTTGCCACTCGCTGGAAATGATCGTTCCTTGATCGGTGCCGGATCGCAGTCCACATGCACCGCTTGACCCGGCCATCCCGTTTACACCGTTCTTACCGTCGATGTACCCGCTCGAAGGAAGTTCTATCGTCCCGCTTGCATACACGAAATAATTCCAGCCACCGATGCCTCCGGACCCACCGCCGCCACCCAAACCATTCGTGCCGGGTGCTTGCGGCGCGTTTTGCGGGCCCCAGAGCGTCGTTGACCCGTTTCCACCATTGATATGCTCGCCGCCCAAGCCCGTGAACACGCCACCTAATCCACCGGTGTTATTATTGGTTCCCGAGAATGCTATCGCAATTTGGCCCGGGTTTCCAGCTATTCCGTTTGCCCCATCTGTAGCATCGCTGCCGTAGGCGCCTGAACCGCCACCGCCGCCCAGCACGGTGCAATTACTGATGGAGAGGCTTGCATCGCAGTCGTTCAAGTAGATGCCATAGGAATTCTGCCCGGCAATTGCCACTCGCGGCCCATAGACGATCAGTCCCTCGAGGCGCGTCGAACTCGTGATACTCGTGCCACGTATTGTCCATCGCTGGGAACTACCACGAACAACGGCACGTAAGGCTTCCGCATTATACATGGTGAAATCCTCGGTATATCCCCCGAGAACGCTGATGCCGTTTACGAGGTCGATGGATTCATTGTACGTTCCTTCACCGACGATTACCTTCGATTTACCCATCAAGTTGGCTTGCGTGATTCCCTGGGTTATCGATTGATACGGGTTGCCTTGGCTTCCATTGCCGGTCACGTCCGAGCCGTTCACCGCGACGAACATCTCGTTCCCGCCAAAGCTCGGGGCATAATACCCTCCGGGGAAGACGGAATGAACCGTGACCTCGGATGAATTGACGTTTTGGCCATTGCTCGTTCCATCACTCGGCGTGACCTTCACCTTAAGGGTATTGCCGACCCCCGCTCCGACGATTGCCAAGTTAAGCGTGGCTGAAGTCTCTCCGCCCAGAAGCATCCCGTTCCGGTACCACTGGTAACTTACCGTGCCGCTGTCCCCGTCAGTGTCATGCCAACCATACACCGCGGTTTGCAGCGTGCTCTGCCTTGTGGGGTTGGAGGGGGACACGGTCACGCCGGTTAATGTTGGCGGCGTGTTCTGGATGATGATCTCAGATGAATTGACCGCGGTGCCCGCGAACCTGCCATCGAATGGCGTGACCTCCGCGATGACGTGCTGCGTTTTATTGAAGAAGGCCGGCGATAACGTGTTTCCAACTTGTCCAGGTATCGCGACGCCGTTCCTGATCCAGCGGATCAAGTATTGCGGCTCGTCACCGTGTGCATCTACCCAACCAGCGGGCGTCACGGTCAAAGTCGTATTCTTGTACGCAGTTCCTGGCGTTATCGTGCAGTTGGAGATGGAAGGCGCGTGCACTTGCGATCCATCGCCCGACGGGTTCAAGGACGTGAGGAATGCATACGTTCCATATGAAAATCCTGACAAGCCAATGACCAGGCTAACGACGATAGCGGCCACGGCTTTCTTTTTCGACATGTATTTTAAAGATTCGGCTGACATGAAACATTCACCTCTTGAATGTTGATTAATCAGCTTCAATATTTAGGCGTGGTGGAATGACTTAATCAGAGGAATAGGGAGGTTTATTTTCGAAGTTATCCGCCCTATACGAGGTTTTTTTTGAAATCTGAATTGAACAGCCCGGATATCAAAGGTAGAAGGTATAGAGATCTAGCATTTTCCAGGAGGAGATATTTTTAACGCCCAGCTGCCCCATACTTTTCTATCGCAGCCATCATGGCGAAGATGTTCTCGACCCGAGCGCCGATCGGCTGGTGCGAGGGCCCGAGTGCGAAAATGCCGCCTGCTTCCTTCCCCTCCTTGATTGCTCTCTTGACCATGGCGATGGTATCATCAACCGTGCCCCAGCACAAGACGCGCTGGTCAAGGGCACCGAGGAAGGCGAGTTTGTCGCGATATTTGCGTGCCAGCTCGCCGAGCTTCATGCCGCTGGCAGGTTCCAGGGCTTGTAAGCCGTCGATCCCGCAATCGATGAGCACCGGGATGATCTCGCTCACGTTCCCGTCCGAGTGCATGATGAGCCGTGCATCGTACGAATGAATAAGCCGACCGATTTCCTTCAAATGCTTTGCGAAAAACCGCTCGTAATGCCCCGGGGAAATCAAGAGACGATCTTTTTGGCCCAGGTCCTCGCCCCAATAGAGGATCGGAATGCCTGCTTCGAGCAAGGGGATGTACACGCAATCCTTGAGCGCCTCGAATATCATGCGCGCCACGCGGTCGATGAAGGCGGGGTTTACCCTAGCATATCGTGCGAACGACGCGTAGCTTCCCTTCAAGCACATGATCGTGTTGTCGCAGATGCCGCTCCCGCCGATGGCGGGAAAACTCCAATCGACGTGCCGTTCCCGCATGTCCCGAGTCATACGCCCGAGGAACTTGTAAAGATTGTCGTGGTGAGAGGTATACGCGTTGGATGCAAGCCAATCGTCAAGCGTATCGGGAGCGAGCACGCCGTCCACGAAATAATCAGAGAACCCGTCCTCACCTTGCTTCGCCGCAGCCCGGCGTGCCGAGCAGCGACCGAACTCACTTACTTGCCACAGCTTCCCTTGTCGCATTTGCGTGTCTGCATCGGGCGCGTCGCTCCATTTCACGAACCGGCGGGAAAATGGCAAATCATCCCGGTCAGGCATGTAGAAGCTTCCAAGAGATTTGTTGTGGACAGGACCGAAGCCCTGGTAATGTCCGGTATACCCAAGCACGCGATCAGCCGTGAGATCAATCGTGGCTTGTCGAGGCGCGGGGCCATCATCGATGTACAAGCACACTTGATCGTCTGTCGGTTCCTGGTACTCGATAATTTGCCGCTCGAGCGTGGCACTGCCATACCCGAGGTGAAAACTGGGCACGCGTGCTGGTTGCTCGTGGTCGAGGATCGACTTGAGCAAATCATAGTTACTTGGCAAGATTTGATGACCTTGATTTGATTGCCGGATTTCGTTGAATCAATGAACTAGGAAATGAAAAAGATGAGAAATAGGCCGGGTTAGATCTTTCCCGCCTTCAAAAGTTCCTCGTTTTTCTTGCGCTGGATCATGAGCTCGATCATCTCACGTTCTGCATCCACGTGATCCATTGGAAACTTGTTGTGGAGCCGCGACCGTTTCACGAGGGCGACGGATAGCTTGTATACAGGAACCCAGAAAATGCGGCTTGGTCCAGATGCATATATCGCCTCTTTAAACACGCCAAGCGTGTGGTCGTCCCAGCCGCCGAAGGCACCGTAGAGGATGACGAAGTTGAAGATGAGCCCCACGAGGAAAGCGAAGGTTACCGAGGCGATCACCGCCCCGACCGGCGTTATCACCAAGGAAAGCGCGGGAAACGCCCACGTGCTCCATGCCCATCCTTCAGCGAGCGTGATCAAGCCCGGTATGATTGGTGCCGCGAAGGATTGCCACCAGGCGATCTTGATCTTGCAGATATACTTGTTGATATACCAGTAACTCGTGATCAGCCTGAATATGTCGACCACGATACCGCCCATGGGAATTAACCAGATCATGACGGCAAGACCATACGTCTGCGGCCAGCGCCACACGTAAAGATAGAGGAACGTGAACAGGTAGGACAAGAAGAGATTGATGAGGCCCATGACCAGCTTGAAGTTTGGCTTGTGCGCCATGAGCAATATCTTGTCCGCCTCACCATCTGGCTGCTCTATCAGCGTGTGCAAGATGTTTGGCACGATAAACGGGATCGCAAGCAAATAATTTTCCGCGCCACCAAGAACGAGCATGACACTAAGGATCGTTGGAAAATACCCGATCACGAGACAAGCGATGCCCACGGTGAAAAAGCCATAGTACTTGAACGTATTGGCCATGTAATACTGTGCGAGCTTCGTCTTTCCATTGTTCACGGCCTCGGCCCAGGCGCCTTTCGTGTTGATGCCTTCGGAACGCTTCGACAAGTTGGCGATTTCATCGGCTAGACCGCTAAGCGTGAGCATCGTCGCGTATGCAGGCACGGCATCGTACCATTGAAAGAAAATGAAATATCCAACGACGGTCGCGACGAGCCCCGGCGCTGACAGCTGGAAACCCAGGATCGTCGAACGCTTGGCCGTGTCCCACGAGAAATTTGGCCGCAAGGCATCAAGGATGGAGAGGCCCATCGAGCGGAGTAAACGCCTGAAAAACATGGCAGCAACAAATGCCCCGAAGAACTCGTTAATGTAGGTGCCGATGACGAAGCCGATGGACGTGCCGAGCAAGTTGCCGATGTGCGGGTCGGAACCGAGCCAATACCGCCCGAGCAGGACGAACACGAATTCACACAGCTTGGCGATGATCTCGTTGATGAACCCAATTTTCGACTCGTAATCGAACTTTTGCAAGCCCTTGATGGACTGCATGAAGACGTTGAGCATGGCCGGGTATTCACGGGTCATCAAGAGGAGGATGATCCATGCCAGGTGCGCCAGGTTACCGGTCAGCACGACAGCGAAGACATACAGTGAGGTAATCGTGATTATGACGACGCCGGTGCACATTTGGTACCAAATGTAGAACGACACGAATTCCAACATCTTCCGGGGGTTCTTTATCCTGTAGTCCGCGATCCAGCGTTCTATTGCCCAGTTTGTCGGGACATTGAATGCCGTTTGCAAGATCGAGAACAAAACGCCCGCAACGGACACGTATGCCTTCGTTTCCGGTTCGGTATATAATTGCCCCAGCAGCACCGGAATGAGCACTGCCATCACGCCCGCACCCAAAAGCGCGTAGAAGAACTGGTAGAACCAGCCTCCTAATGGTCTTGAATAGCCAACCCGGTCGAACGGGTTCAATTTATTCTTGTCAAAGTTCTTGATTTCCTCTTCCGTGACCGGAGGTAGTTCCTTCCACGTGTTTCTGTGGGCTTCCTCGGATAATTTTCGGGGCACCCACGTGAAGAAACCCTTGATTTTCTCCTTGGTTGTCATGATATAGCAATCACTCGAAGATCATATAACGATTCATTCGTTTTACCGCGAGCATAAAAGCCATTGTTTCCTTGTGTAGCCTCGAAGCACTGGCAGCCAAGGAGGGAACGACCTTGCTGCCAGTCTACATGGTGTCTTCAAATATGTCTTCCAAACCAATGCAAAGCGCCGGGACGCCGAAGTCCCCGGACATCGTGACCATCGAATTAAATATGGATGCGATCAAGCAGAAAGCAGAAGAAGCAAGCAAGTGGAAGAACACGTACGACACGTACATCTGGTTGTTCGCCGAATCGGAAGCACGCCTCGCGGACGCGTACGTCACGCCGCTCGATGGAAGCCCGACCGTGAAGATCAACAAGGCCAAGATCGTCGACAACCCGCCCCGCGAGGACACTGAACGCCTCGCAAAAGCCATTGGTTCGAAGAAGCCGAAATTGCCCGAGCTGCACTGGTTCTTGGCCGAGCGCCGGTTCATCTTCGAAAAGATCAGGGGCAGGGAAATTGCCCAATCCTTGAATCGTGAAGATTGATTTCAACATTTTCACTCGATCGCGGGTATCTCGCGAATTTTTTTTTTTTTGAACAGCCACGTGCCCAGAAAACCGCGCCGGATCCTTCAAAAGCACGCAGCGATCATCTATAATCTAAAGCACACCATTTCCAGCTCGCTTTTGCAGATCGTGCATGCCCATGAACAGGTTCGATCGCTCGTTTCGGAACGCGATGCTCGTCGCGTGCATCGTCGGTGCCGGCGTGTGCGGCACGCTCGGTATTGCCACCATCGTTTACCCGAAGGTCGCGACGGTCTTCTACCATCTTGATTACCAATATCGCGCTGGCAACGCGCCCGTCGAGGAGAACACGATCACGGAAGCCATGTATCATATCCTGGACATCTTCGACCGGCATCCCGCGTGGAACCTCACCATCGAGGTGGAGAGCTACATCATCCCCTTGATGTACCACAACTACACGAGCGTCTACGACCTCGTGAAAAGGATGGTCGACCGAGGCCAGCTCGAGATCTGCCTGATCGAGTACAGCGAGATGCTCGCCCACGCCTTTCCATACAGCGATTTCAACCATTCCGCGTGGTACACGGACGAGATTTGCGCCCAGTACAACATCACGAAGGCAAAATCCGTGCTGCTGCAAGAGGGGCAATGGATGCCCGCGTTTTACCGCATGAAACCGCACGGGTACACGAACTTTATGGCGGACGCGGCCAAGTTCCTCTACTTCGGCTTCGAACCCACGGCACCGGTCTACGCGTGGGACCTCAACTCCTACCCGGGCTTGAACCCCGGGCCTGCGAGCCCGGGAACCAGCCCCGATCCGATCTACATCGTCAATTACAAGCACTTGCCCGTCGTCGAGGCGGGTGCCTATCATACCTGGCTGTGGACGCAAGATGCAGAGATCCAGCTCAGTGCCGAGAACAACAGCGAGGAGCTTGGCACCGAGTTCACGGTCGACGCCTCAAAAAAGGCCGCTTACGAGGCACGCCTCGAATCGATGGCCGCGCAAGGCTTCCAATTCATGACCGTCGCTGACTGGGTCACGTTTTGCATCAACCATGGTGCGGTGCAACCGCTTGATTTTTACATGCCCGAGTGCCACTGGTACCCGACCGATTATCGCCAGTGCTGGCGCTGGATGGGGGATAACCAGGGCCACACCGACGACGGTGCCATGCTCGCCCTGCACTACCGCACGAGGAACAAGCTACAAGCCATAGAATGTTTGTTGCTGAACTCGACGGGATACTTGAACAGCACGGAATGGCAGTATTGCCGCGTGCACCTCGACCAGGCGTGGCAAAACAACTTGCTCGCGCAGGCAACCGACGTGCTCGGCCTCCAACCCAGAAACACCGAGCGGGAATATGGTTTCAATCACAGCAAGCAAGCCATCGCCGAGCTCAATCTCGCCCTCGGCGTGCTCAAGGCGCGGAACACGGATTTTAACGCCCATGAACGCGTCCAGGTCGACGTGGAAACCGGGCAGGTGATCACCGCAAACTTCCAGAACATCACGGTGCTCGAATCCGGCCTCGACCTCGCCGATCTGCCAGTGAACGTCACGATCACGCAGACCGGGGCGGTCCACCCCTACAACTCGTCGGTGCGCCGCTGCGAGTACCGGGGCGTGCAATACTGGGAGCTGGACGTCGGGTTCGAGGGCAACTTGACGTGGGAACAAGGCGTCGGCCGGTATTACATCGACATCCCGTGGAACGCGAGCAGCATCGACTACTCCCCGTCAATGCTCGAACATTCAACCGTCCACTTGAATTATGCAGAATACAACTCGGGCAACGATCTGTTCTTGCCGCTGGCAAACGGATTGATATATGCAGATGGCAGGGCTCTCGTGAAGAATTGCAGCCGGCATCACGTCGCGGTGCACTGGCGATCGAGCTCGCTCGGTTTCGAGGAATCGCAGTTGCATTTCTACTCGAATTACCAGCTCTTCATCCTCGACACGACCACGAGCTTGGATGATGCCCTTGCTTTCGCGAACCGCGTGAACACATCGCCAATCGTCTGGCTATCGGAGGTGGCAACATGGCCGTGAATGACTTGAAGACCATGGATAGTCGCGACGCGATGCCACGCGCCGCGCTGCTCGGCAGTGCCATGTTCGCCATCCAGGGTATCTTCTGGCTGCTCGGCATCCTGTACTTGACGACGATCCAGCTGGAGATGATATACCCGTACATCACGACGACCGTGCTGGCGTGGGTCAGCATCGTGCCCGCCTACAATTTCGCCATAGCTTGCTGGTCCGCGGTGCTTGGGATCGTGGAACGACGAAGGATGAGCAAGATCAATTCAGCCGCTTCCAGAAAGGCGGCATGGTGGAAAGTGCATGCCGCCGCGTGCTTGCCGTGCATTCCTTTTGGTCCCATCGTGGCGACATACGAGTGGCAAGTGGCCAAGTCGAGCAGCAAAGGTGGTTTGCAGCCGAAACCCGTGAATGCAACCCTTTCGGCGTCGCTCGGCATATTCTATGTCACGGGGGCGATCATCGCGGCCGTGATATTTGCACTTCCAGCCGTACTCGATGCGGGCATGTTGAACTTGATCTACCCGTATTCCATGATTGCAACGCAGCCAATCTTTGCCGGACTCGGCACGTATTACATTTGCTTGATCGCGGGAGACATTATCTTATCCACGGTAGCCTTGGCTGCAAGAATCGATCCTTTTACGGGAGATGCACGACACGCGATACTCGCCCGGTTCATCCACTGCTGGCTCGTGGCACATGCAGTCGCCATCCCGGTAGGTCCATTCATCGCAGCACTCGCCATAGGCTTCAATGCGAAGGATTAAACACGCAAGATATTTTATCTTGAATTTTCCTATGAAATAATTTTAAAAAATAGAAACTGTTTAACTATATTATATCCTTCCGAAGCGGAGCCATTTCTCGAACTTCTGACCAATGATGTGGATCTCCGGCTTGGCCTCGGCCCTAATGAGCACTTTCTTGGCTTTTTCATCATAAGCAAGGAGAAGTCCGTTATCAAATGCCTTGACAAAGCCGATGATGGAATCGGGCTCCAGATCGTTGAGCGCCTTGCTAAATTTCTTGATGTCGATCGAGTCATTCTTCTTCAAAACGTCCTCGAATCTCGCGACCCGTGCATTAAGCATGCCCTTGTCCGTGTGCAGGTCTTTCTCGATCTCTTCCTTTTCCTTCTGCATTTGCTCCTCGGTCTTCATTTCCGGCTTCGTGGGAATGAGCTCGGCAAGTGGCTTCTGGAACTTGGGTTTACCGCCGACGCCGACCCATTCGAGGTCAAGGCTCGGGAACAAGTCCTCGACCTCCTCCTTGCCGGCCAAGAAGGCGTCGACGTCGAAATCAACCGGTGCTTTTTCCTCCATGGGCCTTGCAAATGCTTTGTTATCCCCGCCGATCTTGAAGTTCTTGTCGAGCAAGATCTCCACGTAATGGCCGCAAGCGAGCTTCAGCCCGAGCTTCCCGACTTCCTTGATGTTCTCGTCTTCGATGAGAATGTTGGGCAATTCTATCTTGAATTGCTTGCTGCATGTCGGGCAAGTGACATCCACCTTGGTTTTCTGTCCGGACTTCTTCCAATCAAGGAAACTCTTTTTCTTGTCGTCCCGCATAGCCTTGAAAACCGGGTCATCCATATTTTTCGGTGCCACGATCTTGCCGTTGGAACCGCCTAATGCCCACGTGTGTTTCCCGCCTATGCCGAACTTGACTTCATTAATAAATGTCTTCCAATCGCTCTGATCAACACGCTTGTCTTGTTCGAGGATCCTGACCTCGAAAATATAGAATTTCAAGCCTTGATCGGTCTTGATCTTGGTCAGCGCTGCCGATTTCTCGATGTCCGCAGTCGGATCGTGATCGAAAATGAAACCGCTCCATCCCTGGCGTTTCTTCGAGCCATACACGCCCTTGATCTTCTTGAACGCCTCGGCAAAGCTTTTCCAATCTTCTATGGTCTTGTTGACGTGGACCGCCCAGCCGCTCGATTCTTTAAAAATAAGCTTGTACCGGTCGCTAATTTGCTTCAATTTTTGCTTGAAAGCCTCGTCGATTGCTGATGCCATGTCTTCATTCACCACTCGTTCGTGTTTTCGTACTCCATTCCAAATTATACGGACATTGACTTGATCGCGCCTGGACGTTATAAAACAATGTCCGTGCGTTACTGGACTATCTTCCGGATCTAGATTATACTGAAGAGATTTGTCGGTTTCGCTTAGGAAACCAATAATTTATGATACGGATATAAGAAATGCCGAGAGGAGGTTATTCTTACAACTATGATTTTTGAGATTTCATGAGGATAGAATGGTCGATCATGAGATGGAAAGATATGCATAGCTCAAATTCTGGAAAACAAACGAAACATGTGAAAGCGACATTCTTTTTCTTCGGATTAATCCTTGCAGGGATTATTTTCATTGCGAATAATCAAAATATCAAATCACAAACAACGCCCACTCTATCCCCTGAATTACCGATAACAAAAAGTGATACCTTTTCGAGCGACCAAGTGGGAGACGAATGGCCAATGTTCCGCGGGGCGCTTAACCACACGGGCGTGGCCACGACGACACCGATGGCCGCTGGAGGCGTATTATGGTCTTTCATAACGGGAGGGTATGATGAATCCGCCCCCGTTGTAAGAGGCGAGTATTTGTACATAGGTAGTGGGAATTCCAAGCTCTATTGCCTGAATGCCACGACGGGCGGGCTACTCTGGTCATACACCACGGGTAGTTACGTTATCTCTACCCCGGCATTATCGGGTACGCGGATTTACCTGGGTAGCGCGGATAATAACATATATTGCTTGAATGCCACGACGGGTAGTTTTCTTTGGTCATATACAACGGGCGGAGTCGTGTTTTCCTCTCCTGCCGTGGCAGGCGGGTTAGTGTACGTCGGTAGTTATGATGCAAAAATTTATTGCTTGAACGCTTCCACGGGTGCGTTCAAGTGGTCTTTTACCACTGGCGGTCTTGTGCATTCCTCCCCGGCCGTGGTCGCCGACCGTGTCTACGTAGGAAGCGTAGATAACAAGCTCTATTGCTTGAACGCAACCACGGGCGCGTTTGTATGGTCGTATACCACGGGTGCATACATTATAAAATCTTCACCGGCTGTTGCGAACGGGCGCGTGTACGTTGGTAGTAGAGACTGCAATCTTTATTGCTTGAATGCCTCCACGGGGGCATTAATCTGGTCATATACCACGGGTGATGGGTTGGAGTCGTCCCCGGCCATAGCGGGCGGGTACGTTTACGTGGGTAGTAGAGATCACAATCTTTATTGCTTGAATGCCTCCACGGGGGCATTAATCTGGTCATATACCACGGGTGATGGGGTGGAGTCGTCCCCGGCCATAGCGGGCGGGTACGTTTACGTGGGAAGTTGGGATGCTAAACTTCATTGCCTGAATGCCACCACGGGTGTGCTCGTCTGGTCTTACAATACTGGAGGTATTCAGGATTCCTCCCCCGCCGTGACCGGCGGGCGGATCTATGTGGGCAGCTTAAATAGCACCGTGTATTGCTTGCCGATGATCTGGGGGAACCTGCTGCCTTCTGCTCCGCAAAACTTCCAAGCTCCTTGCGGTAATGGACAAGTTTCACTCTCGTGGACGCCACCTGCAAGCAATGGCACCACGGCGGTCGTGGCATACGAGGTGTTTATGGGCACGACACCTGGTAACGAGTCCTGGTTGTGGAATGTCACCACGACGAACTACATGGCAATGGGCTTGACGAACGGCGTTACTTATTATTTCAAAGTCGCGGCAGTGAACGGGGCAGGTGTAGGACCGAATTCGACAGAAATAGCCGCAACGCCGATGAACTTAACGTCCTCATTAAGTATTTCCAGTTTCACGCTAAGGACAGGTAATGGAACCTTCGTCGGAGGTTCCGCATTCGTGGTCCGAGTTGCATTCTCGAACACGGGCGGCTTGGGCGTGGATTCCATCACGGAGGCCCTAGATTTTGGAGGATATGCGTTTTTGACCGCGAACGCGTCAAGCTCAATCACGGTCGGCGCGGGCAGCACGGGAACCATCGATTTCTTGATCACGGCGTTGGCGAGTGCGACGACATCGGGGGTCACGATCAGCGCAAACTGGTCAGGCACGGAGGAGACAACGGGAAATCCATTAAGTGGTGGACCATCGACTTTGGCCGTTTCAATCAAGGCTCAAGCTAGCTTGGCGATCACGAGTTTCACATGGTGCACGGGTAATCAGACGTATGTCGCTGGCATGACGCTCAGGGTGCGCGTATCGTTGAGTAACCCGGCGACGTCGGCGAAGGCACTCACGGTGACCGCGCTGTTGTCGTTCGGTGGTGCAACGGGCATCTCGGCAAACGCATCGGCGTCCAAGACCATCAGCGGTGCGGGATATAACGACTTCTTGATCACGATTGATGCTGGCGCACCGAGCCAGCCGACGGTCGCGATCACGACGACGGTATCGGGCACCGAGGAGATCTCGGGTCGTGCGTTAGGTCCGTTGACGCGCAATCTAGTCATCTTTATCTTAGCGCAAGCAGCGTTGACGATCACCGGCGCTCCGACGCTCCGGACGGGCAACGGCACGTACGTGGCGGGCACGACGCTCACGATGCGGGTCTCGTTGAACAACCCGGCAACGTCGGCGAGGGCATTGACGGTCACGGCGACGCTCAGCGGCTTGGTGGCTGGAGTGACGGCAAACACGTCGGCGTCGAAGACGATCAGCGGAGCCGGATACATCGACTTCTTGATCACGATCGCGGCAGGGACGGCGAGCCAGTCGTTGTCGATCACGGCATCGGTAACGGGCGCCGAGTATATCTCGGCACGGGCGCTGAGCGCGGGACCGAGCGCCGCGTTGAACATAACAGTCGTTGGTACGCCAAGCGCGCCGCAGACGTTAACGACGATACCGGGGAGCAATCAAGTCGTGCTGAACTGGACACCGCCGGCGAGCGATGGTGGCTCGACGATAACGAATTACAGCATCTACGTTGGAACGGCGCCGGGCGGCGAGACCTTGAACACGACGGTCGGAGTCGTGCTCACATGCACGGTCACGAATTTGCACGATGGCCAGGTCTATTATTTCAAGGTCGCGGCAATAAATGCCTTTGGCCAGGGCTCCAACTCGACAGAAGCGAGCGCGACGCCAGGAACGGGCTTGTTCATCACCAGTTTCGCATGTAGAACGGGGAATGGCACGTATGTCGGGGGAATGGGGTTCGTGGTTCGTGTTTCATTCTCGAACACGGGCGGCTTGGGCGTGAATTCCATCACGGCAGCTCTAGATTTTGGAGGATATGCATGTTTGACCACGAACGCATCAAGTTCAATCACGGTCGGCGCGAGCAGCACGGGAATCATCGATTTCTTGATCACGGCGTTGGCGAGTGCGACGACATCAGGGGTCACGATCAGCGCAAACTGGTCCGGCACGGAACAGACGACGGGAAATCCATTAAGTGGTGGACCATCGACCTTGGCCGTTTCAATCAAGGCGCAAGCTAGCTTGGCGATCACGTTTTTCTCATGGTGTACTGGTAATCAAACGTATGTCGCTGGCATGACGCTCGTGATGCGGGTCTCGTTGAACAACCCGGCAACGTCGGCGAAGGCATTTGCGGTCACGGCGACGTTGAGCGGCCTGGTGGCTGGAGTTACTGCAAACGCGTCGGCGTCGAAGACGATCAGCGGAGCCGGATACATCGACTTCTTGATCACGATCGCGGCAGGGACGGCGAGCCAAGCACTGTCGATCACGGCGACGGTCTCTGGAATCGAGGAAATCACGGCACGTGCATTGAGTGCAGGACCGAGTAGGGCCTCGAATATCACCATCCTGGCACAAGCAGCGTTGACGATTACAGGCGCACCCACTTTCAGGA
>Ga0315277_10006313_pt1 | contig 15549 bp, 6 predicted proteins | sample YL17G05_15_MG_FD_203695 | JGI IMG/M metagenome (GOLD analysis project Ga0315277, IMG submission 203695) | Sediment microbial communities from Yellowstone Lake, YNP, Wyoming, USA - YL17G05_15 | ecosystem: Environmental > Aquatic > Freshwater > Lake > Sediment | place: USA: Wyoming | collected...
TCATCGAGAGGCAACTGCTGATTGAATTGCGGCGTCAGCAGCTTCGCGGCCGGCCATTGCTTGCGCCCCGGAATCCAATCGGTCAGGTTCAGCCGCGCCGGATACTTGCCGGTCATGATGGCCGCGCGCGAGGGCGAGCAGACCGGGCAGGCGGCGTACCCGTTGGTGAAGCGCACGCCGCGCCGGGCCAGGGCATCGACGTTGGGGCTTTCATAGAACGTGCTGCCGAAACAGCCCAGATCGGTCCAGCCCATGTCGTCGATCAGGATGAAGACGAAATTCGGCTTGCGGGCCGCGGCACGAGCGGCCAGTGGCGCGGCCAGCGCACCGAGCATTTCACGCCGTGTCAAATTCATTTCTCACCTCACTGCAATCGTTGTTGCCGGGAAGTAGCGATTCAGGATAACCCGAAAATCGGCGCCCGTGGCGGCCATCGCCGCCGCGCCTTGCTGGCACAGGCCCACCCCGTGCCCGGCGCCCCTTCCGCGCAGGACTACGCCGTCCTCTTCCCGCTCGATTTGGTAGTTGTTTCCGGGCAGCGCATTCCAGCCCAGCCGGCGGACAATCTCGAGACGCACGGCCTCCGATTGCGGGCGCGCCCGAAGACGCTCCGCGTCGGGGCCGGAGAATCGCGCGGTCCATTCCCGCGCTTCCCGCCGGCAGGCTTCACAATCGACGGCGTAATAGGGATACCCCTGCGCCGGCAGTCCGACCTCTTCCAGCGATTTCGTGCGTCCTCCACAAGATGCCGAATACAGCGCGGCCACGGGCGCTGCCCGGTACAGCAGCATCAGCCCCGCGGTTTCCCGGGCGGCGCTTTCGTCCGAAGCCGGTTCGCGCAGGAATTGGCAGTGGGTGGTGTCGCAGAAGTCGAAGCCCGCATGGCGTCCGCGCGTGGCCAGGTAGTAGGAGCGCGCGACCACGGCCTGCGCCTTCAGCGCCTCGAGCGGCGCGCCCGGCGGGCTCTCGGCGGCGGCGACCGACGCGACGGCGGTCTCGATATCGAGCGACACGACAGCTTCCAGCGCGCCGCCGCGCGAGGCGACCTCGAGCGTGCCGTGGAACCGGCGCTCGATGCGCCCTGGCACGGCGAGCAGGAAGTTCACTGCGCCGCCATCGCGGGTGCCAACGCGGGCGCGGCGCGCCGTCACCAGCTCGCGGCGCAGAAAGCAGTCCACCGCATCGTCCACCCGGCGGAACGCCGCCGATTGCGCGCCTTCCAGGTACATCGCGCGCCCGTCGATCTCGACGCGCAGCACTTCGGCCGCCGCAGGCTTCACCACCAGGCGCTGGGGCCGGAACAGCGAGAAGACGCCGACACGCACGGGCTGGCCGGCGCAAGCCGCGCCCGCGACAACCAGACCCGCCAGCCAGAAACGCGGCCTCATCGCGGCTCCCGAAACAGGCGCAGCAGCTCACCGGCCTTGCGCGCCGCTTCCGATCCCGGCGCGCCATGGATCCGGAGAAGCAGGGCGAACTTCGGGCTTTTCGCCGGAAACAGAACGATCGCGAACCCGTCGCCCGGCGCGCGCCTGGCATGAGTGCAAGGCGCCGTGCCGGTCTTGGCCAGCGCGCCGCCGCCCACGGCCTTCGCGGTGCCGTGGGCGGCCGAAGCGGCCATGCCGCCGAGCACCTGGTCCACGCCGGGTTCGCCCGCGCGTCGTGCGAGCTCACAATAGGCGCGCGCGATTTTGAGCGGCGCGGCCGGCCAGCCGCCTGCGCGGCCGATCAAGGACCCGCCCGCCGGCGGGCCTTCGAAGGCGTACCGCGCGGCAACCCAGCGCGCGTCCTCCTCCGCCGTCTCGCGAGCGAGTTGCTCGAAGTATGAGTTGCAGGACTGCGCCAGCGCCTCGACCAGGCCGATGCGCCCGTGGCCCCGATCAAGCCAGCAACCGGTCGAGCAAACATGTACAGGGTAGCTGTACTGGTGCGACGCCCCATGGGCCAAGGCGGTGAACGGCTTGACCAGCGATCCGATTGGCACCGGCTGATCTGGCGCCGGCCAGCGCGCGCCGATGAGGCGATCGGTGCGGGCGTCCAGCAAGAGCCACGAGGTCTCGTCCTGGCCCGGAAGGCTTTCGAGCAGGCGCGACAGGGTCTGCTCATCGAGTGACTGAATCGCGAGCAGAACCGCCAGCGCCAGCGTCATCGCGACAGCCGGTAAACCACGGTTTGGCTTTCCGCCGCGCCGGAATCGCGGACGCTGACCGAGACCGATTCGAGGCGTCCCAAGGTCCGTCCGAGGCTTCCCAGGTTCTCGGAAAAGAACATAGGCTCGCGCGGCGCGTCGGGCGATTGCTCTTCCTCGGGAAGCGAAACCCGGTCGATCATGCGCATCATGCGCACGAAGTTGTCGAGCTCGCGGCCGTGGCGATATTCGGCGAAGTACATCGGACCGGCCGGCGCGGCGCCCGGGGCGCCCTCTGGGCCGCCCGCGGCCAGGCGCGCCAGCACCGGAACCAGAGCCTGGGCCGAAGTAGCCACCACCAGCACACGTCCCCGCGCCGCCATTGCCAGGCGGGCCAGGCCCGCGGTTTCATGGAAGCTCTCGCCGCCGGCATTCCGCTGCTGCCAGGCCAACCCCAGGCCGGAGACGGTGTAGAGTCCGCCGACGGCCTCGCCGAGGGCGGCCCGAACGGCTTCCGCGTTCCAATCGCCGGCGCCCAGCAGCGCGACCGCCGCGTCGTGGCCGACGAAAAGCCCGTCGCGGTCGCGCCGGCTGGATTCGACCACCAGCGCCGCTTCGACCTTGGCCGCCTCGAACAACTTCCGCAACTGCCCGGCCCGAAGCTCCGGCTCCTGATTCGGGGGCGGAGCTTCATCGACCCGCGTATCGAAGTCATCCTCGGCGACCGGCTGCTCCACTCTCCCCTTGGGAGTCGCCGGCATGGCTGGGGCCAGCGTCTTGCGCGCGACCAGCTCGACCGCCTGATCCACCGACGGCCCGGTCCAGGCGCGGACCAGGCCGGCATCGGCCGGGGCCAGGCTCAGCAGCCGTCCCAGGCCGGCGCTGCCGCGCGCGGCTTCCGATTGCGCGCGAACCAGCTTTCGCTCCTCACGGTATTCGCCCGGGCTGCGGTGGAGGTCCACCATCCCGGCCGAGTATTCGCCCAGCTCGCGCGCATTGCGCTGAATCCAGTACCCGCGGAAGTGCGGCGTGCGGGCCAGCGCCGGCAGGTTCAGGACCATCCTCAAATCGCCCTGCGCCGCGGGGCCGCGCACGGCGGCCTGATACCAGGTCTGGTCCCGGAGCGCCGGCGCGCGGCCGCCCGCCAGCAGCGCCAGGGCCTGCGCCAGAAGCTCCTCGCGAGTGGACACCAGCACCCAGCCGTCGGCCGCGGCGAAGGCCGCCTCACGCCCCCGCGCCGCGTCGATCCGCACAAAGTAGGGCCTGCCCGCGCTGGCGCGCGATTCGAACTTCGAGCTGGCGCGCCACAGCGCGCTCTCGATCCCCCGCGCCGCGTCCAGCCGGCCGATGTAGAGGAAGTGCATTTCGCCGATGTCGTAAAGCGCCAGAGCCGACTCGCGCCCGGCCAGCGCTTCCACCAGCGGCAGGTCCGCCGACACTCCCGCCGCCGCGGCGAATTCCTTCTGAAGCTCCTCCAAGCGCCAGAACAGGCGCGAGCGCGAGAACACCTGGTAGTTGTCGCTGGCCAGCCACAGTCGCTTCTCCGGCGAGGCGTTCCAGCCCGAGACCAGCGAGGCGAAATCGCGCGCTTCCAGATACAGCAGCGCGCCGGGGGGAACCAAGGCAGCCAAGGTGCGCGGCTGGGCCGGCTGCGCCAGCGCCCACACCGCCAGCCCCACCGGCAGCGCCGCGAGTGCAATCGCGAAAAGCCGTTTCATCGCGCCTCCCCTGTTTTCCCGGCGGTCAAGCGCGGACGCACCAGCAGCGGTTGATCGAGCAGGTCCCGAACGATGGGACGCCGCCGTTCGTTTTCGGCGCGCCGGGCGAAGTCCGCGCGAAGCCGCGCGATGGCCGCGCGCGCCTCGGCCGTCGCGGCGATCTCCTGCGAGATAAGGTAGAACACCAAGGCCGCCGGCGGCTGGTCGAGTTTCTCGAACGCGCCGGCCAGCCGGCGCGCCAGCGTCGCGCGTTCCAGCGAGCTCAATTCCGTTCCGGCGAGGAACTGGGAAGCGTGGAACTCGTACGGCGAAAAGCCGCGCTCGGTCTGCTCCTCGGCCGCCACGGGATCGCGTTCGAGCATGTGTTTGAGACCGCCCCGCTCCCATGTAGGCTCGATGGTCGAGACGGCGAGCCGCGCCTCGCCGGCGTCCAGCGCCGCTCGAAAAAGCGCCAGCCGCAATCCGGGACGTTCCGGATCGGCGGCCAGCGCCTCGGCGTCCACAGCTTCCGGCTTTGGCATCGCCGCGGCACGGCGGGCCGCGGCTTTCCATGGCGAGGCCTTCAAGTCGGCTTCCAGGAACTCGCGGGCCTCCACCGGGCGCTTGTATTTCGAAAGCAAGGCCGCCGCCGCTTCCAGGTTCGAGAAAGGCTCATCCGCCAGCACCGTCATGCGCCGGAGCACGGCCACCGCGCGAGCCGCCTCGCCCTGTTCGAGCAGGGCCTCGGCAAGACCGAGGAAGGTCGCCCCGGCGCGGTCGCCGGCGTCAATCTCCCGGCTGCGGACGAACTCGACCAGCCGCCCCGCCGTGGCTCGGTCCCCGTCCCGGCGTAGATTGTAGGCGATGCCGAGCAACTGATCGGCCAACTGCGCCGCTTCCGGTTCCCGGCGGAGGCGTTCGAGCAGCGCGTCCAGCTTCCCGCTCCGCGCCGCCACGAGCGCCTCGAGCCGCGGGATCTCGTAACTTCGCGACTTGCGTTCCTCGGGCGAGATGGCGGCCAGGATTTGTTGCGCCTCGCCGAACCGGCGGGTCGAGACCAGGTGCTCGATCAGGCTAACCTGCCAGCGGCGGTGCGCGTTCTCGGGGCTGGGGCGCGCGCTCGCGAGCGCGACCAGGCGGCGCAGGAGCACATCGCGCTCCGCGTCGCCGACCCACGCAGATTCGACCACCGCTTCGAGGAAGGCCAGCGGATCCGGCGCGCTCCCGGCCAGGTCCACCACCCATTCGACGCCGGCGGGCCCAGAGGGCGCCCCAGCGCCGGCCGCGGCGACCGCTGCCTCCAGAAGCGCATGCACGCGATACGGGCCGTTGCGGCGAACGTAGGTGCGAAGCAGCCGATCGATCTCGCCGCGCAGCGGCGCGAATGCCCCGCGCCGGCCGGCGTTTTCGATCACCGCCCGCGTGTCTTCCCAGAACGTTGGGGGAGGCCGCCGCAGGTCCTGCTGCGCCGCCAGCGCATCCAGGGCCAGTTTCCAGCGCGCCACCGCCTCGGCCGTCCGTCCCTGTTCGGACAGCAGCGTGGCGACGCGGTTGTGCGCGTCGGCGCGCCCGCGGTCGAGCTCGATGGCCCGTTCGTAGTCGCCCAGCGCCCGCTCGCGGTCGCCCTTTTCGCGGTAGAACTCGGCCAGCGTGAAGTAGGCTTCGGCGCGTCCCGGCGTGGCTTCGAGCATCGCGGGAAGGTAATCCTCGGCGTCCGGCTCTCCAGCGATGCTCAGATACTCGCCGTGGCGCGAGCCGTAGTAGAACCACAGGTCGCCCGCGAGCTGTTCGCGCCGGTCCACCGGTTTTCCGATTCGCTCGCCGACGGCGCCGCCGCCCAGCGCTGCGGCAAACGCCGAGCGGATCTGGGGCGTCGCGCGCGAATAGTGCAGGCCCACCAGCGCCGTGTAGGCGCGCGTCCAGACGGGCGCGCGCGAGCGTCCCCGGCTCTGGATGCCGCGCAGCGCGAAAGCCGCGTCGCCCGAGTTCACGGCGAAGTTGGCGGCGGATTCATCGCGCGCCGCACGGTCGATCAGGGTCTGCGGTTGATGGATTTTGAGCAGCGTGAAATAGCGCTCGCGCCACTTCGGCGAAAGCGTCCCCATGCGCGACAGCGCGCCCATCTCGCCCTGCGTGTTGCCCGCCGAGCGGTACGCCTCCGCGGCCGACTCGAGCACGTGGTCCCGCTGTTCCTTCACCGGGTGGACGCTCCAGTAGGCCTCGAGCTGCTCGCCCAGCTCGTTGAACCGGCCCCGCAGGCGCTGGAGCGAAATCAGCCGCAGCAGCCCCATCTCCGCTCCCGAATCGCCGGCCTGGGCGAGCAGGCGCTCGTGCCGCCAGCGAGCCTCCATCTCGGCCAGCCCGGCAAGCTGCGCCAGATCGATCAGCCACGGCAGCCGTTCCGGCGTCTTCTGTTTTTCCAGGAACGCGCCGAACGCCGCCTTCTCTTCCGGCGTGTAGTGGCCGCGGACCACCGTCGCGACTTCCCTTAACGCCGGTTCGCCGTTGCCGCTCAGTCGCCGGAACGCGGTTTCGTATTGCCGCAACCGCGCCATGACCCGGGCGTAGACCGCGGCACCGGCCAGTTCGTCCGGCGCGCACAACTCGACGCCCTTCTCGGCGAACTCGCGCGCTTGGGTCAGCATGTCCCACGATTCCAGCGACTGCGCGACCTCGAAGAACGCCGCGGCGCGCGCCGGCTTGCCCTCGATTAACGCCTGGCGCAGCGCGGCGACGGCCTCGGCCGGCTTGCCTTCGCGCGCGCGCATTTCCGCCGCCCGCTTCATCCACAGCGGATTGCGGTACGCCAGCTCGTACAGCTTCGCGTAGGTCCCGGCGGCATCGTTGAAACGCATCAGCCGGGCTTCCAGACCGGCCCGGGCCTCGAGCAGATCGGTTCGTTCCGGCCGGATCGCGCTGGCTTTCTGGTACGCCGCAATGGCCGCCGCGAGGTCCTCGAAGTGCGTCTGGATGCGCGCCAGAATCAGCGGAGGGCGCGCATCGCGCGGCGAGGCGGCCGCGGCCTTGACGTAATGCTCGAGCAACCGCGGCCGAAGGTTGTGCGCGGTGGCGCAGGCCGCCGCTTCGCGCGTCAGGCCGTCATCGTCGGGATAGCGATTCAGCAGCTCGATGTACTGCGCGAGAGCGGCCGAATAATCCTTCATCCGGGTCAGCACCGGAATCAGCCCGCGGCGCAGCGCCGCGATCTGCTCGGCGTCCCGCATGGACTGAAGCCGGGCCGTGTAGAAGTCCCGCAGACCCTTGTCGTCGCCCTGGCGGGCGTACACGTCGGCCATCGCGGTCACGTACTCGGGCCCGTTCGGTTCCAGCGCGAGCAATTGCGCGGCCAGCGCGAAGGCTTTCCGGTAGTCGGCGGCCTCGGTGGCCTTGCGCGCGACTTCGAGCGTGAACTGCCGCGACAACTCGGGGTATGCGGACCGGGCCGCCTCTTCGAGAATCTCGACGGCTCGTCCGGTCTCTTTGTTGCGCCAGTGGAAATCGACCGCCGCCCGCACGACTCCGCGCGACAGCGGGTGCTCCCGGTAGAGCGCGTCCATTCCCTGCCGCGCCGGGCCCAGACCGCCGTTGGACTCCTGGAACCGGATCAGCGCCAGGCGCGCGCGGATCCGGTCGCCCGCGTCGGTAGCCAGAACGACCTGGCGCGCCAGCGCGCGCTCCTGAACGCGCGTGAACCCCCGCCCCTCGGCGATCTCGCCCGCGCGCGCGGCGCCCTCGATGGTGGCGGCGCTATCGGCCAGCGCGGCAAGGTAGCGTTCGAGGTCGTCGCGCCGGTTCTGCGCCTCGAGCAGCGCGACCCGCAGATTCACGGCCCCCGGATCGGGATCGGCGCCCGCGGCCAGCTTCGCCGTCAGGCTCTCGATTTGATCCTTGTGCGCGGGACGGCGCGCCAGCGCGATCAGCCGCGCCCGCTCGCGCGACTCACCGCCGGCCACCGCGGCGCCGCGCGCGTACTCCTCGATCGCGCGCGCGTATTCGCGCTTGTTCTCATGGATCGCGCCGGCTTCATACGCGTACAGCTCCGGCTGCGCCAGGCGCTCGCGCCCGCGGCGGAGCTGCGCCAGCGCGTCGTCGTACAGGAAGTAGTCCCAGAAAACGGTGGCCGATTCAAGATAGCCGTCGGGCTTGCCCGGCTCGATCTCGGCGATGCGGGTCCACCAGGGACGCGCTCGCGCGAAGTCCTCGCGGTCGGCGTGGAGTTCCCCGAGCCGCGCCAGCGCCGCGGTGTCGCGGGGATCGTATTGGCTGAGCTTCTGCTCGATCGCCGAGGCGGCTTCCGGATTGCCGAGCGAACGTTCCAGCGCAGCGGCGCGCGTGGCCGTTTCCTGGCACCCCGGACAGGCCTCGGCCAGCGTCCGCAGGCGCGGCTCGGCGGCCTCGAAATGACACAGCCAAACCTCCGCCTCGCCGGCGAAGCGCGCGACGACCTCGGTGGCCGATTGCGCCCGGGCCGCCTGCAATTCCGCCTGCAACCGGTTGGTGCGCGACAAAAATTCGAAGAACCGCGCGCGCAGCCCCGCATCGTAAAACCAGTAGTTTCGGACTAACTGCTCCCAAGCCGCCGGGTCGGCCGTGCCGGGGCGCGTGTAAGCCGAAAGCAGGTTCCTGACGAACGCCAGGTTGTGCGGGAAACGCCCGTGCGCGTACAGGTTGACCTGGCGGTACAGGGCCGCGTCGAGCGACGCCGGTTCCACCACCTCCCGAAAGTACCGCTCGAGATCGGCGCCGGCGAAGACCTTGGCGACGTCCCGGGTCAGCGCGGCGAACTCCCCCGTCTGCTTGCGGCGCAGATACCACCGCGCCAGCTTGTGATGCCAGGTCCGGTCGGGGAACTGCCCCATCGCGCGCCGGTAGACCTGTTCGACTTCGGCGGCCAGCTTGTTCTGCTCGAGAAACGCGGCCAGGCGCTCGTAGAGTCCGGGATCGTTGGGGTTCCGATCGATCTGCCGCCGGTACAGCGCCAGGGCTTCCTTGACGCGTTTGAGCGAGGCCAGGCGGGCGACGTAGCGGTCGAGCACGCGAGCGTACTCGGGCGAGTGCGCGGTCTGCTCGATGGCTGCCATTCGCCCGCGCCGCAGCGGCGGCTCATCCTCCGGTTCGGCCTCGACCTCTCCCGGTGGCACGGCCTTCAGGCCGTGTGGCAGCGTCGCCTTCTCGCCGAGCGGCACGCCATTGGCGCGTTTACCCAGCTCGTCGAGCAGCGATTCGTAGACCGCAAATTCCTCCTTCTCGCTCTTCTTGCGCGCGAACGCATCGGCCATGGCGAGGGCCGCGCGCACGCGCTCCGGAGCGGCGGGAAAGTCCGCCAGGTACCGGCGCGCGGCGGCGATGACGGCGTCGCTTTCGCCGTATGTCGCGTAAGCCTCGATCAGCTTCGCGTGCAACCCGGCCCGCCGCGCCGATTGCGGAAAGCGCGAATCGACCAGCGCCACCAGTTCGGCGCCGCGCGCGCGGTGGTAGTAGGCCGCGGCGCCGCGCTGCTGCTGCTGGTAGCGGAACTCGGGCGAGGTCGAATTCAGAATCAGCGAGAGGACGCCGTTCAGGAAACCCGGTCCGTCATCGACGGTCGCGATGTCCTTGTAGAACGACAAGTCGCCGGCGCCGAACCGAACCGGTTGTTCCGGCGCGCTCAGCAGCAGGTTCGCCAGCGACGCCAGCGCGTCTTCGGTAACCGCAGGCGTTGCCCCCGGCAGGCTGTACAGCGCGTGGTAGCACCGCGCCGCTTCGTCGTAGTTGTGGACCGCTTCGTACAGGCGGCCCAGAGCCAGCAACTCGCCGGCGGTCCAGGCGGCCTTGCGCGCCTCCTTGCGCTGGCGGAAATCGGCCAGCGCGCGCTGGGCCGCGGCCAGGTTGGCCTGCTGCTGATGGAAGTAGAACAGCCGCGCGGCCGGCGCGAGGTCCAGCGGGTTCGCCGCCGCCTGGGCGCGCACCCGCTCGAAGTACTTGCGCAGCCCGCGACTCTGGCCGAGCAGCGCGATGTGCTCCTTCGCCAGCTCAGCCGGCCAGAGCGGACGAAACGCCTGGTCGTAAACCGCGATCGCGCGGTCCGGCGATCCGCGCCGGCGCTCGAGGGCGGCGCGCGCGCGCACCGGGTAGGTCTGGTCTGCGGGAAAGGCCTGGGCGTATTCGGTCAGCAGTTTCTCGGCCGCCGGCCAGTCGCGCTGCGCGGTCAGGTATTCGAGGAAGCGGCGGTAAACTTCCGGCTCGCCCGGAGAGTGCGCCATCCAGGCGCGATAGAGCGACGTGGTGACGGCGGCCGGCAGGGCGTGCGCGGCGGCCACCGCAATGCCGCGCTCGAAGGCCCCGGCCGTGCGCAACGCGTCGATTTCATCCCCCCAGCGGAGGCGGCGGTGATAGAAGTCGGCCAGCGCCAGCCGCGCGGCAGGCTGATCCTTCGCGAGTTCGGCGTGTTTCTTCCAATCGGCGTCGGCCGCCCCGAAATCGAGCGCCAGTTCGGCTTCCTGCGCGCGCAATGCGTAAAGCTGAGCGTCGCCGGGGGAAGCCGAGATCATCAGGCCCAGAGCCTGCCGCGTCTCGGTCGGCGGCCGGCGCACCAGCACCGGTCCGGCGGGCAGGGTCGCCGAATGGAAGAATACGCCCTGAAGGCGGTCGGCGATTTCCAGGCGCTGGATGTAGTCGGCCAGCTCGCCGCGCGCGGCAACCGCCAGCGCGGCGCAGGCGGCCAGCAGAAGCTTACGGCGCGACTTCAATGGACACCTCCTGGCTTCCGATGTTGTGCGCGAAATCCTCCGCCGTAACGGTGAGCGTGTAGCGGCCGGCGGCCAGGTGCGCGGGCACGATGAATTCGCCGGTGTTGGCCGCCGCCTGCGCGTTCCAGCGCAGGCTCACCGGGCCGACGCCGTACATGCGCGCAACGATAGTTCGCGTGGTCGCGGAAGCGCTGGCGCGCAGGCGAACCGTTTCGCCGCGCCGTACGCGCGCCTGGTCCAGCCGCACCCGCACCACCGGCGGCTTACTGGCGATGACGAAGGTCTTGGACTCGCGGAAGACCTGCCCCTTCCGGTCGCGCAGGATCAGGCGCACCTGGTGCGTGCCGTCGGGCAGGTCTCGTGGCGCGAGGAATCGCGTCTGCCAGGTGTCTTCTTCGGTGAGATAGCGGAGCTGCTTCACCAGCCCGAACGGAAACATCGCCACGACGGAGACGATCGACGGGTCGGTCCGCACGCGCAACACGGGATCGCCCGGCCGGATCAGACGCGGGCGCAGCAGCGCGCGGGGCGCGGCCAGGAACGAGGTGTACGGGGTGACGAACTTGTACTTGCGCGAAAGGCGGATGATCTCGTCGATGGACGCGGCGTCTTCACCCTCGCGTTCGATCTTTTCAAGCAGCGCGTCGACGCGCGCCCGGGCCCAGGTGCGCGGCAGGTGCGGATGCTCGGCGCTACGCTCGGGTAGCGCGACACTGGCGCGCGCCGCGCCCGCCGCAAAGGTAGCTTGCGGCATCGGATTCCGATACTGGCCGACCCAGGAAGCCAGCGACCCGGCGAACGCGCTGTCCTGAAGCGGATAAACCATGTCGAAATTCGCCGCCGGGGCCGGCGTCAGGGCCAGGTTCTCGACCGGCCGCCGGCCGATCTTCGAGACGAAAGCCTTGAGCTTGAAGTCGATCGGCTCGGTCGAGCGGACCCATTCGAGAACGCCGTTCGAGCGCGCCAGCATTTTCAGCAACGGAAGGTTGGCGTCGTCGCCCACGGCGAAGATGTACGTGTTCGGCCGGCGCGCCTTCCAGCTCGCCTCGTACCAGGCGGCGAGTTTGCCGTTCTGGACCGCGCCGCGCGTGGCGCCGCCGTCGCCGAGCAGGACAATGTGCGTGTCCGCGCCCGACTGCTTCAGCGCCGCATCCAGCGCCGCCTGAAGGTTCGTTCCGCCGCGCAAGCGGCTGGCCTTGACGAAGCCGAGCGCCTTTTCGACCGCGGCCGCCTCCGCCGCCACCGGCGCCGGCGCGAAGGACTCGACCTGGGAGTTGAACAACAACAGATTGAAGCGATCCGCCGGCCCCAGCGAGCGCAGGATGGTTTCGAGCGCCTGGAAGCTGCGCTCGAGTTTTTCCCACTGCATCGATAGCGACGTGTCGAACAGCAGCACCGCCGTGCGCGGCGCCGAGCTCCCGGCGGGCGGGCGATTCATCAACAACGCCGCCTCGAAGAACCCGGGGCCGTCCTGGCGGTGCGCCAGCACCTTCAGGGCATCGCCCTGCGCCGGCGCAAGCGCGTAGCGCACGGCGAAGTCCTCGGTGAGCGCGATGCTGCGCGCCTCGAAGCCGCCTTTCACCGATGTCGGCGTGCGCTCGCGCACCGCGAACGGATAGACGTTGCCGGCAAGCTGGAAGTCGCGCAACGGGTGCTCGGTGCGCAGCTCGAACTGAACCGAAAGCAGTCCCGCGGTCTGGGCGCGGTAGGCGTCCGGGCGCAGAGGGATGGCAAAGAACGATTCCAGATCCTCCACCGGCAGCCGCTCGTGATACTCGATCTCGACTCGCTTGGAGCCGTAGGCCGGAATGGGAACGATGCGCGCGGAGAAGAGCTGCGACCGGCGGGCCTCGTCGGCGTCGCGCTCGCCCTGCTGCAACAGGCCCGGATCGATGGCCTGCCACTTCAGGTCGGCGTAAATCTCCTCGGCGCGGCGGCGCTCGAGGATTACGCCCGGAATGCGCGTCACGCCGTCCCACACGGCGAAATCGGAAATCGTCGCCAGCCCGGGCAGCGCGAAAATGTAGTCGCCCTCGAGCACGCCGCCGTAGTGGCTGGCGTAAATCTGCCGGATGCGGACCCGGGCGTTGCCGTTGTCGATGAGCACGTCGATGTTCATCTCCTGGAGCGTGACCACCGACGGGTCGAGCTTCTCGCGGCCCGATGGGATCAACACTCCGGCGTCGCCCCACGCAGCCGGGGCCAACAGCAACAGTAATGCCAGCGCGTGTTTCATCGTGCGATCAGAACCTGCTCCGGCGCACGGACCAGGCCGTTGTCCGTGCCGATGTAGATAAGCCCGCCGCGCGCGGCAAGCGCGGTCACGTTGGCCGACGGCAGCCCGTCGGTTTGCGCGCGCCAGCGGCCGGTGGCGCGGTCGTGTATCAGAATCCCGCGGGCGAGCGTCCCCGCGTAAACCGCGCGGTCGGTGGCCAGCATCGCGCCGGGATTCACCTCGGCGTCCCGCGGCATGTCCGCGAAACGGCTCCAGCGGCCGGAGTCGTCCACCTTCAGCACGCCGCCGCCGTAGGTGCCGACGAACCACTGGTCTCCCGCGCGCTCCAGCGCCGAAATCCAGTTGTGCGCCAGCGCGGAATTCGCGGTCGTGAAACTCGCCTGCACGATGCCCCGGTCCAGCACCGACAGGCCGCCCAGGGTGCCGGCCAGAAGCCGGTCGCCCGAGGCGGCCAGGGCGTAAACGTGATTGTTCACCAGGCCGTGAAAGGCATACAGGCTGCGCGCGCCGCCGGGCTCCAGAAACGTGATGCCGGCGGGAGTGGCCAGCACCATGCCATCCGGGCGCAAGACGACATCGGTTACATGATTGGCTATGAGACCCTGCTCGCGGCCGAGCACCTGCCGCACCGCGCCGCTCGAATCCACCAGCGCCAGGCCGTTGGCCGTGGCCACGGCGCCGCCGCCGCGCGCCGGGTCCAGGACAATGCGGTTGACACAGAAGATATGGTCGTCGTCCACCCGTTTCGACCCGCCGGCGGGATCGAGGATCTGAAAGCCGTGGTCGAAGTACCCCACCCAGAGACGTCCCCGATTGTCGGCGGCCAGCGCCGAGATGTTGCGGTCGGCCAGTTGCGCCGGTCCCGATTCGAGGAGGTTGCGCCCGCCGGCGACGTCGAACAAGGCGTCTTCGGAAAGCGCGAGCAGCGCGCCGCCGGACTCGACCAGCCGCTCGACCGACGCCGGAGCGGACATGCGAGCGGGGCGCACGCCGCGGGACGGCCGCGCGGTCAGAGGAATCTCGATCACGCCCTGGTCCAGCGTGCCGATGACCAGCGCTCCCTGGCGCAGCGCCAGCGTGCGTGCAAAGACGCCCGGCGCCAGCAGGCGCTGGAACCGCCCGTCGCGGATCTCGGCCACCCCCATCGCGGTTGCCGCGAAGGCCGCGCCGTCGCCGGCGGCGGCGTCAAGCACGTGAGGGTCCGGCAGCTCGTCGCGAAAACCGCGCAGCTCGCCCGCGCGCCACCACAGCAGCCCGCGGTCCTCGGTCCCAATCCACAGCTCCGATTCCGAACCGGCAATCGCGGTCACCGCAAGGTTCGCCAGCGACGCATGGAACGGCGTCAGCCGCTCGCCATCCCATACCACCAGGCCCCTACGCGGCGTGCCGATCAACAGCCGCCCGGAGTTCAATCCCAGGAGCGCGGCGGCCTTGCGCAACTCGGGGTCGGCGGCGCGGATCTGGCGAAATTCACGCCCGTCGAACTCGAGCAGACCTTCGCCTTCGGTGCCGATCCAAAGCTCCGGCGCGCCGCTCACCGAGGCGACCGCCAGACGTGTGAGAGGCGCGGATGGAAGTTCGCGGCCCGCCAGGAACTGTTCGGCTAGCGTGCCGTCCGCCCGAAACGCGAACAGGCCGGCCGCGCCCGCAACGTATAGCCTGCCGTTGAACTGGGCCGCGTCGCGATACGCCGAGGGCGCGCTCAGGATCTCGAATCCGGCCGGGGCGATCCGGTCCAGGCGCCGTTCGGTGAAGCGGATCTTGCCCTCCGACGCGACGGCATCCGAAGCATCGCGCAGAGCGCGCGAGGCGCGCCACCAGGCCGAACCGGCGAAGATCGCCGCTCCCAAGATCACGGCGCCGGCGGCGAGAAGCGCCCCCCGCGATCGGGCCAGCTTCCAGAACCGGGCGTGCATTGCTTCAACTATAGTCGATGTATGAAGCTTTTCGCTGTGCCGATCTTACTCTTGGCGGCGCAGGCCGCCGCACAGATTTACTCGGACGCCGTCTACTTCAACGGCAAGATCATAACGGTCTCCGATTCACGGCCCGCGGCGCAGGCCTTCGCCGTGCGCGGCAACCGCTTTGTCGCGGTCGGCACGGACAAGGAAGCGCTCGCCACGGCGGGCCCGAAGACGCGCAAGATCGACCTCCAAGGGCGCACGGTTGTGCCCGGGATCGTCGAGGCGCACACGCACCCGGTGGGCGCGGCCATGAGCGAGCGCGATGTGCCGGTCCCGGTCATGCGCACCATTCCCGAGATCCAGGAGTTCATCCGCCGGGAGGCGCGCCGCCTGCCGCCGGACCGCATCATCTTCGTGCCGAAGGTTTACCCTTCGCGGCTGAATGAGCGGCGCTACCCGACCCGTTACGATCTGGACGCCGTCTCGGGCGGTCGCCTGGCCATGACCGACAACAGCTACGCCTCCGTGCTCAACTCCGCGCTGCTCGCCAAGCTCGACATTACCCGCGACACGCCGCAACCCGACGACGGCAAGATCATCATGGACGCGCGCGGCGAGCCGACCGGATTGATCCTGGGCGCGACCCGGATCCTGGGCCCGCTGCGCCGCAGCCGCCCGCAGACTTACGACGACGTCCTGTGGGCCATCCGCTCGATGAACAAGGCCTACAACGCGGTCGGCATCACCAGCACCTTCGACCGCGGCCAGGGCGCCGAAGGCGTGCGCGCCTACCAGCAACTGCGCAACCAGGGCGAACTCACCGTGCGCACCAACATCTCCTACAGGATCGACGCGC
>Ga0315277_10006314_pt1 | contig 15548 bp, 7 predicted proteins | sample YL17G05_15_MG_FD_203695 | JGI IMG/M metagenome (GOLD analysis project Ga0315277, IMG submission 203695) | Sediment microbial communities from Yellowstone Lake, YNP, Wyoming, USA - YL17G05_15 | ecosystem: Environmental > Aquatic > Freshwater > Lake > Sediment | place: USA: Wyoming | collected...
GACCCTGTGCAAAACGTCCGAGCGCCCGGCTTCGGCGAGCGCGCGGATGAAATAGACGTGGCCGACGTCGCCCGGCGTTTGCTGCCAACCGCGTTTCTCCAAATCCGCGATGATGTCCTGCACCAGCACGGCACGGTCGGGTGGGGGGACGAGGTCTGCGCACAGGGCCATCGCGTTGGCGCATTGCGGACTGCCGTTGTGGCGAAGCTTGTGCGTGGGGGGGTCCTGGAAGTGACGCCGAAAATCAGCCGCGATGCGGGCGTGGAGATCGCCGTACTGCTTTGCGTCATTCGTTTGTCCTAACGCTTCCGCCGCGCGCGCCAACGTCAAAGCGCAGAGTGCCCAAGTTGCAGTGGCAGAAAGCTCTGTCGGCGTGAACCGCGATGGCCCAGGCGGCTTGCCGTGACCGTAGTCATACCAGTCACCGAGTCCGCCGGGCGCGAGTCCGTCCTTGGCCTCGGTTTGGATGTAGTCCGTGAAACGGCGCATCATGTCGAAGTTGTCGCGAAGAACTTGCAGATCGCCGAACCACTCGTAGTGGTGCCACGGCACCATCACGGCGGCGGCGCCCCACTCGACGGTCCAGTTGAATGCGCCCGGAAATCGCCCCGCCGGATAGCTCGGCGCCACGGTCAACACGCGCCCGCTCGAGTCCTGCGCGTCGCGAATGTCACGGGCGATTTTACGGAACCAAGCGCGCCCGTCGTAGCGATACAGGAACGTCGGCGCCAGCAGATAGGAACATTCCAACCAGCCGAGCTTCTCGCGGTGCGGACAGTCGGTCATCACCCAGCTCATGTTCGCGCGCACGGCGGCGTCAACGAGGTCGTGCGTGCGGTTGTAAAGGTCGCTCGAGCAGTGGAACGTGCCTACCTGCGGGAGCGCGGCGCGGACGGGCACGAGTTCCAGGCGCCGGATGACGGGCAGGTGCTGCGGGTTGGCGTGGCCTTTCGGCACGGCGCCGGTGACCTCGACAAACTGCATCCCGAGGTAGAACGAAACCCACTGATGCTTCAAAGGCCGTCCAGCAGTGACAGCATCGCAGCCCACGATGTATCCGCCGAAAAGCCTGTCCTTGTCGTTCTTGTGCTCGCCACAGCGGAAGCGGACGCGATCGCCAGGCTTGCTTCCCTCCAACTCGACGCGCAATTGCGCAGCGACGTTTTGCCGGAAGCTGTAGAGGAACACGCCCGGCGATGGCTCTTTCACGGAAACAGGCAATTGCCGCTCGAACCTGGCAATGCCCGGGAAAAATTGCGCCTCCAGTTTGCTCGCGGGCGCTGTCGCCACGCGCGCATCTTGCCACGCGTGGTCATCAAAGCCGGCGCGGTCCCAGCCGGGTTGTTCATGGCGCGCGTCGAAATCCTCGCCAGCGTAAATGTGAGAAAACATGACCGGGCCTTCGGTAGTACGCCACGTGGCATCCGTGCCGATTGTCTGCGCGGAGCCGTCCTTGTGCCGCAGCGTAATTTCCGCGCACAGGAGGAACGGCTCGGCTGATTTTCGCTGCGGGCCATCCTTGTTGTAACGACCCGGTGGCGGGTTGGGATTATGCCAGAACGAATTGTTCAACATCACGCCCAAGCAGTTGCTGCCGCGCACCAAAAGCGGCGTGATGTCGAAATCGCGGTAGTAAATCGTTTTCTCGTATTGCGACCACGGCTGGTTGATGCCGGTTTCCGTCAGGCGGTGGCCATTGAGGCGGAGGTCATAATCGCCCAAGGCAACGATCCGCAATGAGGCGCGCGTGGGCTTGGAAGCGAGGACAAACTCCTTGCGAAAAAGCGGCGTTGCCGCGTTGGACTCCAAGCTGGTTGGTGGCGCAACCCAGCGGGCCTGCTCCCAGGGAGACGCCGTGCCACAAATCGTAGCAAAGAAGACAGCCACGCTGGCAGCGATGGCGTGGATTGTCGTCGCATGTATGGGGCAACGGTTGAGCATCAGATATCGCCGCATTGTTCTCGGATATTCGGCCTTCGGATTTTGGGCTTCCTTCGGATTTCGAGAATTCGGATTTCGGAATTCACTTTCATTTTTCCCACGCCGCCACTGGCCGTGGCGGGCCGTCGTAAAGCGCCGCCCCGCGTGGTTTCGCCGTGCGCGGTTGCACGTTTGTCAGATTGGCAACTTGGGTCGTAGGCGCAGCGATGATGCCGTAGTAGCGTCCCATCCAGTAATCTTCCAACCAGCCCATGGGCGGCGTGACGGTTCGGCCACCCGCGCCGCCGTCATAGTGCAGTGCGGAACGGCTTCCCACTTCGGCGGTGGATTCGCGGGGCGAGATCGCGCGCGTGCCACCCATGTAAGGCACGTAGCCGGGGCGCGGCGCAAGGTCGCTGCGGTGAGAGTTGTGATAGCTGTGGTTCACCAGGTCCAGGGACCACTCGCGAAGATGCTGCGCGGCTTGCGGTGCTTCACAATTGTTTCCGGTCAGCCCGCCGTAGATGAAGTTGAAGAATGGCACGTGTTGCATCCGCATCACCTCCCAGTGGCGCTCCAGACTGCGCAGGTAAATGGACCGCAGCTCCGGATCCTTCGCGTAACGAATCAGTGGGTGGTAGCAGCGAAAGGCCAGTTCATCGTCCCACGGCACCACTGAATCCGGCGGGAACGTGAGCTTTTGCCGCACGGTGTAGGTGTGGTAACGCCATTTGAGGAGTTGTTCCAGGCCGGCCTGGAATTTTTGATCACCGGTCATGGCCAAGGCCGACTGCATGTAAGTCTGCGCTTCCATACCGTTCAGCCCGCGCGACTCGAATCCGTAGGGCCGCAACAGGTATTCCGGATCCCAACGCCCCCAGCGCGTCGGTTTGCCGTCCATGTCGCGGAGCACCCAGCCGTTGTCCAGAATGTGCGAGGCGATGTTTGCGATATGCTTGGCAGCACGTTCCTTCTCCGCGCCTTTCGCCGCAAGGTCATGGAACAGGCTGACAGAATACATGTGGCCGTTCACTTCGTCGCTGGACGTGTCGCCTTTCCACACCCAAAGACCGTCTTCCGTCGGGTACCATTTCGCCGGCAAACCGCCGGAGCCGTGGCGGGAGCGCTCGCCTTTGTCGCTTTTCACGGACCAGATCGAACGCGCGATGAAGCCGGGCTTCGGCGTGATGTCGTCCAGCCAGACCATCGCCTTGAAGGCTTCGAGCGCTTCGGCTCGGGCCTTCTCGTCGCCAGTGGCGGCATATTTGAAAGTCATCGCGGCGAGGTAATGCGCGGTGTGCCCGCCGTCGTTGTCGCTGATTTCGCGCAACCAACCGTCCGGTTCCCCCGACCAATACAACTTGTGAACGAAGCCGAGCCGCTTGAAGCCCCAGTCCTCCATCTCGCGCTCGAAATACGCCGCTTTCTTCGCCAGCGTGAAGGGCTCATAGCGAATGATGCCCAGTCCGCCGTCGGTCGCGATGTAAACCACGTGGTTGCCCACCGCGATGTCCCGCACGTAATCACCGGGCAACCAGTGCTGGGCGCCGAAGAAGTGAAACTCGTTTTCGGTCTTGCGAATTGCGCCGCGCGACGTACCGATCCACAGGTCGCCATCGAATCCCTCGGCCAGGCAGGTCGTGTCTTCATACGGCAGCCCTTCCGGACCGCGCATGCTCGTGAGCGCCATGCCGCGCAACACGGCCACACCGCGATCTGTCGCCACATAGACACGGCTGCCGACTGCGAGCATGTCGCGCGTGACCCGTGACGGCATCATCCCCCAGTCCACCGGTTCATCCACGAGGATTCGACCATCCAGCAAAGCCAGGCCGCGATGCCGTAGCATGTAGAGCGTCCCGCTGTAGGATGCGATGCGTTCGACCGGCGCGATCTCCACCGGGTCGGTCAGAACTTGTGTGCCGTCTTCCATGATCACGGTGGTGTCGTTCTCCAAATACCCACCCGCAGGCTTGATGTTGACGAACTTCCCGTTTTCAAAACGGAAAATGTCCTCCCGCGTCGCGGCGTGGACCTGACCCAGGTGAACGCAGAAATCCACGAACGGCTTTTCGTCAACGCGCAGCCATGCCTCGCCGGCGAAGCGATAGGTGCCGTTTTCAGCGGCGGCCCAAAGTGCGCCTCCGAGAGACCGAAGTCGTTTCACTCCCGCAGGCGCGCCCGACGCATCGTTCAACACGCCGTTCCGCAGCGCCTTCATCGTCCCGCCGACAACAGCAAAAACCATGTCCTTGTAAACCGCGACTGCCGTGACCGGTTTGTCCGTGGCGACTTTCTGGCCGATCTCCTGCAAGTAACCCTCGTCCGACACCGGTTTCCATAACCGGCGCAATTCCGCGTTCGTATGGACACCGGATGTTGCAGCGTCTGTGCCTGGTGCGAACAAACCGTCTGCCAGGCACACCGCGAAAACGGCGACGGAAGGTAAGTACAGGAAGATCGAGTTTTTCATGGGAACGACTCTCCGCGAATTTACTAGTGCATGCTTCATTCAACTCTGAAGATGTCTATGGCTTCGCGAAGCGTAAAGGCGAATCCGGGTCATGCCGGCTAGTGGCGGTCCTGATTGTCTTGCCGTAAAACACCATTGCCGTAAGTTGCGTAAGTGGTGGCGCCCACGCTGACTTCAATGCAGGTCACCTGTTACCATGGCGGCGAGAGTATGCTGGCGCCGGATAGGAGGCAGGGAAAGACTGTGAGGGATCCCGTCTAACATACAAACCCTCGCTGACTTCGGCGCAGAAACGGAAACGGCCCGCCGTTGGCGCGGGCCGTTTGCCTGAAGTTGCGGATATGGTTGCGAGGCTGCCGACTTCCGTGATCACTTATCGTTTCTGCTTGACGACGTTGTTACCGTGAGATCGGTTCGGAGGCTGAGCTTGCCTTCCGAGGCCAGCATTCCCATGGCAAAGCCTTGGCCGTAAGCACCAGCGTATTTACCAGTGCCGCCCAGGACGCTCACGTTTCCTTGGATGGCCGCGGGGGTTGCGTATGTCCCGGCGGATTGCTTTGAGATGTTCATGGTCCCTCGGAGATACAGATAGAGTTGATCTCCATTGCGATAAGTCTGCACAGTGAAGCCCGTCACCACGGTGCTCGTGCTGCTTGTGCCGTTGACCGGTTGAATGGTGTACCTGGCTCTTTCCTCATAATTCCCGGAGGCCGGCGACACTCCGGGGCTGGGGGCCAGGACGAAGTGCTGGTCGTCGCGGATGCGGGGGTCTGACTGCATTGTGCCCGCCACGAGCGTGCTGTCTTGGGCCGTGGACTCCTGATCCGCCATTACATTAACGGCTCCCAGTGCCAGGGCGCACAAGGTCAGCACGGCCCACCCGCGGAGCGGGCTCGCCTGCGGTTCTGCGCGCAAAAGCCGGTTGTTATTGAGTGAGCTGGCTTTGGTGGCCTGCGGCTTGGGATTCACCGACTCTGAAGTCGTCGCGGTGGTGATGATGTTTGATGTATTCATATTGTTCTGCCTTTCATTTTGGTTCGACGGTTTCAAGTGATGTCTTCGTTTTGGTTTTTGTTTGTTTGAGTCCGCTCGTGTGTCGGACTTCACCAACCAGTGCGCTGTTTCACCGGCAGAACGCTCACGGAATTTGAAGATTTTTTTGGAGCTGATGAAATGCAGCAGGGGACCACTGCAGCCCAAGGAGCTTCGCGACTATTGAAGCCGCTGGGAAGACCGCCAGGTTTTGGACTAATACGGTTTTCCGGAGTTACTCACCAGCGAGGGAAGCGGTCTGCGAAAACCGCTCCGCCCGAGCTGGTGAATAACTCTGCCGCGCGGCATCCTGTGAACGGCCCGTTTCCGGTCCCGCCAGTGCCACGGCTTGTTTGGACAAGCCCCACGAGGGTCAGGCGCAGATCGCCGACACTGGCGGTGGCCGGCGCGCCGAAGGCTGAGAGAACTCCGCCCTGCGAGGGCTCCTGTATCAGTTCGCCTGGGTCGCGTCGTCCGGTCCCGGTACGTGCCGCGCGCACTATGAATACTGACTGGACACAACACCGTTACTTCGTGGCCCTCGATTGGGCCCGCGATCATCACGACGTCATCGTCCTGGACCGCCACGGCGCGGTGCAGGCCGAGTTCCGATTCGCCCACACTGCCGACGGTTGGGCGGAGTTCACCACCAAAATGCAACCCTTCCGCGGCGCACCGCTCACGCTGGAGACTTCCAGCGGCCCGGCGGTGGATCAACTGCTCCAACGCGGCTGGGCCGTGTATCCGGTCGCACCGACGGCGGCGGCCCGTTACCGCGAACGCAAAGTGCCCAGCGGCACCAAAACCGACCGGCATGACACCTGGGCGTTGGCCGATGCCTTGCGCACCGATGGACACGCCTGGCGCCCGCTGCGCCCGCAGGACGAGGCCACCGCCACCTTGCGCACGCTCTGCCGCGACGAGATTGCCCTGATCGAACAACGCACCGCCCTGGTCAACCAGTTGCAGGCCGCGCTGCGTGAGTATTATCCGGCGGCCTTGGCGGCCTTCGCAGACTGGACGGCGCCGCACGCTTGGGCGTTGGTCTTGCAGTTTCCCACGCCCGGTCAGTTGCAGGCGGCCGGGAAACGGAAGTGGGAAAAGTTCCTGCACGCCCATCACCTCTGGCGCCCCCAAACGGTCGAAGATCGTTTGAAGCTTTTTGCCGCGGCGCAAGCCCTGCCCGCCAGCGCAGCCGTCACCACGGCCAAGAGCCTGCTGGCCGTCAGTCTGGTCAAGGTGTTGCTCACGCTCCAAGCCCAACTGGACGAATACCGCCGCCGCATCACGGAAGCCTTTCACCAGCATCCCGATCACGACGTGTTCGGGTCGCTGCCCGGCGCCAAGGCGACGCTGGGGCCGCGGCTCTTGAGCGAGATCGGAAGCGTGCGGGAGGAATATCCCGACGCCGACGCCCTGATGTGTCAGGCAGGGGTGAGTCCCGTCAGCTACCAGAGCGGGCAAGTCGAGAAGTGTCGCTTGCGGCGGGCGTGCACCAAGGTGCTGCGGGCCACCGTGCATCTGTGGGTCAACAGCAGTCGATTGACTTGCGAATGGGCGGAAGCCTATTACCAACACAAACGAGCGGAAGGCCACAGCCACGCCAGCGCGTTGCGGTGTCTGGGCAAGCGCTGGCTCAAAATCCTCTGGCGGCTCTGGCAGAACGGGCAGGCCTACGACGAAGTCAAATACTTGGCCCAATTGGAACATCGTCATTCGCTCACCTCCACCAAACTCCAACTCGCCTTGTGAACAACTCCCATGAAAAGCCATTTGCAAACCAGAGAACATCTGCGCCAGTCCCTCCGCTTCCGCGGCGCGCCAAAGCGCCGCTTCGGCGCGACGGCGGCGGGCGCTTTGGCGGCGGGCGTGGAATGAACGACGGGGGAACTTTGTTCTCAGCCTCAGCGCGCTTGGGAGAAAAGCGGTAGAGGACTACCGCACTCCAAGACGTTCGCGGCTACCGGGGCCGCAGCAGATTTTGTCCGCGCCAGCGCAAACGACCGTTCTTCCCGGTTCGTGTTCATGGCTGCTTGAGCTCCGTTTTCTCCTTCGCCTCCGCGGCGGCGATTTCCTCCCAGGACGGCGCGCGCCAGATGTCCAACATTCCCAGTTCGTGCCGCGTAACAAGGGTGTTGCCGTCCGGGGAAAACGCCGTTTCCCAGCAAGGTCCGCCTTCCCCAGGCAAAGTGAGCATGGTCTGGCCGCTCTCCAGATCCCAGATTTTCAGGGACTCGTCCGCCCCGCTTCCAACGGCGAGGCGGCGTCCGTCCGGCGAAAAGGCCACCGAATGCGCGGCGCGCAGGAAGCCTCTGAACGTGGCGCGTTCCTTCAGCGTGGGCACGTCCCACAGGCGGACGAATCCAGCGTCGAATGGGATCGCCAGTTGTTTGGCATCCGTGGAGAAGACCGCCTTCGCACCGCCGGGTGCGGACACAGGTCCTATTTCGCGACCGGTGGAGAGTTCGCGGAAAATTCGCGTCCCGTTTCCGCCGCCGGTGATGCACCACTGTCCGTCGGGGGAAATGTTTTCCGTCCAGGATGCGGGTTCCGAGTCTGACCAGGAGGAGTTTTGACGCCCGGTGGCCACGTCATGGACGGCCAGCGACTTCTCCCCTTCATTCCAGACCGCCAACCCCGTGTTGCCCGCCAGGAATGCGCGAGGCGAAATCGGTCCCGTGGAGATCGGTATTTCCCGCAGAAGCTTCCGCTGCGGCACATCCCAGAGTTTCACCGAGCCGTTCGTGGAGCCGGTGGCCAGCAGTCGCTGGTCGGTCGAGAGGCAGACGCCATGCGGGTCCGGGTCGATCTGAAACCATCGTTCGGACTGTTCGAAGTCTTGGCCGTGCCAGCGCGTCAGCCAGCCGTGATCCCCAACCGTCAGGATTGAATCGCCTCCGCCGGCCGGAGCCCAGAATCCGAACACCTTCGACGGCAAGGTGACGATGGTGTTTTTGTGCCGGACCAAGGCGGTATCCCAGACCATAACCGTTCCGTCCTTGGCGCCACTGATCAGTGTGGAATTATCCGGCAGCAAGGCCAGCCGCTGAACCTCATCACGGTGTCCGCGCAGAACAGCGGCGGAGCGCTTTTCCTCCACGTTCCAGATGCGGATGGTTTGATCCGCACTCGCCGAGGCCAGGGTCTTGCCGTCCGGCCAGAACACCAGCGCGATGACGTAGGCGCGATGCCCCTCGAGAAATCCTAGTTCCTGGCCGCTGGGAACATCCCAAAGATGAATGGTCGTTTCGTCCGTCCCCGAGCACGCCGCCAGGATCCTTCCGTTGGCGGACAGGGCGACGGCTTCGAGCCAGCCTTTTCCCGGTGCCTTGGTCTTAAACTTCACGCTCCCGCTGTCCGGGTCGATCACGCGAATCCATCTGTCGTTTTCGGCCAATGCGACGAGATTGACGCCCCGTGCCATGCTCATGGGCATCCCATTGCCCGGTCCTCGGATCTGGATCGGATATGTCGCCAGCTTCTTTCCATCAGACAGCCGCCAGTGGTTGAGTTCGTTCTTCATGTCTGAACCCCACCACGGGGTTGCGGTGACCACGGATTGGCCATCCGAGGTGAACGCCATCCCGCCCAGCCAACGGCTGGCCGCCGGGTCCGGTGAGGGTGGGTCGGGAAGGAACCGTCCGGTTTCCGCATCCCAAAAGCCCAAGCGGTATTTCGATTCGGGCGAGCCTGAATCAACGGAATCCCACATCGCGAGCAAAGGCCTCACCGGTGAAAACGCAACGGCGCCCTTGCCTTCCACGCGCATCACCTCCCGCCCGGAAGCCAGGTTCCAAACCGAAACCCCATTCGCCTCGATGGCCAGCCACTTCCCGTCGTGCGAGACCGCCAATCCAGAAATCCTGTTGGATTGTTGACACAGGGTGTAGAGCGCATCGGAGCGGCTCTGCTGCCAGAGATACCGCCACTCCCAGCCCCGCCGTTCCGGCTGGCCCAGCTTGGGCCGGTGCCGGTCCAGCAACTCCGTCGCGAGGCCCAGATTGTTCGCCGCGAGAGCCTGCTGGGCGAGGTTCATGTCCCCGGCATAGGCCCGCGCCTCCGCGCTTCGGCGCATCTCCGCCTCGTTCACACGGGCGGTTTCCGCGAGCTTCTGCGCCGCCAATGCCTGTTCCCGGGCCGAATCGGCGGCGAGGCGTTGCCGAGTTTCCGCCTTCCTGGCCCTCGTTGCCTCCACCGCCTGCCAGGTGGTCAACGTGATGCCGACCGCCAGCAAAAAGATAATCGCTGCCGCGGCGGCAAAGCCGAACTTGTGACGTCGCACCGTCTTTTGAAACTCATAAAGCCGGCTGGGGGACGAGCGAGCACCGGCTCGCAACTCAAGTGCCGCTGGATGTCCATCGCCAGCCCGTTGGCCGTGTCGTAGCGGCGTGCCCGGTCCTTCTCCAGGCATTTCATCACGATCCAGTCGAGGTCGCCCTTGAGCTGGTGCATCAGCTTCGACGTTTCAACCGACCGCTGTTTGGCCGTGGTGGTGAGTTCATCGGCTCCAAGCGCCGCGAGACGGGTGCTCGGGCGCATCGGCTCCTTCTCCCGGATCGTCTTCCGCATCGCGTCAATGCCTTGCGACATCAGTTCCTTCGCATCGAACGGCGTGCTCCCGGCCAGCAGTTCGTAGAGCAACACGCCCAGACTGTAAATGTCGCTGCGGGTATCAATGTCCAGCCCGCTCATCTCCGCCTGTTCCGGACTCATATAAGCCGGCGTGCCGATGAACTGGTGCAACTGCGTGTAAACGGTGTTGTCGGTCAGCCGCCCCTCCGTCGCCTTGGCGATGCCGAAATCAATCACCTTGGGCACCGGCACGCCATCGTGCAGGGTGACGAGGATGTTCGAGGGCTTGATGTCGCGATGAATGATGCCCTTCTGGTGTGCGTGCTGGATCGCCTGGCAGATTTTGATGAAGAGATCGAGCCGGGCTTTCGTGCTGAGGTTGGCCTGGTCGCAGTAGTCGGTGATCTTGATCCCGCGCACCAGTTCCATGACGAAATAGGGGCGACCTGGCGAGATTGGAGATTGGAGATTGTAGATTGGAGATTCGCCTTCGCCGGTCGTCCCCGCATCGAGGACTTTGGCGATGTTCGGATGATCCATCATCGCCAGCGCCTGGCGCTCGGCCTCGAACCGGGCGACGACCTGCTTAGTGTCCATGCCCAGCTTGATGACCTTCAGCGCAACGCGGCGGCGGACCGGCTCGGTCTGTTCTGCGACATAGACCACGCCGCACCCGCCCTCGCCGACTTTTTCCAGCAGCTTGTAGCGCCCGATGTGCGTGCCGATGGCTTCATCGGGCGGTTCCTCCGGCACGGCGAGCTTGAGAGTGGGGCGGGCGGGCAGGGGCTGAGCGGCACGCAAGGGTTTTTTCCCGAGAAAACCTTCGCCTTGGAAATGTCCCTCCAAAAGCATGTCGAGCCGCGCGCGCAAGGCCGGGTCGTCACGACACACCCCGTCCAGGAACGCGCTGCGTTCCGCCGGATCGCGCTTCTGCAACGCCGCCTCGAACAGGAACTCCGCGAGGCTTTGTTTCGTTTCGCTCATGGGTTTTAGGAACGGCGATCAAGCCGCTTCCTTTACAGTGCGTCGTTTCGCCGCCAAAACGATCAAGGACCGGGAAGAACTCTTACCGCGTCAGCGAGGATTTGAGTTCGGCGTAGAGCCAGGATCGCGCGTAAGTCCAGTGCCGTCTCACCGTCGCTTCAGAGATTCCCAACGCATCCGCGATCTCAGCATGCTCTAGGCCGGCAAAATAGCGGAGCTTGACGATCTCAGCCTGCTGGGCCGACTCGCGCGCCAACTTCTCGATCGCTTCGTGAATCGCCAGAACCGTATCATCACTGTCCTCGGTGGCGATTGTCACATGCTCCAAGTCCACGCGCTCGAGTTGCCCCCCGTGTCGTTGACGCGCCTTTTTGCGCGCACGATCCACCAGAATGCGCCGCATGGCCTCGGCCGCGGCCGCGAAGAAATGCCCGCGGCTGTTCCATTCCTGGGCGGCGTTACCCGTCAGGCGCAGCCACGCCTCATGCACCAGCGCCGTGGCCTGCAAGGTCTGGCCGGGCGGTTCGTTGGCCATGCGCGCCGCCGCCAGCTTGCGGAGTTCCTCATAAACGAGCGGCAGGAGTTCTTCCGCGGCTTTGGGGTCGCCTTGCTGGACGCGATCAAGGATATGCGTGACTTCGCTCATCGAGTGGACCAACGTTATCAGCGCCCGGCCCGCTTGCAACCCCGCCGCAGCCCCAGACAATTCGGGTCGTGTGCCTCAGAGCCCAGCGAACTCGGAACGTGACAGACTCGATTGAAGCCGCTACCAATCGAAGATGATGCACGCGCGGCGCACGAAATCCTCTTTCGGTTTCTCGGCTGTCTGGGTCTGGCTGGCGCTGGTTCTGGTTTTGCGCGCGCACGGCGCCGTGCAGCCCTCGGATCTGCGCTGCGAGTACGCGTTGAACCCCGTCGGTGTGGATGCAGTGCGACCGCAGTTGGGCTGGTTGCTGGAATCGCGCGAGCGGAATCAACGGCAGACTGTTTTTCAGGTTCTTGTCGCCACCAAGCCAGAAATATTGGCGGCTGACAAAGGAGATCTGTGGGATTCAGGCCAGGTTAAGTCCGGTGAGTCGGTGCATGTGACGTATGATGGTGCGCCGTTGAGCTCGCGCCTCCGTTGTCATTGGAAGGTGCGCGTGTGGGATGCCTCCGGGAACGCGTCGGCTTGGAGTCAGCCGGCGACGTGGGACATGGGTTTGCTGCGCGCGGAAGAGTGGAAAGCAAAGTGGATCGGTAGCGGTCCAACCAAAGAACCGCGCCCGCCGGAAGGCTTTTTCAAAAACACCAAGGAACACATGAACCTTGTCCGGCAGGTGAAGGTGGACGGTTGCTCCACGCTGTTGCGCAAGACATTTGTAGCCGCCAAACCCGTCCGGCAGGCGCGGGTTTACGTGACCGGGGTTGGCTACTATGAGCTTTCGTGCAACGGACAGCGCGTCGGCGACCGCGTGCTCGCGCCGGCCAAGAGCAATTACCGCGAGTGGGTGCTTTACGACACCTACGACCTCACGGCGCAGTTGCAGCAAGGAACGAACACACTCGGTCTCCAACTCGGCAACGGCTGGTTCAATCCGTATCAGAAATGGTGGGAGCCGTATCGTATGCAGTGGTTCGGCTCGAAGCGCGCCTTGCTTCAGTTGCACGTCGAGTACGACGACGGGACTTCTGAGGTGGTCGTGTCCGACGGTTCGTGGAAGACCGCGCCCGGACCGGTGCTCTCGTCCTGCGTCTATGACGGCGAAGTGTATGACGCAACGCAGGAGTTGCCGGGTTGGGATCAGCCGGGTTTCGACGACTCGGCTTGGCGCAAGGCGAACATCGTTGAGCCGCCGGGCGGAGTCTTGGTTTCGCATTTGATGCCGCCGATCAAGGTTGTCGAGCATCTCAAGCCGAAGGCCGTGACCAAGCCCAAGCCCGGAATTCACGTGTTCGATCTGGGCCAAAACTTCGCGGGTTGGGTGCGGCTCACCGCTGAAGGCCCGCGCGGCACACGCATCACGCTGCGCTACGCGGAAGACCTCAAGCCGGACGGTATGATTGACGTGACCAGCAACGAGCGCGCGCTGGCCACAGATGTTTACGTGATGAGCGGTAAGGGGCGTGAGACTTACGAGCCGCGTTTCACGTTCCACGGCTTCCGCTACGTGGAAGTGACCGGTTTCCCCGGCACGCCCACGCTCGACAATATGCTGGGCTGCGTCGTCCACACGGCTTGCGAGAGCGTCGGAGATTTCACCTGCGACAACGAACTGATCAATCGCATCCATCGCGCCACTCGCTGGTCGCAGCGCAGCAACCTGATGGGCTACCCGATGGACTGCCCGCAGCGCGACGAGCGGCTCGGCTGGTTCGGCGACGCGATGGTTTCCATGGAGGAGGCGATGTTCAATTTCGACACGCCGCTGTTTTACCGGCAATGGCTGAACGGCGTGCACTTCAACCAGAACGAAGCGAACGGCGACATTTCCATCGTCTCGCCACGCCCCTACATCACCGACGAACCGGACCCGACCTGGAGCAGCGCCTACCTCGTGATGCTCTGGCAATACTACCTCCACTACGGCGACCGCGCTTTCCTCGCCGAGCATTTCGATTCGATGCGGCGTTACGTGGATTTTCTCGGCACGCAGGCAACCAACCACATCCTGCCAAAATACTGGATCGGTGACTGGGGCACGATTGTCGAGGGCTGGAAGGAGGGCGAGCCGGTGTCGGTCGTCACGGCGTTTTATTACTACGACACGACGCTCGTGGCGAAAGCCGCGGGCATTCTGGGCAAGCAGAAGGAAGCGGAGCAATACACCGCGCTCGCGCAAGCCATCAAAGCCGCGTTCAACCGGAAATTCTACGACCGGGAAAAGCGGCAATACGAGAAAGGCACGCAGTTCAGCAATGCTTTCCCGCTCTTTCTGGGTTTGGTGGACGAGGCGGACCAGCCCGCCGTGTTGGAAAACATCCTGCGCGATTTGGAAAAGCGGAACGGGCACTTCAATGTCGGCGTGCTCGGCGCGAAGTATCTGATTGACGCGCTGACGCAGTTCGGGCGCGCCACCGTGGCGTTCAAGCTGACCACGCAGACCGGTTATCCAAGCTGGGCGCATTTGCTCGAAGGCGACCGCACCACGCTCTCCGAGTTCTGGGATCTCCACGGCTCGCACAACCACGTCATGTTGGGCAGCATTGACGGCTGGTTTTATCGCGTGCTGGCCGGCATCCAGCCCGACGAGGCCAAGCCCGGCTTCGAGCACATCATCATCAATCCCTACATCCCCGACTCCATGTCCTTTGTCCGCGCCAGCACGCAAACCGTGCGCGGACGCGTGGCGGTAGAGTGGAAGAAGCAGAATGGCTCCCTGCTCTTGAAGGTTGCGATCCCGGTCAACTGCTCCGCGAGCGTGCATGTGCCGGCAGCTTCCGCAAAAGAGGTAAGAAGCTTCCCTTCATCGAAACCGGTACGAGCCGAAAAAGGGGTGGTCCTTTATGGTATCGGCTCGGGGGAATACGACTTTCGCGTGACTTCCGGCAAGTAGTGCGGTGACCTCCGCGGGCAGGAGGGGAGCGGAGCTACAGCGATGATGGACCGCATGCGCTTGAGTCACTGCCGTGATGTTCAATTCTCTGGAATTGTGGCGTGGGTCAGTGGGACCGGCCGCGCGGTCGGAATCAAGTGGGCAGTTACTGCAAGGCCACACGGCAGAGGGAGACGGGAGGATTGCTCGGGCCGGGCCGGGTCCAGCGCATTCGTTCTGCAACTATCCCAGGTGCTGGTTCGTGTGGCGGCAAGCGGCGCGGCGGCGGTTACGGTGCCCTGACCAGCTTGGTGTGCCACTGAGCCAGGCGTTTCCGCCGGAGTTGTTCGACCTGCCTCAGCCCGCACGCGGCGACTTCAGCCTCGGGCAACACCTGCCGCCAGTCCACTCCGAGTTTGCCGGTCGCGCGGCGGCCGGTCTTGGACTTGGCCAGCTTGAGCACACGCTCCAGGCGCCGAGCCCGCCGCGCACGGGCAGGTCGCCGGATTCCGCGCCCCGCAAGGTTTCGCGCAAGAACGCACGCACGCACAGCACCGGGATGCGGACATGATCCACATCCCGTCGCCCGGTCTGGTCCACCGTGAGGGCGAGGTTCAGTTTACAGGCGAGGAGGGAAATCGGGTCCAGCACACGGATGGCTTTCCCCCACGTTCGGAGAAGACCGCCCACCGGCTCACTTCTACAGGGCGAACTCCCGGAATGGCGCAAAGGAACTCAATGTTCGCGGGGACTTCGCCGACTTTGAACAGCACTGCGCCGGCAAACGCAATCATCGACTTCCGATGAGGCAGCTTCACTCCGAAGCCCAGTCTCTGCCCCGCGTTCAAGACATCATCAAGTCCACCGATGAAATCAATGTCCTTGCTGACGAAGGGAAGATGCGCCGCCAGTGCCGGCTCCGCCTGCAAGTAAGTCTCAGCTCAGTAGTTGACTGCCTGGCCGCCGATGATGACATGAGGTTTCCCGGCAGTGTCGCGGATTTCAAAAGCGCCAACAAACTGGGCCAGCGAAAGCGCAGGCTTCATTTTCCC
>Ga0315277_10006315_pt1 | contig 15548 bp, 12 predicted proteins | sample YL17G05_15_MG_FD_203695 | JGI IMG/M metagenome (GOLD analysis project Ga0315277, IMG submission 203695) | Sediment microbial communities from Yellowstone Lake, YNP, Wyoming, USA - YL17G05_15 | ecosystem: Environmental > Aquatic > Freshwater > Lake > Sediment | place: USA: Wyoming | collected...
GCATGAGGGAAGAAGGGGGAAATGTTCCCATGGGGAGAGAAAAAATCCCGAAAAATCGGGGAATAATAACCATTTGGTTGTTTTTCGCATTTAGTCACGATTTTTGATTTTTTTAAATCTGACTTTTTACCGAAGCATCAGTATTGAAAATGGTGCAAACGTGTTGAGTAAATTGCGGGAGAAAAGAATAGAAATCATTGCAACTATATTGGTGTTGTTCATTGCTATATATTTGAGGTGGTTTATTATTGATAGGGAAGGATACTGGCTCGATGAAGTAATGCAGATCAGATCTTCTCTACATAACAATATACGTGATGTCTGGAAAAATGTACCGAAAACCAAACCACCTTTGTCATACTTCGAACTATTTGCACTCACTAAAATAAGTATATCAGAGAAAGTTTTAAGGTTCCCTTCTTTTCTTGCTAGTGTTTTCGCGTTGGTGATTTCTATGAAAATATCATATATAGTCTATAACAAATGTAAGTATTCCTATGTATTAACCGGTCTTTACATAGCATTATCACCTTTGGATATTCAGCTCTCACGAGAAGTACTTCCTTATGCTCAAAGTAATTTATTTATTGTGATATTTTGTTTCTCAGTGATTGTTTGGATCATGCAAAAAGACTTTTTGTTGCTAATAATCTCATTTTTATCTGCATCTATATCTCTTTGGTTTGCCTATCAGAGTCTATCGGTATTATTATCTTTCATCACGCTATTTGTTGTTTGTGCATTATTGTATTTTGCACAGACGCGGATAAAATCTATACAGATAATAAATCACAAGCTATCACAGAATATAAAATCAAGCTTTTATTATATCCCGTTGATATTCTTATCAATTATATCCACATTTCCCCTGTATAGGAATATTCATGCAAATTTTAGTAATAGACCAGCTTGGGGCGCTCCACCGTTTTCACCCCAAATATTAAAATACTTTTTTCAAATGCTTTCTGCGGGGTATGATGGATCCAAACCAAATTATATTTTTATATTATTTGGCCTGGCGGGGGCATTGAGTCTGTTTATTAATCTCAAAAGAGAACAAATAAGGCTACAATATATCATTATCGCAACTTGGCTCATTTTGGGTCTGTCTTGGATATATATTTTTGCAGGTATACAAAATCATTGGATAGCTTCGAGATACTTAATTTATTTTATACCCCCTTTTGCCATATTGGTTTCAGGTGGATTTAGAGCAATCATCAATTTATTCTCATCGAGGCAAAATAAACTATTATGCTTTTTTGTGATATTATCATTCATGTTATTTGGTATTATGCCAACATACAAGGATAGTCTATCCTCACGGCCGAACTTCCGAGGATTGGCTAAAAATCTAAGTAATGTGTCAAAGGAGGGAGATTTGGTCCTTTTCCATCATAGCTATGAAGAATATTGTTACTCATTTTACCAGCAAAATATCTTTAAGGGCGCGCCTAAATCTACATACTTTCAGAAATCTACGCCAAATGACCTGAATCCTAATCTCATTGATTTATTAAAGGGGGCAAAGAGAGTTTGGATACCGGAAAGGGTATACGAAGCATATCGAATAGCGCCCGAGGTTAAAATGTTCTTTATTGATAAGATGAATACAAATCAAAACAACGAAGATATAAAATATAGGCTTGAAAGCAAAGAAAGAATCCTCAATACCCTTTATTCAAATAGCTCAAATAACGTTAACTGTAACGGTTGGGGACGTCTGGAATAAACGTAAAGATATTCTCTTGAACAGGGATCAAAACAGCATCCAGAAGGGATTTTTTGAATCGTCCGTTTGTTCAGACAAATCGAAATATTCAATCAGGTCTTGACACATCAAATCAGGATTCTTTACGATCCTTTTTCGAGATGATTGATTGATAAATCTTTAAATGATCGCGGTTTATTACACAAGAGTCTTTATGTAACACTAAGGTGATATTATGACGAAGCTAATGACAGAAGTATTTCGGAAGGCATCTCAGCTTTCTGACGATCTTCAAGATCAAATTGCTCAGGAACTCCTTGATGAAATCCAGTGGGAATCCCGCTGGGATGAAACGCTTGACAAGTCGCAGGACAAAGTGGACAGGTTGGCGGAGAAGGCGGCAAAGGAGTATAAGTCGGGCAAAACCAAGGAAATGGGATTCGACGAGCTGTGAAATCGCATCTCACTAACGACTTCATTACCTGCTTTCGCAAGCTGCCGAAACGAATTCAACGTGTCGCTCGGAAGAACTACAAGTTATGGAAGAGAGATCAATCACATCCGAGTCTTGAATTCAAGCGCGTGGGGAAGAGATGGCGTTCATATTCCGTGCGTGTGGGCATTGGTTGGCGAGCAATGGGACTTCTCCAAGAGGACACAATGGTGTGGTTCTGGATTGGCTCTCACGCAGACTTTGATAGACTTGTCCAGCGAATGTAGGGAGAATATCTTGAAGTCGGGAGAATTTGGGGGAATTGGGGGTCAGACTCTCGAATAGAATGAAATATTTCATGGCAATAGACATGGATCTGCAGAATGTTCCATGTCATGGCGCGACCCAAAAGAATTGATCTCCCATTTACTCTTTATCATGTGATGTCCCGAACGATTTCGGACTTTGGGTGTCAAATTCCTATCTGAGTATCATTAAGAGATTTCAGATATCTTTCTGTGGGTTTATGAGAGAAGGGAAGAGAAGAGATTTTCCACTACGAATCCCGCGGTATCAGGACACGAAACACACGAAAGTTTTAAATATACAATCTATAGCCACAAAAATACATAAAAACATACAATAAAAAGACTACCCATCTGCCCATTTATAATAATATTTTTGATCTTGTCTTTAACATATCAGAAAACTTAGAATCCATAAATAGCGATCAAAACAGCATCCAGAAGGGATTTTCCGGATCATCCGTTTCTTCGGCAAGATCGAAATATTCAATCAGAGACAGGGCCATTGCCCTGCCCAGGGCGCGGTAATCTTCATCTGTAATCCATCCGTCGTCGGTCGCGCGGCGGTAAAAATGCCCCTCGTGCGTCATGGCCATCACCCTCTCGCCCCAGTTCGACCAGAAATAAGATTCCAGATAATTCGATTCATGCAGCTGGGTTGAGGAAGGGGAGAGATTCTCGAAAAGGGGAGTGGCATGATCCACGGCGTCGATATATTTTTGCTGGATCTCCTCGAATTTTTTTGTGACGCTGGGATACTCGTGTTTGACGAAAAAGGTGTCCCTCGCGTTTCTCTCTGTGGAATGAAGATTCAGGGAGACTTCAATCGGATTGCTTCTTCTCATGAACCGGTCGATCTGTTCACTGGTATGGGCGGTTTCCGGGATTCGGCAGGGATTTGCCCAGATGTGTTCCGGATCGATCCCCTGGGAGTCCCAGCGGGAAAGTCCCAGGTAAACGCCGTCCACGTTGATGATCGGGATGATATGGAAAATGCAGTTTTGTCTCAAGAGGCGCGCCTCGGGCGCATCGCTTGTGATCATATCCAGAAACCCGAGCATGGTATGAGTGGCGGTCGCCTCCCCGGAATGAGCTCTTGATTGCACCCATACCCTGTGCTTTCGATAATTGGGATATGGGGGATCGCCCACTGTTGCCATACCCATGTCGCGTCCTTCAAAGCTTTGACCGATTATTTCCCAACGAGATTCCCTGCACCGTGCGACATATTCCTTCACTCGGGCATAAGTTTCTCCCAAGCCCAGCGGAAAAAAGAAAGCCAGTTCCGCTTCGTTTTCCCCTGGAGCAAAGGATAAAACCAGTTCCCTTGTCGAGGGGGCTTCCGCCTCTGTGAGCCTTCTCCAGTTTTTTCCGTCCAGACTGATGACCGGCCTGGGATTGGATCTATGATTGAGAAGAAGTTTTATGGATCGCCCCGACACGCCTTTCATCCTGAATCGAAACCAGTATGACTTGGGACCGATTTCCCCGATTTCCGTAAAGAGGAGGCATTCAAATGTATCAGGACCTGTCTCCTTCACATCCTGCAGGCTGCCATTGTCATAATTGGAATCAAACCGGATGTCCTGCGCGGTCTTTGTGATTTTCTGGGGATAACCTTCCATCTCCAAAGCGGAGATGAATCCCTCCGCATGGACAACTGGGATGAGATATAAAAAAAAGATACTCAAAGCACCAACGTTTTTCATAGAATCAAATCCTTATAAGTTGTTCCTTTTTTTACGCAAGGGAATTATCATGCAATAATTTGATTGAAAGGCGGGATTGAGTTCGTTAGATGGGAAATATTTGATCAGATTCACAATGAACCAGGACAACATTTTTTTCGGGGGGAAGGGGGATTATGGAGAGATTATACAGCGGATTTGGTATTATATTTCTTGTGGCATTGGCTTGGATCTTTTCCAGGGATCGGCGGAAAGTTCCCTGGCGGAGCGTAATCCCCGGGATCATTCTCCAGCTCCTGATCGCCCTGTTTTTTCTCCAGTCTGAATTTGGGCGCGGGGTGTTCGATTACCTGAATGTTTTCGTGGTTCAAGTGCTCGCGCATGGAAGAAAGGGAGCGGAACTGATCTTCGGCTCCCTGGCTGTGCCACCGGGGGAGACCGGCACCGGAGGGGAGAAATCCCTCGGGTTCTTCCTCTTTTTTCAGGGATTCCCGGTCATCATCTTCGTCGCCTCCCTCACCGCAATCCTGTATTATCTGGGGATCATGCCGCGGATCGTGGAGGTCTTCGCCTGGGTTTTCTCCAGGTTTTTCCATCTTTCCGGCGCCGAGTCCCTTGTTACGGCAAATAATATCTTTGTCGGAATTGAATCCGTGTTTGCCATCCGGCCGTTTTTATTGAAGCTCACCCTGTCGGAACTTCACCTCCTTCTGACTGCGGGCATGGCAACGATTGCGTCTTCCGTGCTCGGATTTTACACATTGATATTAAAGTCCGAGATGCCGGATATTGCCGGGCATTTGATTTCCGCATCCCTTCTCTCCGCGCCTGCCGCTGTGGTGATGTCCAAGATGATCTTTCCGGAGCGTGAAAAGCCTGAAACCCTCGGGCTTCGGGTTCGCCTGGGACGGGATTTATATACAAGCGAAGGGGGACCGCCATCCAGTTTTCTGGATGCCGGAGTCCAGGGCGCAATGGAAGGCGTGAAGCTCATCATCGGGATCTGCGCCCTTTTGATAGCGTTTCTGGGGATTTTATCCCTGGTCAATGCGATGCTCGGGACAAGCGCTTCCTGGTTTGGCATCAAGGGTTTGTCCCTGGAAAAGATTATCGGATGGGCGCTGTATCCGATCAGCATCCTGTGCGGGGTGAAGCCTGAGGATGCGGGAATGGTGTCGCATTTATGGGGTGTGCGCGTGGTGGCAACAGAGGTGCCGTCCTATATCCAGCTGGGCGCTGCCATGAAAAAAGGGCTGGATCCGCGTTCTGCGATTATTGCAGCTTATGGATTGTGCGGGTTTGCCCACGTGGCTGGCATGGCGATTTTCGTGGGAGGAACCGCAGCCCTGGTTCCGGAACGAAGAAAGGATCTTGTGAAGTTGGGACCCAGCGCGCTCCTGGCTGCGAACCTGGCGTGCTTTCAAACCGCTGCTGTGGCTGGGCTGTTTCTCTCTCCCGCAGCCTCGATGCTTTTTAAGGGAATGTGATCTCTTTTTGTTGTTTTATTTGACAAGCTCGAGCACAGCCTTGAAATTTTTGAATAAGGCTGTTTGCATGAGCTCGAACGCCGCCATTTCCACGCTGGAAAGCACAATATTCGCCTGACGCATCCGCTCCAGGCCCAGAAGGCAGTTCTCCTCTCTGCGCGATCCCGCGCATTCGGCAATGACATGGACTTCCTTGTCCGCAGCCCGCAGATCAAGGGCTGTCTGGCAGACGCACACATGGCATTCAATACCGCAGAGAACCACGAAGGGATAGGGCTGAATGATTTTTTTGATCTCTGTGTCTTTATAAGCGCTGAAGGACATTTTTTCAAGCACACGGGATTTGGTTTCCCCCAAGGCAGCCAGGAGAGAGGGGCATGTGGGACCCAGTCCCTTGGAATACTGCTCCGTAATCAGAATGGGCATCTCAAGAAGCTGCGCGATTTTCAAGAGTTTGACCGTGTTCCTCTCTATCTCACCCGCACGCGGGATCGCGGGGAGAAGACGTTCCTGGATATCCACGACCAGTAAAAGGGTTTGTTCTCTTTGAAGCATGAATAAAACTCCTTGATGGGATTTGTGATTCAAGATCAGAATCGGGTCAGGGAGCGGTTCAAGTCTTCCGGTGAGATCACATCTCTATACTCCCAGTACACACGTCCCTGCATGTCTGTCACAAGAAAGGTCGGGAATTTGAAGATCTGGTATCTTTCCACCATCTGGGTATGGATCCTTCCGTTCAATTTAAGAAGGACGAATTTTTGCAGGATGGGCTGGGCTGAGGGATTGGAAACAATTTGTCGTTCTATTTCGGATGTTTTGGGATGATCCGGGAGATAAAAAAGGATCAGGAATTTTTTCCCGCTGGTTTGAGCCGCCTGAACCCCCCGCTCGGGTTCTGTGTACCAGGCGCCGGATTGCGGGGTGGGATTTGGAGTGCTGTCTTTTGAGAAAAACGACGGCAATTGCGGTCGGGGCGTGGACACAGAATCAGTCGGGGGGTCATGATAAAGGGTCACTTTGAGATCGTCAGCCAGGACAGGACGGGATGAATTCTTGTCCCATCCGAGAACTCCCATCCGGAATGCGGTTACTTCCGTCTGTTCCACAGGAGAGAAAAAGGGTTGTTTTCCATCCACATAAAAATAGACTTTGCCCGGGCCGCTGAATCGCATGGCAAAGGTGTGCCAGCTGGGGATCTGAAGGCTGGCGCCCATGTCAGGGTCATACAGGGATTCAGTAAAGTTTACCCGGTTGAAAAGATGGAAATAAATGGCGCCATTGGAAAATCCAAACCTGTAATATTTTTCAACCTTGTCAGAGTCGTCAACTGCAATCAGGGCATTGTTATTAATCTCCGAAGACGAGGAGGGGGACAGGTAAATCTTTGCCTCAATCGCGGCATACTGTTGCTCGGGCAAGTTCAGGTCAATGGAAGGTCCGGCGACAATCGAACCCAGGCCGAAGTAACTCCGATTCTTATCCTGGGCGCGGACTGAAAATCTGCCGGAAGGAGGAGGAAAGGCCTGAGGATATGTGGGATCAGACGACACGATCTCCGGATTCATGGGATACCGTTTGATCTTGTCGATTTTCACCTGTGCGCCGGATTCAAAATTTTCAAAGTAAATCACATCCTGGGTATAAGCATTCTGCAGCCAAACCATACCCAGGAAGAAGAATAGGGCGGAAATTTTATGATGGAAATTCAATCAATTGAACCCGTTGCAATTGATATAACAAGAAAATAATCGGAGGGAAGAGGCGGCGTCAATTCATTTTGTCAATAATCTTCCAGGACTTCGGGTTTGTGTCTCTTCCAGGAAGGATGGGTAAATCCGTATTTCCTTACGCGGCTGTTCATGCGATCAATGGAGATGCCGAGGATCTCCGCCGCTTTCTTCTGATTCCAACCCGATCGCTCCAGGGCCTGCCTGGTGAGGTCTTTCTCCAGTTCATCCAGGTTCACTCCCTGCTGGGGCAGGGTGATGCCGGCTGCTGGTTGGTGGGGAGAGGATCCAAGACCGCAGCTTTCCAGATCTCCGACGCTGATGACCGAATGGGGAATGCGTATGACCAGGCGTTCGGTGATATTCCGGAGTTCCCGGACGTTGCCGGGCCAGGGATAGCTCATCAGGCGCTCGAGGGCGTTCTGATCCAGGTGCTTGAGCGGTTTTTTGTATTTTTTGCAGTAAAAAGGGATAAAAAATCTGGCCAGGTGCGGGATGTCCTGCCGGCGTTCCCGGAGCGGCGGAATGGTGATGGGATAAATGGTGACGCGATAGTAGAGGTCTTCTCTGAAACGCCCCGCTTTGACGAGCTGCAGGAGGTTCTGATTGGTGGCAAAAAGGAACCGGCACTGAACCTTGATTTCCTTCATGCCTCCCAGCCGCGTGAAGGTCCGATTCTCGATCACCTTGAGGATCTTGCCCTGGGAGGAAGAGGATAGTTCGGAAATCTCATCCAGGAACAGGGAGCCTTTTCCCGCAAGTTCGAATTTGCCTTTGCGCTGCTCCAGCGCTCCGGTGAAAGCCCCTTTTTCATGGCCGAACAGCTCGGACTGGAGGAGGCTGTCGTCCGGCAGCGCGGCGCAGTTGACATCGATGAAGGGACTGCCGGGCGCGCCCCTCAGTCGATGCAGGGCCCTTGCCACAAGTTCCTTTCCCACGCCCGTTTCGCCGACGAGGAGCACGGAGACATCCTGGCGGGCGAGCTCTGCCAGCTCGGACTTGATCTTTCGAATCTCCTCGGATTCGCCGATGAACTCGCTGAATTCGTTGGTTTGCGCCAGTTGATCTTTCAGGTAGAGGTTTTCGCGGAACAGCCGGTTTTGTTCCAGCACCTTTTTAAGGCGAAGGATGATTTCCGGACGCTCCGATTCCTTGGTGATGTAATCAGCCGCGCCCAGCTTCATGGCTTTCACTGCCGTGTCCACGGAATTGATGGAGGTGAGAACCACAATGGGGATGTCCGGATCCAGTCCGGGCCGGTCTTTTTTCCGGATGGTCTCTATCAATTCCAGACCGCCGAGGTCCGGCATTTTCACATCCGTGATCACAAGATCGAAGGACTCCCTGGACAGGCGTTCCAGGGCTGCCTTGCCGCCCACTGCGATCTCCACTCCGAAATCATCCATCTCGAGATTTTTCTTGAGCCGCAGGGCAAAAGCCTCGTCATCTTCCACGAGTAAAAGTAAAGGTCGTTCGCTCATTCCAATCCACCGGTTACAGGCGTTCCTGATTTCTCTAACTGTTATCTTTCCCCGGATCAACAGGAATGTCACAGTGGGGAGATTTTTTTCTCCTTCACCGGCACCAGGATCCGGAACAGGGTTCCCTGCCCCGGATGACTTTCCACCTGGATGTTCCCGTTTAATTCATCCACAATATTTTTCGAGATGTAAAGTCCCAAGCCTGTTCCCTCTTCCCCGGAGATGCTTTCCCCGCGTTTGGTAAAGAACGGAGTGAAGATGTTCAGAATATCTTCAGACCGGATCCCAGGCCCTGTATCCGATATTTCGATAAGGATTTCCCCTTTCCGTGACAGGGTTTTCAAGCGGAGGATTCCTTTGCCTGCCATGGCCTGGTAGGCATTCAGGATCAGGTTGGAGAAGAGCTGGATGATCTTATAAGGGTGTGCAAGAATCGGGGGCAGGTTCTTTGCAAATTCCTTTTTGACTTCAATGGCTCCGCGTTCGTATCGGACAAGGGAACAGGAACGATCCAGCATCTCGTTGAGATCCACATATTCCTCGCCTTCCTCCCGGGCTTTGACGAATCGTTCCAGGCCAAGATCGCGCAGGATGTTGAAGAACAGATCCACCTGTTCCTGGATATTGCGGCCCGCGAGAATGATCTCCTCTTCCCTGGGATTCCGGGTCAAATCCTGCGCCTCCTGTTTGATATTCAAGACGGGTTTTTTGATGTCATGAAGGATATTCGCGGTGAGCTGTCCTGCGAGGGCAAGGCGTTCCAGTCGGATGAGTTCTTTTCGCTTTTCCTCCAGCTCGATCGTGGTGGCTGAGATGACCCGCTCCTGGACGTGAATCCGGACGTAGTAGGAAACCAGGGTCAGGAGCAACAGCACGGCAAAGGAAACAGCCGCAGCCCGCACTCCTGTGATGATCCTGTTGTTCAGATCGATATATAAATATCCCAGGAGGTCCCCATTTTCAGTGAGAGGCTCCCGCCTCCATGCTTTCAGATCCCTTCTTTTCTCGTTTCCCGGGGAATTGTAAAAGAAGGGGTAGATGATGAGTTCTCCCCGATTGGGGAGGATTTTGGAGACGACAACATCCTTGATAAAGGGATTTTTTTTGATGGAACGGGCGAGGGATTCGATGGTCGAAAAGGAGATCCTGATGTCATCCTGTGTCTTGAGGATGCGTTCTTTTCCGAGGAGGTCTTTGGCATTGTCAATGGCAGCCCGGCGGTCGGACACCACGCGGCGCTCCAGGAAGATGAGAACAAAGAGCCCAAAACCGAGAATGAGGATCGTCAGGCTGTAAAGGAGAGAGTTTTTTTTGTCCATTGTGATTTTCCCGCTCATAGAAATGAAGGATTAATGCAAAGAGATTGAGACGTCAAGAGAAAGGCCGGGAACGATGATTTTCGTTCCCGGCCTTTGGTATTATTCTCAAGGCGGGTTATGTCACGTTCTGCGGGAATTTTAGCGAGCGTACTCAACTGCGCGTGTTTCGCGGAGGACAGTAACCTTTATCTGGCCGGGATATTCGAGTTCACCTTCGATCTTTTTTGTCACATCCCGGGCCAGCTTGGAACATTCCGTGTCATTGAGCTTATCCGGTTCGACCATGATGCGGATTTCCCGACCGGCTTGAATGGCATACGATTTCTCGACTCCCTCAAAAGAACCTGCGATTTCCTCGAGTTTTTCCAACCGCTTGATATAGGATTCGAGAGTTTCGCGACGGGCGCCGGGTCGAGCCGCACTGATGGTGTCAGCGGCTTGCACGAGAACCGCTATGATGGTCCTTAACTCCTCCTCTCCATGATGGGCGGCAATCGCATGAACAATTGCAGGAGGTTCATTGTATTTCTTTGCGAGTTCCGCGCCAATCATGGCATGAGTTCCCTCCATTTCATAGGATACCGCCTTCCCTATATCGTGGAGGAGGCCGGCCCGTTTGGCCAGCTGTTCATCCACGCGGAGTTCCGATGCCATCATCTGGCACAGTTGCGCCACTTCGATCACATGCTGCAGGACCTTCTGACCATAGCTGGTTCGATATTTCAAACGACCTAACAGTTTTATCACCTCCGGATGGAGATTATGAACCCCCACGTCGAATGCCACCTGTTCTCCCACTTCCACGATGTGTTCCTGGAGGCTTTTATCGGTTTTTTCAACGATCTCTTCAATCCGGGCCGGATGAATACGACCGTCTGAGATCAGTTTTTTGAGGGCGAGACGGGCCACTTCTCTTCGCAAGGGGTCAAAGCAGGAGAGGACTACCGCCTCCGGTGTATCATCCACGATGATATTGCATCCTGTTGCAGCCTCGAGCGCCCTGATGTTTCGTCCCTCGCGCCCGATAATGCGGCCTTTCATATCCTCATTCGGAAGATTCACCACCGAGACTGTGGATTCGCTCACCTGATCCATGGCACATCTTTGAATGGCCAGGGTGATGATTTGCCGCGCCTTTTTTTCCGAAATTTCGCGGGTTTCGGATTCCACACGCTTGATCATTGTGGCAGCATCCTGCTTCACCTCATTTTCGAGGCTCTGCAGAAGGGCCTGCTTGGCCTGCTCCACCGTCATTCCGGAAATTTCTTCATACCGCTGGATCTGTGCGGTTTTCAGTTCTTCCACTTTCCCGATTTGATCCTCGAGATCTTTGCAACGGCTTTCAATCTCCTGCTCCTTGGATGTCAGCCCTCGATCGCGTTTTTCCAGAAGCTCGAATTTGTTGTCGAGCATATCCTCGCGTCGCTGCAGCTTCTTCTCCTGGCGCTCCAGATCGATTCTCCGCCGGTGGGTCTCCTTTTCTAAGGCCTTTTTGCTCCGAAACAGTTGTTCCTTTGTCTCAATGGATGCGGCTTTTATTACGCCTTTTGCTTCCTCGTCAGCCTCGGCTAGAACCTTTTTCGCTTTCTCCGCAGCTGATTCTAAGCTTTGTTTCGTTATTTTTGTGAACAGGACATAACCGCCAAGAATTCCTAAAGACAGCGCAATACCCGCTGCCACAAGAATACTGGCGATATTCATTTTATCTTATATTTCACCTCCTTAAGATGGTTGGAAAAACGTTTTTAGCATCTCTCCTTTCTCTTGTATTAAAGAAAGAATGATTTTTCATAAGTTATAATTTGAACTTATGTCAAGGAGAATGATCCGGGGAAGAGATCACGGGCGCATTTCAGTTTTACGATGAATCACAAGGATGATTTGGGCGCCGGGGTCAAACACCTCCGAAAATGCTTTCCCCAAACGGGGTTTGACCCCTTGTTTGATTTTTGATTGAAGTGATCACAGATCCCATCTTCCCTATTCTCCCCCCTTAACACTTTTTTCTTGCCTTGTTTTCTAATCTTATCCATATATTATCAGTCCTTTTATTATGTAATAAAACAAAGATGACGGAGGTGTTTTTATGAAACAACGCAAAAGGGGAAAAATATTGTGCCTGGGAGTGTTGATCCTGATCCATCTTGGCTTTTCCGCCTTGTGTTTGGGACAGGAGGAAAAGAAGGCCGCTCCACCGGATAATTCTCCAATAGCCAGGTTTGAGGGAAAGACCCTCTATATGCAGGAGCTTTTGGAGGGGGCGCGCATCCGGGGAGGCTATCGGATGCGGGGTCTTAGCGACGAGCGTATCCGCGAAATGGCCGGGAACGAACTCCAGGATTTTGTCAAAGATTATATCTTTAATGAAAAAATGGCGGAATTGGCGGAAAAAGAGGGAATGGCGTCCGACGTCAAAGTCCAGGATGAATTGAATCTCGCAAGGCAGCAGATCTTTGCGAATCTGATTTACAAGCAAGAGGTGATGGATAAGGTTCCCACTCCGTCACAGGAGGAAGTCCGCCAGTATTATGACGATAACAAGGCCCAGTTTTTTCGTCAGCCGTTTTCCTTTAAAATGCGCCATATCTTCCTCAGCACATATCAGGAATATGTATCCAGGGAGGGCGATACTCTGGAGGGGATTGCAGAAAAGCTGTCCGGCGACAAGAAAATGGTTGAGTTCATCCTCAAAAATGACGACACCAAGGAACCCAGATATGTGAAGCCCGACGAGCGTTCTGAGAAGCTGTTCCCGCCACTCCAGCCCGGCGAAAAACTCCTTGTTCCCAAAAGGGAAGAGGAAAAAAAGTCTCTTTTAATCAAGGTCAAGCAGATCCATGAGGATCTGACCAAAGGCGCCGATTTCTCCCTCACTGCCAAAAAGGTCAGTGAAAGCGGTCCCAATAGCGGCGAAATCCTGGGACCCATCGCCCCGGATAGAGATAAAAAACCCATGCTGCCGGAAATTCTCGAGGCGGTTAAAAAGACTCCCGCAGGCGGTATCTCGGATATTATCCAGACAAAGCATGGATACAATATCATCAAGGTGGAAGAAAAAACCGAGGAAACCTATGTTCCCTTTGAAAATGTTCAGAAATCCATTGAAGCACGCTTGAGCGGTGAACGCCGTGCGGAACGCGCCAGGGGATTTTTATACGACATCGCCACGAAAACGCCTGGAGTCATCCTCCATCAGGATCTTCTGGAAGCTGCAAATCCCTCTACAGATTCCGTGATCCTGTCCCTGGGTGATAATGTCAAGTTCCTGGTGGCTGATTATCTCACCATCCCGGAAAAAGTCCGCAGTGAACAAAAAACAGTGAAGGATAAAATGGGACTGGCGCTGGAATCCAGAAAAGTTCTTCTCCCCCTTCTTGCCCAATATGCCCAGTCCCGGGAGATTGAAAAAAATCCGGAGTTTCTAAATGAGTATAAGCATCGCAAGATCCTCACTCTTTCAGATAAATATACTCGCAAGATGGTGAGTGAAATCCCCAAGCCTTCAGAAGCCCAGCTCCAGGAATTCTATCAGCAAAACAAGGTGCGATATACAGATGCCCAGAAGTTCGATCTCAGCCTGATCGGACTTAAAATCAAGGATCCGGGTCAGGAACTGCCGAGCGGCGAGGAGGAAAAAAAGGTCGCGGAATTGAAGAAGAAACTGGAGGATGTCCGGATAAATATCAAGACCAAAGAGGATTTCGAAAAGACAGCGGAAGAAATCTCGGAAGATCCGACCGGAAAACGGAAGGGATATGTGGGATTGGTGCCGGCGAAATATCGCAACGGATTTGACGGCAGACTGGAAAAAATGAAGGCCGGAGATCTCAGTGAACCCTTCGTGTTTGCCAATTTTATTTACCTTATCAGGGTGAATGACGTCACCCCGGAAAAACTTCGCGAATTCAAGGAATGCAAAGGCGCGGTGGAACGGGACCTTGACTCCGAGAATCGCCGCAATTTCCAGGATAAGAAGAAAGAGGAGATTCTGAAGGCGGGCGGTTTTGAGTTCCTGGGGAAAGACACCAAACAATAATTTCCGCCGCGCATTTAAAAAAAAAGACACGACAAAAGGGGGATGTGAAATCCCCCTTTGTTATTTCCCCTCCATCATCCGACGGGCAAGGGAGAGAATCTGGGATTTCAGGGCGGTATAATCGCCCCTGATATAGCACCCTGAGGCGTTCGTATGGCCCCCTCCGCCCATCTCCGAGGCAATGCGGCTTACGTCCACTTCCCCCCTGGATCGAAGTCCAACCCGCATTCCCCCTTCCTCGATTTCATGAATCAGGATGGACACTTCCACACCTGCAATGCCCCGCATTTCTCCCACCAGCCCCTCAGGCTCGTTTTCTTCACCCACCGCCCTGTACATCTCCTGGGTGATCTCCCCCCACACCAGGCGGCCTCCGCATTCATATTTCAGGTTTCCCAGCACCTGGGCCTTCAGCCAGATGGATATCGGACTCTTGTTTTCGAACAGGTGTTCCGCAATGGCTGTAGGATCCGCACCTGCTTTGACCAGTTCCCCAGTCACTTCAAAAGTCAGACTCTTCGTGTTGGTGTAACGGAATCCTCCGGTATCCGATAACAGCGATAGATACATACAGTTTGCCATGTCCCTTGTGATCGGTTTTTCCATGACTGTTATGATATGGTAAAGTTGTTCCCCAACTGCGCTGGCGTTGGGATCGATATAATTGATGTCTCCGAATTCTTCATTGGATTTATGATGATCGATATTGATGATGAGTCCGCAGGGCCGGATATTTTCTATCACCCGTTCCAGAGAGCCGCAGTCCAGAAAAACGCACACATCGCATGTATAGTTCTTATCAAAGGAAGTCTCGAGATGCTCGATTCCTGGCGCAAAGAGAAAATATTCCATGATTGGGCCAGGGTTATACATCCGCACCGTTTTATTCATGTCTTTCAAAAGAGAATACAGGGACAGCTGGGATCCGATGCAATCCCCATCCGGCCGGACATGGCCGCAGATCAGGAAACTTTTCTTCTTCTCGAGTACCGCCCCAATCTGCCGGATAACCGTTTCAAAATCCTTAGGATAAAGGCGCGGATAATTTGTATAACCTTCCTGATTCATGCTTCTTCATTCTTTGCCATTTGATTTCAAAGATATAATTCCCATAAAAAAAAGAAATTTTTTATATTAGATAAAAATCTCCTTTGTAAAGGACAAAGTTGAATATTATTTTCTTGGGGGAGCATCTTGCCTCCTGATCGGATTTTTGTCTCCTGGATGCTGTTCTTCAATAGAATTATCTTGAAGTGCTCCCCCTCCCTTAATCATGATTAACACTCAAGAGGGACAAATTCCCCCGAATTGACATGATCCCTTTTTTCGGGTCTTGAAGGAGGTGTTCCGCTTGCCTT
>Ga0315277_10006317_pt1 | contig 15542 bp, 11 predicted proteins | sample YL17G05_15_MG_FD_203695 | JGI IMG/M metagenome (GOLD analysis project Ga0315277, IMG submission 203695) | Sediment microbial communities from Yellowstone Lake, YNP, Wyoming, USA - YL17G05_15 | ecosystem: Environmental > Aquatic > Freshwater > Lake > Sediment | place: USA: Wyoming | collected...
GGCCGGGGTCATTATGCGAAACAAAGCCAATTCGGGGGCGGGGGCAGTCGCAGCGAAGCTACAACGCCATCCGGGAGAACGCCTTACGGCGTCACTACGAACGGGACCCGTTCTGCAAAACAAAGCCAATCCGGCGGCTCGGCAGGCGGGAGGCTGGGGTACATGATGCGAAACAAACCCAGTTCAGCACGAGGCCGGCGTGCGAAACAAAGCCAATCGCCCGGATGGGCACGGTCGGAGCCCACACCGGCCCGGTCGGAGGACAGATTGGCCGAGCATTGCGCGAAACAAAGCCAATCATGGCTGGCTCGGCTCCTGCGCACTCGCTATCGCCGGGGCACTGTTCCAACCCTCAGATATGCAAAAACCGCGTTCCGGCGGGCGAGAACGCGGTTTTCCAGTGCGCCTGGAGGGACTCGAACCCCCAACCCTCAGCTCCGTAGGCTGATGCTCTATCCAATTAAGCTACAGGCGCGAGACAGCCGTCAGTGTAATCGGCGGCACTGCTGCTGTCAACTCTATCCTGGTATACGTACGTAAGTTTCGACTCCGCAAGGGTTTCGCGTGCGTCCGAAAAAATTATCAGGATTTTCCGGAAAAGGCGTTGCGCCCCGCGCCTATAGCGGCACTTACTTGCGAACACGAATGAAACAAATGAAAAAAGCAGTCACAAAAAGGTTTCAGGAGGTGGTTGAAACGATGGCCCTTGGCAATCCACATATTGTACGCTCTCCGGCAGACAGGTTGACTCCGCCTGTCATACACAGTGCCGGCGGCGTCCAAGCCGACTGCCTCAGGACCTCGCCCCACCGCGAGAAACTCAGTATCAATAGGAACGTTACTATCGAACAAACCCAGATTAGCGGCTTTTCTAGCTTGACCCAACCGATACCCAGATCAGGTCCCAAGTCGCAACCCGTACCAAAACCGCTCTCGCTTCTCCAATGATGGCAGCTCTCTATCACCTGCCTCCACCAAATCAGGCCCCGCTTCCACGAAGCGGGGTCTGACATTTTATAGGGGGCCCGATCCGGCTCAACGCCGCTGCATCTCTACCTCGACGTCGATGGCAACCTCGCCGGGAATCGTGAAACTGACCGGCAGACCCTTCTTGGGCTCGACGAGGAAATTCCGGGCCGTATACGACAGCTTGATCGGAGACTCGCCGTTTCCCGTCTTCACGCTGACCAGCGCCCTGCTGTTGGGCGGGATAATCAGCTCTTTCGGACCGGCGGAGCCGGCCCTGTCCAGGGTGACGCCGATGTCATAGTTGTTCGCCAGGGCGAACCGCACAGTCTTGTTCCCGTCGCGTCTGACGTCCTCGACCACGATGGCCTTGTCGAAGATCGCCTGGAGGCATTCGCGTCTGCCGATGAGCTGGTCGTTGTACCAGACCGTTGTCCGGCCGTTGACCAGTGCATCCTTGATGCCGGCCGGAGTCTTCTCACTGGCGAACACCAATGTCATGGGCCGGTGACGCTCCCACGTCGTTTTCTCCACCGGGCAAGGATCGTGGATGTCCGTATTGCCCATGAGCGTGAGGTTCTTTTCGAGGGCCCATTCGTGGACCTCCGGTTCATAATCCAGGCCGTTGACCACTTCGATCCCGCGCATGTATTTCTTCTCGTACAGCTCCGTGTGGATGTCGAGCCATCCCTTCTTGTCCGGCTTCCAGTTCGGATGGTTCCACCAGATGAAGGCGCCCTGCTTATTCGCCGCCTCCATGGCATCCAGCAACTCCTTTGTGTCCAGCGGCGTAACGTCCTCCAGGAAGATGGCGTTGAAGTGCCCGGGCGGCGTGTCCCTCGTGATCTCCGCGCCCCGGATCAGGAGGATGCCTAACTCGCGGGCCCGCGGCAGAGCGATCTCGTACGAGCGGTTGAGTTTCGTCGGGACATCGTCCTTGTGCGGCTGGTACTCGATGTGGTCCGTGATCGAGATCGCATCGAGCCCTTCGCGCCAGGCCTCATCCACGCGCACGGTGGGCCAGACCGCGCCATCGGAGAACACCGTGTGCATGTGGAAGTCGCACTTGAGCGTCTTGTACCCCATGATATCGGGGAGGCGGACCTCCTGCCGGACCTCCGCCGAGAGCATCACGGCATGAAGCAGAAGGATGACGACACTCGCGACGACACATCTCAGTTGCACCGCTCGTTTCATTGACGATCCCTTTCTTCTCTTGAATCGCACCTTGCCATATGGAAGGCATATCTTGTGACATGACCGAGGGCAGTATAGCGGCTCGCCGGCGGTCCCGCAACATCAGGTGCTCACCTCAGGAAATCAGGAAGATATTCCCCTGCCGCCCCCTGATCGGGCTTCTCAGTATTCCCGCTTCTGGCGCGCTCGTCCCTCAGTGCGATATATGATCCGTTCATGATGCGGTCCTCCTTGCCCTCGCCTGCCGTCACCTGTATGGCGCTGCGTGGCAACAGCCTCTTGACCTTCACATTGATGGCGTGACATCGCATCTGGCACAGGCCACACCCGACGCATCGGTCCGCCCGCACCACAGGGGCCAGACGGCCGCTGTCCTCAACCGGCTTGCCTCCCTGGTCCAATTCGCTGCCGACGCGAATGAACTCGATGGCATCGTAGCCGGCCACCCTGCATTCATCGACGCACAGTTGACACGCCTCCCGCCCCGCGTACGGCAGGCACATCTGCTGATTCACCTCTGCGAGCCCGATCCTTGCGGCACGTTTCTCCTCCAGGGTCAACGCCCTGACCGCTCCCGTCGGACATACTTGTCCGCAGTTGTTGCAGGTCGGCTCGCAGCCCGACCAGTCCGCCACCACTTTGGGCGTCCAGAGACCATTGAACCCATGCTCCAACCCAGCCGGCTGCAAGACATTATTGGGGCAGACTTTGATGCACTGGCCGCAGCGCACGCACAACTGCAGGAACCGAGCCTCCGGCACGCTGCCCGGCGGACGAATCGGCAGATCGGCGTCGGTGGCGCCCGAAGTCCGGCCGGCGGCGAGTGACACTCCCGCGCCGGCGACAACCGCACCGCCCAGCTCTGCAAGCACGCCGCGACGCGAAACGACTGCCTCAAACGAGACATTTCCTGCACGGGACGAATCCTCAGCAGGGGTCCATCGCCACGTGAATCTGATGGCTCCACCCGGACAGGCTCGCCGGCAGGTTCTGCAAGATGTGCAGGTCAGGGGCCGCGTGGAGAAGTCGTCGTTGATGGCGGCGAAGGAACACGCACTGAGGCATTTGCCGCACTTTATGCAGGCGCCGGTCACTCTCCGCTCGGTCAGCCGCAAGGTGTTGATGGCGGAGAACAGAGCGCCTGTCGGGCACACGTGGCAGCACCAGAATCGACGCCCGAAGAATCCAAGGCAGAACATCAGCACAAAAAGCAGCATCGACAGAACGTGGCCGGGATTCATCGGCGGGACGAGGTACCAGCCCTTGAACAGGCCGATCTGGACAGGGGCCAGGATAAAGAGCATTGCCCGCGTCAATACCGGGATGGCGGCGATGAACCCTGACAGTAACACGCCGAAGACCGCCGCCATGAGCACCGCTGCAAGTAGATAGTACCTGAGATGAATCCACCAGCCCTCCCGTTTCCATGCGAGGCGTCTGACTCTCCGGCTAACGAGCCAGTCGAACCCGTCAAAGAGCGTCCCCAGGGGACATATGTATCCGCAAAACGCCCGCGGGAACACGATGCAAAGCAGGATGACGCCTATCGCCGGAATCAGACACCAGACGAACATCCTCGCGGCAATCGCCGTCGAAAGACTCACCAGAGGATCGAGCAGCAGAAATGTCTCCGCATCGATGACCTCACGGCCGTGGAACGCCTCGGCGTATTGTCTCGATCCGTAGGGCCAGCACACGTAGAAGAACAGGATCACGAAGGCTGACAGGCAGGCAACTTGCACCAACCGCCGGAAGGACAAGATGCGACGGGCCCTTTGCGGCAGTTTCGGTTCCGCCCTGGAGAGTCTCAGTCGCATGTTTGCCCCATGCCCATCCGCTACGGACTCGTCTTCTGCATGCCGCCGGCGAGCGCCTTGCGCTCCGCCAACTCCAGAGCCTTATCGATTTCGCCCATGTCGGTCCAGAGCTTGATCAATGCTCCGTGGCGGGTGTAGTCGTCCGGAATCATCGCCAGCGCTTCCTCCGCCATCTCCCTGCTGCCGAGCTTCCAATAACAGTGGGCGAGGCTGATCGGATCGACATAGACGTCGTACTGCATGCTCTTGCGCCACCAGAACGCAGCTCGTGCCCAGTCCTGCATCAAGTCGTGGAACATCCGGCCGAGCGTTTCCATCGAGCGTCCCAGTTTGTCCCGATCGTCCTTGTGCCGGATCATCAGGTAGTGCACGAGCTTGATGCCCTCTTTCCACCGGCCGGGATTCGGATTGATGATATCCCAAATATACTGCCCGACGTTTCTTCTCGCGTCCCACTGGCCCCCGGGCTTCAACGGCCAACCCAGATCCAGCGTCGGCGGATAGTCCAACTTGACCGAGTCCCACCAGTCCGGCGGCGTCGTGCCCATCTGCTGGATGAGCGCCTCCACCTCAGCACGGCTGCGCGTGCCCTGCCCGCGTGCCGGCGGACTCTGCGCGCGACAAACCGATACATGCAGCACCACCGAAAAAGCCATGGTCGTCAGAAGCACGGCAATGCCCGGCTGTTTCGCGATCATCATTTGCCGCCTATGCAGATCAGATGAGAGAACGTTCGCAGGTACATGCGCCCGCCTGCCACGGCCGGCGTCGCGTGGCTCTTCTCGCCGAGGGCATTGATCGCCAGCAATTCGTATTTCGGCGCGGCCCTGAGCACGACCACGTTGCCGTCCGTGGTGATCGCGTAGAGCACGTCACCCACGCAGACCGGCGATCCGAAGTACTTGCCGGCGGGCTTCTCGCTCCAGAGCACCTCGCCTGTGCCGCTGCGAAGGCACGATACGGTCCCCTGATCGTGGAACCCGAACAGCAGGCCGTCATGCAGGACGGAGATCGGCACGTAGGGAACGATGCCGCGGTCGAGGGCATAGACTTCCGCAGGCGCCACCAACGAGCCCGCATCAGGTGGTCTCACCGCCGCCAGCCGTATGCCTCGGCCTCCTTCCCCGCAGGTGGCAACCACTATGCCGTCGGCAAGGACCGGCGAGCTGACTACGCGGGCCGGCAGCGCCGTCGCCGTCTTCCACAGCAGCGTCCCCGTCGCCGCATCCACGCCGGCGATGCCATGCGAATTGCTCGAAAAAATCAGCTCGTCGCGCCCGCCCTTGTCGCGGTATATACAAGGTGTCGAATAAGACGCATTGGCGTTTTCCGGATGCTCATATTTCCACCGGATCTCGCCCGTCTTGCGATCTATGGCGAGCCAGACGCTCTTCAGATCACCGCCTTTGTCCTGCTCCCGCGAGACAATCACATAGTCGCCGCAGGTGATTGGGGAACTCCCGGCCCCATGCCGAGCCTTGACTCCAGGCAGCTTGGCCATCCATAGTTCGCGGCCGTCGTGGGTCAGAGCCATTAATCGCGTCTGCGCAGGTCCATACCACAGCACGTACGCCTGATCGTTATCCAAGGCCGGCGTCGCGCTGGCATAACTGTTGAGCCCATTCATCGGGTGCTTGTCGAGGTCGAACTCCTTGCGCCACAGCTCGTGCCCATCTACGGCCGATACGCACAGCAACACCCCACGCATCGCTTTGTCATCACCACAAGTGACGAAGGTTTTCTCACCCCATACCACCGGCGACGAATGTCCCCCGCCGGGAAGGGTGATTTTCCACTTGTAGTCCTGCTCCGACCACTTCGTGGGAATCGTCGTCGCGTCGCTGATGCCCTGCCCGTTCGGCCCGCGGAATCGCGGCCAGTTGTCCGCCCGCACCGGGACTGCCAGCACGGCCAACATCACCAGCGCCCATCGTGCAAACCCAGATTTCCACGAGACTGTCCGTCTCACCATCATTCATCTCCTACCCTGCGTCCACTACAAGACCAGTGCCTGCCTCACATCTCAACGAGAGTTGTATTCACACCGAACCGGCAGGCGACTCGAAAATCACCCATGCTCCAGGCGTTCCGCTATTGTGCAGAATGCGTCAGGTTTTGCAAGCACAATGCGTGACAGTCCACCCGCAGAGTGTACGACCAGATTGTGGCAGAGCAGGCACGAAGTTCTGGCTGGCAGCGTCAAACGCAACTTGGCGATGGCCTTCCTGGGATGCGGTGCAACCATCGCCAAGGCCTACCGGCCTTGACGCTGCCACCCGCCGCCGTACAGGTCATTTGCCATACCCGCTTTACGTGCGGCTGGTGGAAAGCGCTAAACGCAATTGGTCCCGGCCGAAGGCCGGGCCACGCCGATTCGTGCTATCGGTGCCATTTGTGGCTCAAGAACGTTGGGTTGTGAGCAAAGCCGCGCCGGGATCAGAGCTTCCTCAGCAGGCCGATGACTACCGCCTGAATGCGGCAGTTCTCTGAGTAGATGGGCTGGTAGCTCGGATTGGCGGGCTGCAGACGCGCCTGAGTGCCCTCGTTGTAGAACCGCTTGAGCGTGGCCTCCCCCTCGTTGACCAGCGCGACGACAAGCTGGCCGTTCTCCGCCCGATCCGTCCTGCGACAGATCGCGTAATCCCCCGGCTGAATGTCCTCCCCGATCATGCTGTCCCCGGAAACCTGCAGCGCGAACAGATCGTCGCCGGTCCCGAAACATGACTCTATAGATAGAGTTTCCCTGTTTTCAATGGCCTCCGCGGGCAGGCCTGCAAACACGCGCCCGGCCAGCGGGATGCCCATGCGGGCCCACTCGCTGCGCGCCGGGGCGACGGTCTGCGAGGCTCTAAGCACTTTTCGCCCTTGGGGCGTCAGTCTCAAAGAGCGAGCCCTGCCCGGCGAAGTCGTGAGCAGCGACTTTCTTTGCAGCTCGCCGAGGTGTTCGAACACGGTGCTTCGGCTCAGGTTCAGTTGCGCCGCCAGCTCGGCTATCGTCGGGGAATAGCAGCGGCTCCCGTGGAAAACGGCGATGTGCCGGAGCACTTGGAGCTGCTTCGGGGTCAAACCGCCTGTACTGTCTGTGTCTCTCGGCTGCATCGTTCGCTTTCTCCTTGCATCTGTCACCGGGCGGATTGCACGTCATTGGCACAACCGGCGCTCGCACGCACCGGGTCCCGGAAAGCACGCCCATGATCTCGGCGACCGACGCCAGCACTCGTGTGATGTGTCCCGCCGTAGGATCGCTCGATGCCGGCCAGACGGGCGGCCATATCGAAATGTAGTCGCCCCCGGGCCCAAACTTGCACGCTGGCTCGATCCGTCCGATTCTGTGCGTAGTCATCCTTGATACCTCAACTTTCGGCGGTGTCTTGACTCCTGTCCTACCGGTCTTTGTCCTATCGGCCGCACCCCTCCAAAAACCCAAACAAAAACCGAACAAATCCGCGCCACGTCGCGACCTTTTTGCGCACACCCACCGCCCCAATTGTCCCCCGCCATAATATGGGACCGATGCCGAAGAAAGCTGTGCTGAAAGACACCTCCCCAGCCATCGATCGCTTCGCTCAACAAGGCTCCCGACGTTCGCCTCGCCCGTCCCGCCCCTTCCGCGTCTTCACCTTCTCCCAGAGTTGTCGCGGGGAAAGTATCTCCACGTTCTCGACGCGGTGCAGGTCCAGAAGCTCCTTATCACCAGTTACGAGCACATCCGCCCCGCCGGCGACCGCCGCCCCCAAGATACCCAAGTCATCCTTGTCTCGCAGCCTGACCTTGGGAATGTCGATTGCTTCAACGGAGATGCTATCCTGCTGCAGCAGCAAGATATACGCTTCAACCAAATCATGGCCAATGCCGAACTTCGACTTCAAGACACGCTTGAGTTCGCTCAGCACCTGCGCGGATATGAGAAGCTCATGGCAGGCTAATACTTCACGAAAGACGTCCGCACAGAGCCCCCGTGTTGCCGCCGCAGCCGCCAGAACGTTCGTATCCAGAAAGACCTTCATGACACCTTGGCGAATACGTCTTCGTCCGTCAAATAACCTCTCGCTTCCGCAAAAGGCATCATCCTCTCCCGGAGTGCCTCAAACTGGCACATGCGAAGCTGCCGGCGAAGCGCCTCTCGCGCAATCTCGCTGCGGTTTCTTCCTGATCGACGGCTTGCCTTCGTCAACAGGTCATCCAGGTCCTTGTCCAGCCGAATTGTAAGTGTGCTTGTCTTCATGTAACACAATGTAAGACAGATCAGCGGATTTGTCAACCAAAATGTGGGCTGTCTACCTTTCACGGCGATGGCCGATTCCGAGGAGTGTCTTTCCCTGCGGCGAAGCCCGGGAATCCCGAAAGTAAGGCGTCGCCGGGATTTCGCTGGCTGAAGTTCCTGCCTATTCTGGCCGATAAAGTAATGCGCGATTGGGCATTTCCATTGGAGGTACTCGCCGGATGAAAGAACTCGTACGACCGAAGGAGCCAATGCCCGAGGATTTCGGGATGACATCAGCGGAATATCACGAAGCGAAGGTTACTCTGAAGCGGGCAAGTTCCCCAGGCGAGCCCTTTTCCCGGTGGTGGATTGTAGCTTTTGTGCTGCTCGGTCTGACGCTCTTGTTGAATTCGGGCTTTGGGGCGTTCCTGTTCACGCTGTGCGTCGGCACCGCCCAGGTAATGGACTATGTCATCCAGCGGGCCGCGAAAAGAGAAGAGAAAGCACACAGGAATAACCTTCTGGAGAAGATCCGCCCGTATGAGCAGGCTGTTGTGGCCTACCAACGAGAATTGGCTCAGTACAACCATCGCCGTGAGCAATACTGGAAGTCGCTTGGCGGCGTAGCACTCGAGAACGAACTGGCTGCCCTCTACCGAAAGCTTGGCTATGGAGTTGAGACCACGAAAGCAACTGGCGACGAAGGGATTGACCTCATCCTGAGAAAGAATGGGGCAACCGTGCTCGTGCAGTGCAAGGGCCATAGCAGGCCCATCGGCGTCGGTGCCATCAGAGACCTCTACGGCACGCTCATGCACCACAAAGCAGACCGTGCAGTTCTCGCGTGTCCCGCGGGATTCACGCAAGGTGTGATCGAATTCGTGCAAGGCAAACCGATAGAGCTCATTTCCGCTCGTGAGCTGGTATACATGGTGGAGAAGGCTCAGGGCGAAACGCTACCACAGTTGGGCCATCGTACGAGCGTTGGCGCACGTACATGAGCCTGTGTTCGAGTCACTCCTATGATTCCCAGAAGATCCGGCGAATGCTGTCATCCAGCGTCACAATATACTCAAGCACCCTGAGTGAGTGGCGGAGAAGGTCCCCATTTCGCGCGGAGTCATTACTGTCCCGCCAGCCGCATTTGCCGCCATGAAAAAGGTTATTGCGCACCTGTTTGACCGCCTCAACGATATTCCCCAGATCGGACTCTTCCTCGTAGTCGCGTTCTCGCCAGTCCAGGTTCCCTCCACTGTTCTTGATTTGCTGACGAGGTGGCGTGCGGAGAAGGAAATCAACCGCTTCCTTTAGTGTGATGTCAGTACTTGGGTCGAAATCACGAAACTTGTCTTCGGTAAACCTGGGCCAATCAACTTCGGCGCGATCGTATAAACCTTTCTTCAAATAGCGAGAGTCGGACTTCAGGGCATACTCCAGCCGCGAGAACGAGATGAAGAACCTGATGACAAGTTCATGATTCGCCTCCGGCACGTACAATCTGTTGAATAGGGCGCTTATTTGACTGTCCAAGCATGCACGACACATATCTCTGGCCTCCAAAGTCCACCGTCGCGTGGAAGGACGTCCGTTACAGTACATCGGCAGATGGAGCACATTGCTTGACGAGGTTTCGCCAGATCGAACACCAGAGTTGAGAAGGGCCATCGCCGTACCACTTGGAGACAAAGAACGTAATCGGCCGTACCCGCGCACGAATCTGATGGAGAGATCGCGATACAAAGACCCATCCCGTGCGTTTGACCTCGGACCCTCATTTTACTCCGCGTGTGATTCAAGCAGGCCAAACGTGGAAGCTATGTTTCTTCCGGGGTGGGAAGGAGGTCGTGGTCGGCGCCGCCGAGGAGGTGGGGGAGGTTTTCTTCGAGCTCCAGGGGCTCGGTGAGGTCTCTGGAGAGTTCCGTCAGGAAGCGGCTGGGCTTCATCACGATCATATTGCCGCCGCGATTACGGTAGATTTGCGGGACAGCCAGGTAGAGCTCGTCGCGGGCACGGGTGACGGCGACGTGGAAGACGCGACGCTCCTCTTCGAGGTCCTCGCCGCGATTCATGGCCATATCGGTCGGGAACCGGCCGTCGGCCAGCCAGGGGATGAACACGACCGGCCACTCCAGGCCCTTGGCCTGGTGGATCGTGCTGAGGATGACGAACTCCTGCTCGGTCGGCCCAGTGACGCAGGTCTCGCCGGAGAATTCGCCCGTCAGGGCCACGTCGGCGAGGAACGCCTCCACGTTCTTGTACTGGCCTGCGAAATTCGCCAGGGCGCGGATGTCCTCCCGTCGCATCGCGGCGTTGTCGTAGTGCGAGACCAGGTAGTCATCGTAGGAGCGTTTGAGCACGAGATCGATCACCTCGCCGGGCGACTCAAGAGCGGCCGACTCCTTGAGCATGCTCGCGAACTCCTGAAAGAACGGCTGCGCGCTGGTGGGCAGGAGGCTGGCCGTCTCGCCGCCGAGGACCTCGTTGAACGGGTCGGCGGTGCTGTTGATGTGCTGCCAGACCCGCCGGCTGATCGCGTTGCCCACGCGGGGCAGCATCTTGAGCAGCCGCAGCCACGCCAGCTCATCGCGAGGATTCTGCAAGACGCGCAGATAGCACAGGACGTCTTTCATGTGCGCCTGCTCGAAGAATCGCAGGCCGCCGCGAATCTGGAACGGGATATTGCGGCGATGGAATTCGAGCTGAATTTCCAGCGAATGCCAATGGCTGCGGTAGAGCACGGCGATGTCGTTGAGGTTTCGGCCCTGGTCCAGCAGGTGCAGCACGTACTCGGCGACGAATCGCGACTGCGTGAAATGGTCCTGGCAGACGACGATGGCCGGTTTGAGGCCGGAAGCGCGGACGGCCCGCAGATTCTTCGGAAGCCGCCGGGTATTCTGCGCGATGCTGGTGTTGGCGAGCGTCAGGATCTCGGGCACGGAACGGTAATTCGTCTCCAGCTTGTACTCGCGGGCTTCCGGATACCGCTGCTTGAACGTGATGATGTTCTCGAAGCTCGCTCCGCGGAAGCTGTAGATCGACTGCGAGTCGTCGCCGACGACCGCCAGGTTGCGATGCTTCGAGGCCAGCAGATCGACGATCGCGCCCTGGATGGCGTTCGTATCCTGGTATTCATCGACGAGGATGTGCAGGAACTGGCCGGCGAGCACGTCGCGGATGTCCGGGTAGTCGGTCATCAGCCGCAGCCAGGCGCTGAGCAGGTCGTCAAAATCGAGAAGCTGCCGCTCGCGCTTCTTGGCGGTGTACAGGACGAGCACCTTCTCGATGCCGTCCACTTCCTGGATGAACATGGGGAATCGCTTGCTGACCACCTCTTCGAGTGGCTCGAGTGTGTTCTGAATGAAGCTGGAGATCGCCGCCAGCACATTTTTCTGGGGGAATCGCCGCTGGCGGATATCGACGCCGGCCCCCTCAATGCAGGAGGCCAGCAGGTCTTTAGCATCCTCGCGGTCGAGGATCGTGAAGTCCGGCGAGATATCCAGCTTCTTGCCATACATGCGCAGAATGCGGTTGGCGATGTGGTGGAAGGTGCCGCCCCAGATGTCGCGGGTCTTCTGTTTAACGAGCACTTCGACCCGGCTGAGCATCTCGCGAGCCGCCCGGTTGGTGAAGGTAACGAGCATGATCCGGCCGGGGTCCACGCCGTGATGCACCAGCCAGGCCAGCCGGTACGTCAGCGCCCGCGTCTTGCCGCTGCCCGCCCCCGCCACCACCAGCATCGGTCCGCCCGGAGCGGTGGCCACGGCCAGTTGCTCCTGGTTCAAGTCATTCGCAAAGTCGATATCCCCCGCCGCCGTCCGCGACTGGAGCGCAAATTTTCTCGTCATGTTTCCGCGCTACTCTGCTACCTTGCCGATTGCCCCCGGACCATCCATCCAAACCGAAAGCCAGAGAATACCACACCGGCCGGCCAATGTCATCCCCTGCCGTACAATACGACGAGAGTTCTCGCACATCTTTGCGATTTTCCCGATTCATCGGAAAAATCGATGCCGCATGGCCGGCCCGGCTGCTATAATGCTGGTCATGGCGAAGTATCCGATATTTCTCGAATTGGGCGGCCGCCGGGTCGTCGTGGTCGGAGGCGGCGCCGTGGCGGCACGCAAGGTCCAGGCTTTGCTCGATGCCGGGGCACGGCTGATCGTCGTGACCGAGGAGGCCAGCGACGTGCTCACAGGTTTGTGTGCGCAGCACGGCGCGGAGATCGTCCGCTCCAAGTACTCCAAGCAATACATCGCCGCGGCCGTGCTCGTCGTGGCGGCGACGAACGATCCGAAGGTGAATGAGCAGGTCTACCGCGATTGCCAGTCGCTCGAGATTCTCTGCAACGTCGTGGACGATCCACAGCACTGCGATTTCTTCGTCCCGGCCGTGGTCAAAAGAGGCGACCTGCAGATCGCGATTGGGACGGAGGGGTATTGCCCCGCCTACGCCGGACACCTGCGGCAGAAGCTCGAAACCATATTCACCGAAGAACACGGCCGGTTCCTCGCTGAGCTTGAGCGAGTGCGAAGGGAAGTCATTGAGGCGGTCCCCGCCCCAGACCGCAAATCGCTCTTGGGCGAGCTCGTGGACGATGAATCGTTCGAGTACTTCCGCACGAACGGCCCCGCCGCCTGGCGAAAGCGAGTTGACGGGATCATCCAGTCCCGCGAGAAGAAAGCCTGAGAACCGTGTCGCCCTGCGATATCTGATTCCTCTCTGCCCCAGAGCCCAGTGAGAGACTGTCTCCTGCCGGATAGACCTTTCTGCGACTGCCTGCGTACAATAGGCAGGACTCCCGGGTTTGGGCAGATCAAGTGACAATAGAGAGAATCGAACTACTGGCTCCCGCAAAGGACGGCGAAACCGCCCGGGCGGCGATTCTATGCGGTGCGGATGCCGTCTATATCGGCGCGGAGCGATTCAGCGCCCGCGAGGCGGCCGGCAACTGCCTGTCCACCATCCAGCAGGTCACGGACTTTGCACACCAATACTATGCAAGAGTCTATGTGGCCCTCAATACGCTCCTGTGCGACGATGAGCTTTCAGCAGCCGAGCGGATGGTTCACCAACTCTATGACGCGGGGGTTGACGGGCTGATCGTTCAGGATGTCGGATTGCTGGAGCTGGACCTGCCGCCACTGCCGCTGATCGCCAGCACCCAGATGCACAATGCCACGGCCGAAAGGGTGAAATTCTGGGAGGAGGTCGGCTTCTCGCGCGTGATCCTGGCCAGGGAGTTGACGCTCGACCAAATCCGGCAAATCCGCAGCCAGACGCATATCGAGCTGGAATGTTTCGTTCACGGCGCGCTGTGCGTTGGGGCGAGCGGCCAATGCTACATGAGCTACACCCTGGGCGGCCGAAGCGGCAACCGCGGCCAATGCGCTCAGCCCTGCCGACGGCTCTACAGTCTCAAAGATCAGCGAGGCGAACTGATTTTCAAGGACCGGCACCTGTTGTCTTTGAAGGACATGAACCGCTGCGACTATCTGGCCGATCTGATCGACGCCGGGATCACCTCATTCAAAATCGAGGGCCGCTTGAAAGACGTCCCGTACGTGGCAAATACCGTCGGTTTCTACCGCCAGAAGCTCGATAGCATTCTCTCTGCGAAGAATCTGCACAGAAGCTCCAGCGGTTCGGTCCGTCTGAATTTCCAGCCGAATCTTGAGAAGACGTTCAACCGCGGCTTCACAGACTACGGCTTGAGGGGTCCGTCGGACTCCCTGGGATCAATAGACACACCCAAATCTGTCGGCGAATGCGTTGGAACAGTCGCCGGTGTAGAGGAGTCCTGCTTCAGCCTCGATGGTCCCCATGACCTGCACAATGCCGACGGCATCTGCTTCTTCGACCGGCAACACAGGCTCGACGGGACCGTGGTCAACCGTGTCGAAGGCCAGGAGGTCTACCCGCAGAAGATGCAGGGCATCCGCACGGGACTGAAAATCTACCGCAATTTCGATTACGCATTCACCCGCAAGCTGACCAGCCGGGCCGCAGAACGCAGGATTCGTCTTTCGATGCACCTGAAGGAGAATCTGCAAGGCCTCGTCCTGTCCGGCGCCGATGAAGATGGAAATGAGGCGAGCGTCGAGATTGTGGGAGAGAAGCAGCCGGCACAGAAGAAGGAAGCCGCCCGGCAGGTGATTTGCACCCAGTTGACCAGACTCGGAAACACGATCTTTGAGTGTTCCGACGTGCAGGTTCAGACTCAGGATGTATATTTCCTGCCGGTCTCGCGATTGAATGCGGCAAAACGCGAATTCGTCGACAAGCTGTTGGCGATCCGCGAGATGAATCGCCCCCGCTCGACGGGCGGCGTGCTGAAGAACGCTGCTGCCTTCCCGGAAAAGCATTTGACCTATACGGGCAATGTGCTCAACGCCAAAGCCAGGGCGTTTTTTCAGCGTCACGGCGTGCAAAGTATTTCGCCTGCTGCGGAATCCGGGCTGGATCTGTCCGGGCAGATGATCATGACTACGAAATACTGCCTGCGGAAGGAGTTGGCGATGTGCCCGGGGCCGGGATCGAAGTCCCCTGCCGAGCCGCTGATTCTGGAGGATGAGGACGGCCGGCGATTCGAGCTGCACTTTCGTTGCGACTCGTGCGGCATGGAGGTATTCTTGGGGGAAAAGGAGAACGGCAGATGAGCGACGGGGTGACTTTGACCACGGGGCTGACGGGCCTGGATCAGGCATTGAAAGGCATTCTGCCGGGCGACAACATCGTCTGGCAGGTCGATGCGATTGAGGATTACCTGGCCGTGGTCGAGCCGTACTGCCGGGCGGGTCTGCGGTCCGGCCGCAGAGTCATCTACTTCCGCTTCGCCAGCCATCCGCCTTTGGTCGCCCGCGATTGCCCCGTTGAGTTGCACGAGTTGAACCCCGCCGAGGGGTTCGAGACATTCATCGCCACGATCCACGCCGTGATCGAGAGCGCCGGCCGCGGCGCCCTGTACATCTTCGACTGCATGTCCGAGCTGGCCGCCGACTGGTACTCCGACCCCATGCTCGGCAATTTCTTCATGCTCACGTGCCCGTACCTCTACGACCTGGAGACGGTGGCCTACTTCGCGCTCTTCCGCAACCACCACAGCGCACGGGCGATTCGTGCCATCAGTGAAACGACGCAATTGTTTCTGGAGTTGTACCGGCACGCCGGGACGCTGTACGTCCATCCGCTCAAAGTCCAGTTCCGCTATTCTCCGACGATGAACATGCTCCACGAGTGGACCGGAGACCAATTGCGGCCGGTGACATCGAGCGCGCTGATCGCCTCGATTTTGACGTCCGTGAACTGGTCCGATCTGAATGCAGACATGCGCCCGGGATTCTGGGATCGGGCATTCGCCG